>Ga0256897_1000110_pt1 | contig 18771 bp, 15 predicted proteins | sample MC6MC0670MT_FD_186336 | JGI IMG/M metagenome (GOLD analysis project Ga0256897, IMG submission 186336) | Metatranscriptome of enriched soil aggregate microbial communities from Iowa State University, Ames, United States - MC6-MC0670-MT... | ecosystem: Environmental > Terrestrial > Soil >... | reverse complement strand
CGCGTGGCGATCGCGCGGGCGCTTGCCATGCAGCCGCGCGTGCTGCTTATGGATGAGCCCTTCGCAGCGCTCGACGCCCTGACGCGGCGGCGCATGCAGGAAGAGCTGATGGCCCTGTGGGAAGACGTGCGCTTCACCTTGTTGTTCGTCACGCATTCCATTGAAGAGGCCTTGGTGTTGGGTAGCCGTGTGCTGCTGTTGTCGCCGCATCCGGGGCGTGTGCGCGCGGAGTTGAATGCGCACGCGTATGGCTTGCACAGCCAGGGTTCGGCCGGCTTTCAGTCGGCGGCACGGCGCATCCACGACTTGCTGTTCGAATCGCCCACCCCCGACGCCGCGTCGGCGCCCGCTGAGCGCGCCGCGGCCTGAGAGCGCATTCAAGATGAGTCTTCACCGATGAGCCACGCGCACGCCGCTTCTCCGCCGATCCGCCCCGAAGTGGAATATGAGCTGCCGCCGCTGCCCCCGCAGGCGGCCGAAACGCCGCTGCCGTGGCACGAAAAGCTGTGGCAACACGCCAGCCTGCGCAAGCTGTTGATTCTGGTTTTGCTGGCGGGGTTGTGGGAGTTGGCGGCGCGCTATACCGACAATGACTTGCTGCTGCCGGGGGCGTGGCAGACGGCGCAAGCCTTCGTGCAAGGCATCGCCAATGGCGAGCTGCCGGCGCGCGCCTGGCAGTCGTTGCGGGTGTTGGTGCAGGGGTATCTGGCGGGGGTGGCGCTGGCGTTCGTGTTGACCACGCTGGCGGTGTCAACGCGCTTCGGGCGCGATCTGCTGTCCACGCTGACCGCGATGTTCAACCCGCTGCCTGCGATTGCATTGCTGCCGCTGGCGCTGCTGTGGTTTGGTCTGGGTGAAGGCAGCCTTGTGTTCGTGCTGATCCATTCCGTGCTGTGGGCGCTGGCGTTGAACATGTATGCGGGGTTTCTTGGCGTGTCGGAAACGCTGCGCATGGCGGGCCGCAACTATGGGCTGACCGGGCTGCGGTACGTATTGCAGATTCTGGTGCCTGCTGCGTTGCCGGCGATTCTGGCCGGCCTGAAGATAGGCTGGGCGTTTGCGTGGCGCACGTTGATTGCCGCCGAGCTGGTATTTGGCGCGTCGAGCGGCAAAGGCGGACTCGGCTGGTACATCTTTCAGAACCGCAACGAGTTATACACAGATCGCGTGTTCGCCGGCTTGGCGGCCGTCGTCATCATCGGCCTGCTTGTGGAAAACCTGGGATTCGATACGTTGGAGCGTTTGACGGTACGGCGATGGGGCATGCAGCGCTAGCCGGCGCGTTGTCCACAGGTACAAAGAGGGGGCGGCTTTCTTGCGAAGCCGCCCCCCTTTTTTTCATCGCCAGACATCGCCTGGCGATTCATGGACCCGGCCTAGCCGTTCAGAACTTCAGCCCCAGCGCCTTGGCCACGCCGGCGGCATACGCCGGGTCCGCCTTTCGGAAGTGTTCCAGCTGACGGCGTTGGATCTCTTCCGGCACACCCGCCATGTGGCGGCCGATGTTGCCGAACAGCAGCTCCTGCTTTTCGGGCGTCATCAGGCGGAACAGGTTGCCCGGCTGCGAGTAGTAATCGTCATCCACTCGGTGGTTCCAGCGGGCGGCGGCCTGGCCGTCCAGCGCCAGCGGCGGTTCGCCGGCCGACGGGGTTTCCTTCCATTCGCCCGCGCTGTTGGGCTCGTAGTTCAGCGTGCCGCCCACGTTGCCGTCGACCCGGCTGGCCCCGTCGCGGTGATAGCTGTGGAACGGGCAGCGCGGCGCGTTCACCGGGATCTGATGGTGATTGATCCCGAGGCGATAGCGGTGCGTGTCGCCGTAAGAGAACAAGCGCCCTTGCAGCATTTTGTCCGGCGAAAAATCGATGCCCGGCACCACGTTTGCCGGCGTGAAGGCAGCCTGCTCGACTTCGGCAAAGTAGTTTTCGGGGTTCTTGTTCAGTTCCAGCACACCCACTTCAATCAGCGGATAGTCGCCGTGCGGCCACACCTTGGTCAGGTCGAACGGGTTGATGTGGTACGTCGCGGCTTCGGCTTCGGGCATGATCTGCACCTTCAGCGTCCACTTCGGGAAGTTCTTCTTTTCGATGTTCTCGAACAGATCGCGCTGCGAGCTTTCGCGGTCATGCGCCACGACTTGCGCCGCTTCTTCATCGCTCATACAGACGACGCCCTGCTGCGACTTGAAGTGGAACTTCACGTAGAAGCGTTCGCCGTCCTTGTTGACGAAGCTGAACGTATGCGAGCCAAAGCCGTGCTGCTGGCGCAGGTTGGCGGGAATGCCGCGGTCGCTCATCAGGATGGTGACCTGGTGCAGCGATTCGGGGCTGAGCGACCAGAAGTCCCAGGCGGCGGTGGCGCTGCGCAGGTTGGTCTTTGGGTCGCGTTTCTGGGTGTGGATGAAGTCCGGAAACTTCAGCGGGTCGCGGATGAAAAATACGGGGGTGTTGTTGCCCACCAGATCCCAGTTGCCTTCGTCGGTATAAAACTTGATGGCGAAGCCGCGCACGTCGCGTTCGGCGTCGGCCGCGCCGCGTTCGCCAGCCACGGTGGAAAAGCGCAGGAACAGCGGAGTTTGCTTGCCGACCTGGGAAAAGATGCTGGCGCGCGTGTAGCGCGAGATGTCGTGCGTAACGGTGAAGGTGCCGTAGGCGCCGGAGCCTTTGGCGTGGACGACGCGTTCGGGGATGCGTTCGCGGTCGAAGTGGGCAAGCTTTTCAATCAGCCAGAAGTCCTGCAACAGCGCCGGACCGCGCGGGCCCGCGGTCAGCGTGTTGGTATTGTCCGCCACCGGCGCGCCTGAGGCGGTGGTCAGTTGCTTCTTGTCGGTCATAGCACACTCCCTACGTGATCTGGAGGGCGCGTGGCCTGTCGGCCCGCGCCGTGTTGTGAATATTCCCCGGTGAGACTGCCCGGGGAATATGTCCGACACATGATAGGGGTCATCGTTTCACTTGGGAAGTTGATTGAAGTACCAAATTCAATTGATTAAAGCTATTAAGAAATGCCCCAGATGGCGTGCCGCGGTCATCGCTGCAATTGGCGCGCGCATAAAAAAACCGGCCCCTTGGGGCCGGTTCTTCATGCTTGCAAGCAAGGCTTAGCGGTTTGCCGCCGCTTCCGTCTTGCGCTGCATGGCGCGGGTGATGGACCACTGCTGCGCGATCGACAAGGTGTTGTTGACGCACCAGTACAGCACCAGACCGGCCGGGAAGAAGAACATCATCCCGCCGAACACCAGCGGCATGATCATCATGACCTTGGCCTGGATGGGGTCCGGCGGCGTCGGGTTCAGTTTGATCTGCAGGAACATGGTGGCCATCATGATGGCGGGCAGAATGAAGTACGGGTCGCGGATCGACAGGTCATGGACCCACAGAATCCACGGCGCGCCGCGCATTTCCACGCTGGCCAGCAGCACCCAGTACAGCGAGATGAACACCGGAATCTGCACCACCATCGGCAAGCAGCCGCCCAGCGGGTTGATCTTTTCGGTGCGGTACATCTCCATCATGGCGGCGTTGAGCTTCTGCTTGTCGTCGCCGTACTTTTCCTTCAGCGCTTGCAGACGCGGGGCCACTTGCTTCATGCGGGCCATCGAGCGGTAGCTTGCGGCGGCCAGCGGGTAGAAGATGGCCTTGATCAGCACGGTCAGCGCGACGATGGTCCAGCCCCAGTTGCCCAGCAGCGAATGCAGCCACGTCATCAGCGTGAACAGCGGCTTGGCGATGATGGTCAGCCAGCCATAGTCCACCACCAGTTCCAGGCCGGGGGCGAGCGCCGCCATGGCCTTCTGGTCTTGCGGGCCAACCCACAGGTGCGAGTCGACACGCGACGCGGAACCCGGGGCGATTTCACCGACGGCTTCGATGCTGCGGGCGGCGTACAGGTTCTTCTGTACTTCCAGCAGTTCGTTCGTGCGCGGCTTGCCTTGCGGCGGCACCCAGGCGGTGGCGAAGTAGTGCTGCACCACGGCGATCCAGCCGTTGTCCGCCTGCTTGATGTAGTTGGCCTTCTTCTTTTCGATGTCGCTGAAGGTGCTCTTCTGGAACTTGTCTTGTTCCGAGTAGACGGCGAAACCGGTGAAGGTGTGATAGAAGCTCGACGTGTCGGCCGGGTCGTTGCCGTCGCGCTCAAGCTGCAAGTACAGCGCGGGCGACACGGGGGCGGAGCCGACGTTGGCCAGGTCGTGGCGCACGTCGATGTCGTAGCGGCCCTTGTGCAGGGTGAACGTCTTGGTGACCTTCACGCCGCCCGATTCGCCTTCGAACGAGACGACCAGGTTGTCGCCGGTCAGTTGGCGTTCGGTCGACACCATGCGGAAAGGCGTTTGGTGCGTGGGGAAGCTCTGGCCATTGGGGGCGCCGACCACGCCGGACTGCACCACGTAGGTCAGGCCGGCCGAACGGTCCAGCAGCACGGTGGGCTTGTCGGGCTGGCCGGTTGCCGGGTACTTCAGCAGTTCGGCGCGCACCAGTTGGGCGCCCATCGTGTCAAACGTCAGACGCAGAACGTCCGTCGTGATGACGACTTCTTCCGAGCGTGCGGTAGCGGGTGCAGTGGCGCCAGGAACGGCCGACGGCGTCGCTGCCGTGGAGGTCGGCGCGCTGGGCACCGATGGCGTGGCGTTGTTGGCGCCGGCCTGCGGTTCAGCCGTGCTGGCCGCGGGCGTCGGGCCCCCGAACAGCGACGGCTTGCCGTTATGGATTTGCCAGTTGTTCCATAGGAGCAACAGCGAAAAGGAAAAAATCATCCAGAGGACGGTTCGTCGGATATCCATGGTGCCTACTGAAGTGAATACGGGCCAGCAAAGCCCGCCAGTTTAGCGTCAATCGTGCTCGGTGCGGTGGCTGTGGGAACAGCACGGGGGCGCTTTGGTTCCCCGTGTTGGCGGAACCGGGTCCCATCCGCCGGGCGACCACGGATGGCAGCGGCCAATGCGCCGAACCGCCATCCAGAAACCGCGCCAGGCGCCGTGGCGTTCGATTGCTTCAATCGCGTACGCCGAGCAAGTAGGGGTAAAGCGGCACTGCCGGCCGATCCAGGGACTCAGGAAAAACCTGTAGAACCGGATGGGGGCGATGAGCAGTGCTTTGAAAATCATCGCGCGATCCGTTCAAAGTGAGCGTCCACTTCGGCTCTGACCAAGCGTTTTAGCGAGGTGAGCGTGGTGGGAGCGACTTTGCTATGCAATCGCACGACGTAATCCTTGGGCGGCAACGCCAGACGCCGGTGGCGGAACGCTTCGCGGATGACCCGCTTGATGGCGTTGCGCGTACTGGCGTGGGCGGCGAAGCGCTTGGCGATGATCAGCCCCAAGCGGGCACAGGCATCCTGGCCGGGGGGCAGATCATTGGGAGCCGAAGTCACAATGAATAACGCCCCTCGAGCAAGACGCCGGCCTTTTAGGGCAGCGGCGAACTCGGAGGGGCGATGCAACCGCGCCTCCGGGGGAAGCGTGGAGCGCGGCATGGACTGCGGGTCAGGCGTTTGCGCGGAACCAGAACGAGATTGCGAGAGGTCTTGCAATATGGCCGGTCCGTGCAAAGAGTCACGGCTTTCCGGAAAAACCGGAAAACCAGAACTTAGACAGCCAGACGCTTGCGGCCCTTGGCGCGGCGGGCGTTCAGGATGGCGCGGCCAGCGCGGGTTTTCATGCGCACGCGAAAGCCATGGGTGCGCTTGCGGCGGGTAACGGAAGGTTGGTAGGTACGTTTCATGGACGATCCACAAAAAGAACAAAAGTCAGAAGGGACCTGCCCGGAGGGTTCCAGGTCGCGGATTCAGCAGCGGGTATCTAGTGAGCATTTTTGCAACAGGTGCAAAAAACAACTCGTAGACGGGGCTCTGGACAAGGGATTTCTCCCCAGGCGACCTATTCAGCAAAGCTAAAAACCGGACAGTGCAGTAAGCGCCCCAACCCATAAAAGGAGGGGTCTTGCCACAACTCCGGCTAAGCTCTCTGTGAAACCTTCTGACAGACAGAATTCGGAAAAGCCCACCATTTCAGCAAGTTTTCCCTGTCTTGTCAAACAGTTAAGCCTGAGCAGTGTAGACGCTTATGTCCTACCCTGTGGATAACCCCAGCCCAGGCAAGGTAGAATCGAGGTTTGAATAAGAGCGACATGAAAGAATTCTGGCAGACCTGCGTCAGTCGTCTTGAGCAGGAACTCCCCCCCCAACAAATCAGCGCGTGGATACGACCGCTGGTCCCGCTTGCGTACGACGAAACGCAGGCGGTGCTGCGCGTTGCCGCGCCCAACCGCTTCAAGCTGGATTGGGTGCGTAAGAATTTTTCCCACCAAATTGAAGCGTTGGCCGCGGAGTGGTTCAAGCGACCAGTACAGGTGTTGTTCGAGTTGCCTTCTCATGGAGCCGCCCCGCGTATGCCGGTCGCGCCCGTGCGTGCGCCGCAGCCCGATCAGTCCCACCTGTCCGCTGCACAGCCCTCAGGCGGCGCGCCGCCCATGCAGGCCCCGGCTCCGGCCGCCCCACCCCCGCCCGCTACCACGGCGGCTGCCCAGGCGGTCAACGCCGACGCGGCCAACATCGTGTACGAGCGTTCGCGCCTGAATACGGATCTCACGTTTGAGAACTTCGTGACGGGTAAGGCGAACCAGCTCGCACGCGCCGCGGCGCTGCAAGTGGCCGAGAACCCGGGCACGTCCTACAACCCGCTGTTCCTGTATGGCGGCGTGGGCCTGGGCAAGACTCACTTGATCCACGCCATCGGCAACGCCATGGTGGCGGCGGGCACGGGCGTACGCGTGCGCTATGTGCACGCCGACCAATACGTGTCCGACGTGGTGAAGGCGTACCAGCGCAAGGCGTTCGATGATTTCAAGCGCTACTACCATTCGCTGGACTTGCTGCTGATCGATGACATTCAGTTCTTCTCCGGCAAGAACCGCACGCAGGAAGAATTCTTCTATGCGTTCGAAGCGATGGTGGCCCAGCGCAAGCAGATCATCATCACCAGCGATACCTATCCGAAGGAACTGTCGGGCATCGACAGCCGCCTGATCTCGCGCTTTGACTCCGGCCTCACGGTGGCGATCGAGCCGCCCGAACTGGAAATGCGCGTGGCGATTCTGCTGCGCAAGGCGGAATCCGAAGGCGTGCCCATGCCCGAGGAAGTGGCCTTCTTCATTGCCAAGCATCTGCGCAGCAACGTGCGCGAGCTGGAAGGCGCGTTGCGCAAGGTGCTTGCGTACGCCCGCTTCCACGGCCGCGATGTGCTGACGGTGGACGTCTGCAAGGAAGCCCTGAAGGACCTGCTGTCCGTGTCCAACGGCCAGATCACTGTGGAAAACATCCAGAAGACGGTTGCGGATTTCTACAAGATCAAGGTCGCCGACATGTACTCGAAACGCCGGCCCGCCAATATCGCATTGCCGCGCCAGGTCGCGATGTACCTGGCCAAGGAGCTGACGCAGAAAAGCCTGCCGGAAATCGGCGATTTGTTCGGGGGTCGTGATCACACCACCGTACTTCACGCCGTACGCAAGATTTCCGACGCCCGCGCAAAGCAAGCGGAGCTCAACCATACCCTGCACGTGTTGGAACAAACTCTAAAAGGATGAACATGCAACTCGTACAAACCACACGCGATGCATTGCTGAAACCGCTGTCGACTGTGGCGGGCATCGTCGAAAGACGCCATACCCTGCCCATTCTTGCGAACATCCTGATGCGCAAGGAAGGCAACAAGGTTGCCTTTATTGCGACCGACCTGGAAGTACAGATCACCACGCACGCCGATTTCGGCGTGGGCCAGGACAACGAGTCCACCACGGTTGCCGCGCGCAAGCTGCTCGACATCCTGAAAGCGCTGCCGGATACCGGCGACGTGCGTCTGGCGCTGGCCAGCAACAAGCTGTCGGTGCAGTCGGCCAAGAGCCGCTTTGCGTTGCAGACGCTGGCCGCCAGCGAGTTCCCCACCGTGGCGCAGCCCGAGCAGTGGGATGTGTCGCTGACGATGCCGCAACGCACGCTGCGCCACCTGTTCAACATGGTGCACTTCGCCATGGCGCAACAAGACATCCGTTACTACCTGAACGGCATGTTGCTGGTGTTTGAACCGGGCCGTGTGCGCGCCGTCGCCACCGATGGTCACCGCCTGGCGCATTGCTCGACGGAAGCGGACGGCATTGCCGAACGCCACGAAGTCATCGTGCCGCGCAAGACCGTGCTGGAAATGCAGCGCCTGCTGGAAGACTCCGATGAAGTGGTCTCCATTGATGTGGCGCCGGGCCAGATCCGTTTCCGTTTCGGCGACGTCGAGCTGGTGTCCAAGCTGGTCGAAGGCAAGTTCCCCGATTTCACGCGTGTGATTCCCACAAACTACACGCGCCACTTCATGGTGGGCCGCGAAGCGCTTCAAGGCAGCTTGCAGCGCGCCGCCATTTTGACGACCGACAAGTTCAAGGGTGTGCGCCTGCAACTGGCGCAGAACCAGATGAAGATTTCGTCTTCCAACGCCGAGCAAGAAGAAGCGCAGGAAGAAATCGACATCGACTACGGCCATGAAGCCCTGGATGTGGGCTTTAACGTGGGCTACCTGCTCGACGTGCTGGCCAACGTGAAGGTCGACAACATCCAGTGGTCGGTCATGCCCGACGCCAACGCGTCGGCGCTCATCACCCTGCCCGAAGACGACCAGTTCAAGTACGTCGTCATGCCCATGCGGATTTGATCCGCGCCCCACACGTTTGTGGGTTTGTGCCGCTTGCGGGCCTGACGGCTCGCGGGCGGTCCGGCCGCCAGGCCGTTCTTTAAAGCGTTATCGAACCAGACATGTCAGATCAGCAGAACACCACTCCCGAGAACAGCGGCTACGGCGCTGACTCGATCAAGATGCTCAAGGGGCTGGAGGCCGTGCGCAAGCGCCCCGGCATGTACATCGGCGACACGTCCGACGGCACAGGCTTGCACCACATGGTGTTTGAAGTCGTGGATAACGCCATCGACGAAGCCCTGGCCGGCCATTGCGACGACATCGTCGTCACCATCCATACCGATAACTCGATCTCGGTCACCGACAACGGCCGCGGTATCCCCACGGATATCCACAAGGACGACGAATTCCACCGCAGCGCGGCGGAAATCGTGATGACCGAACTGCACGCCGGCGGCAAGTTCGACCAGAACTCGTACAAGGTGTCTGGCGGCCTGCACGGTGTGGGCGTGTCTTGCGTGAACGCGCTGTCCGAATGGCTGCGCCTGACGATCCGCCGCAACGGCCAGGTCCACCAGATGGAATTCCGCCAAGGCGCGCGCGTGGCGCCCCTGGCTGTGACGGGCACGACGGACATGCGGGGCACGGAAGTGCGCTTCCTGGCCGACCCGATCATCTTCAACAACATCGAATACCACTACGAGATCCTCTCCAAGCGCTTGCGCGAGCTCTCGTTCCTGAACAACGGCGTGAAGATCCGCCTGGTGGATCAGCGCCAGGGCAAGGAAGAGAACTTTGCGTTCTCCGGCGGCGTGAAGGGCTTTGTTGAATACATCAACCGCGCCAAGACCGTGCTGCACCCGAACGTGTTCTCGGTCAGCACCGAGTCGGCTGCAGGCGGCGTGTCGGTGGGCGTGGAAGTGGCCATGCAGTGGAACGACAGCTACAGTGAAAGCGTGCTGTGCTTCACCAACAACATCCCGCAGCGCGACGGCGGCTCGCACTTGACCGGCCTGCGCGCGGCGATGACCCGCATCATCAACAAGTACATCGCCGACAACGAACTGGCCAAGAAGGCCAAGGTGGAAACGTCTGGCGACGACATGCGCGAAGGCCTGGCCTGCGTGCTGTCGGTGAAGGTGCCCGAGCCCAAGTTCAGCAGCCAGACCAAAGACAAGCTCGTCTCCAGCGAAGTGCGTCCGGCCGTTGAAGAAGCTGTGGCCCGCACGCTGGAAACCTGGCTGCTTGAAAACCCGAACGACGCCAAGGCGTTGTGCAACAAGATCGTTGAAGCCGCCCGCGCCCGCGAAGCCGCGCGCAAGGCCCGCGAAATGACGCGGCGCAAGAGCGTGCTGGAAGGCGCTGGCCTGCCCGGCAAGCTGGCCGACTGCCAGGAAAAAGATCCGGCGCTGTGCGAGCTGTACATCGTCGAGGGTGACTCCGCAGGCGGCTCGGCCAAGCAAGGCCGCGACCGCAAGTTCCAGGCCATCCTGCCGCTGCGCGGCAAGGTGCTGAACGTGGAGAAGGCGCGCTTTGACCGCCTGATCGCCAGCGAACAGATCGCCACGCTGATCACGGCGCTGGGCACCAGCATCGGCCCCGATTTCAACGTGGACAAGCTGCGTTACCACCGCCTGATCATCATGACTGACGCGGACGTTGACGGCGCGCACATCCGCACCCTGCTGCTGACGCTGCTGTACCGCCAGATGCCCGAGCTGGTTCAGCGCGGCTATGTGTATATCGCCCAGCCGCCGCTGTACAAGGTGAAGGTTGGCCGCGAAGAACGCTATCTGAAGGACGACCAGGAAGAAGCGCAGTTCATGCTGCAACTGGCGCTGAAGGATGCCGAGATCATCTCGGGCGGCAACATCATCCGCGGCGAAGAGCTCACCGACCTGGCCAGCCAATACGTGGCGGCTGACGGCGTCATCGCGCGTTTGGCCAAGGTGTTCGACGTGGGCGCGCTGTCGGCCATGGCCGAAGGCGTTGAGATCAACCTGGAAACGGCTGAATCCACCGCCGACTCCGCCAAGCGCCTGGCCGACGCCATGCGTGACCCGGTCAGCGGCAACGGCGTGGAAGTGGTGCCGCAGTTTGACGAAGCCACCGAACGCCATCGCCTGTCGGTGCAGCGCATGCACCACGGCAACGTGCGCGTCAGCATCATCGACGCCGACTTCGTCAACGGTTCCGACTACGCCATCCTGTCCAAGGCCGCCAAGAGCTTCCTGGGCAAGGTGGGTTCGCGTTCGCTCGCCGCGCGTGGCGAAGGCGACAAGCGCAAGGAACAGACGGTGTCCGACTTCCGCGAAGCCATGCAATGGCTGCGCAGCGAAGCCGACCGCAGCATCTCGAAGCAGCGCTACAAGGGTCTGGGCGAAATGAACCCGGAACAGCTGTGGGAAACCACGATGGACCCGAAGGTGCGCCGCCTGCTGCGCGTGCAGATCGAAGACGCCATTGCGGCCGACGAAGTCTTCACGACGCTGATGGGCGACGACGTCGAACCGCGCCGCGCGTTCATCGAACGCAACGCGCTGTCGGCGGGCAATATCGACGCGTAAGCGTTGCCGCAGTTGCATGACGAAGGCCAGCCTGAAGGGGCTGGCCTTTGTTTTTAGGGTGGTTCAAATTCGGATTCGCATCGGGACGTTTTTTCGGTGCGCCGGGAGTGGCTGGGAAGCATCAATGGGAAATCGCGCGTATTTGTATTTGCAGGCTGATCAGGATGCGCAGAATGCGGATGGCCGCCAGCCGCCAACGGAAATCGCCAGCGCCAACGGCAGCTTGCCGGTGCTGTGGCAGGTGTTGCTGGCCGAGGGTAACGCCATGCAGCCGGACACGACGCAGCGTGTGTTTGGCGACGCGGGCACGATGGGATTGGCGGCCTTGGCGTCCGACGCCCTGGCCCGTGTGTGCGCACTTGCGGCCTATGTGCAGTTGCACGCCGCAAGCGGCGGCGCGCCGCAGGTGCAGCCGCTGGCGACGGCCGCGTCTTACCTCAAGCAACGGATCGATGCGCTAGCGGCGCAAGGGCCGAACGGCGCCTTGTGGATAAGCGCGAATCTCGATGAACTGGCCTGGCTGCATGACGGCGGCGCGACGGCGTACATCGAACATGCTCGCCTGCTGTGCAACGCGCGCTGGCAAGCGCTGTGCGAGGCGATGGCATCCGACGATGTCGACGCGGTCCTGCGCGGGTTGGACTTGCCGGCTGTGGATAACGACGAGGACGGCGAGGACGACGGCGACGACGAACATTCCGACGACACCCATCTGGGCCACGGTCTTCATCGCTACGTTGTGAATAACCTGCAAGGTGTGCGCATCGGTGCGGAAGACGGCGGGCCGGTGGTGGCGCCGCCGCAATTCGAATCCATCTGGTCGTTCGAAGATGGCATTGCGGCGGTCCTGCTAGACGGCAAGCTTGGCCTGATCGACACGGATGGCCGCCAGGTGTTGCCGTGCTGCCTGGACGAAGTATGGAGTTATTCACAGGGCCTGGTGATGGCGCGCGTGGGCGACGAGATCGGCTTTGTGGATAAGGCGGGGGCGTGGGTGATCCCGCCGCGTTTCGAGGCCGCTGGCGATTTTTCGCCCGGCGGATTGGCGCCTGCTTATGAGTCTGGCCAGTGGGGCTTGATCAATCAGCGTGGCGATTGGGTGGTCGCGCCCGTCTGGGATGACATCGATTGGGACGACGCGCTGCACGCCTATGTGACGCAGCGCGCAGCATTGAGCGGCTTGATTGATGCGCAGGGCCGTGTGGTGCTGGATGCGCAATACGCCGCGATGGGGCCGCTGGACACGGAGCCGGATGCGGCGGCCCTATGGGCGGAAGGCCGGATGCGGATACGCGTGTTGACGGAAGACGACAAGCGCGGCGTATTGGACGGCCAGGGCGGCGTGGTCGTGCCGGAGGCGTACACGGATCTGGCGGACGTGGTGTGGCTGCCGTCGGAATCGCCCGCCGACATCACGCCTGCACCCGCGTCTCAAGAAGGCCGCTATGTGCGCGTCCTGCAATGCGTCGAGCATGCGGAATGGGACGACTGGTTTCAAGGCATCTACGACACCCGGGATCGCTGCGAGGTCCTGCCCTGCCGCCAGCAGAGGGTGTTCGGCTTGAAGTGGAAAGACGCCTTCGGCTGGTTCTGCACGGTGCGTCCCGAGGCGTCCAGCCCCCATAGCCCGGATGGCTTGAACGTGGGCATCGCGGCGGCGGATGGCGTCTGGCTGCATGAACCAGCGTACGCGTGGATTGGCGTGGCGGCGTCGATGGATACCATTGATGGCATAGAGGGTGGGCCACCTGCGATTGCCCGGCAATGGAGCCAGGGCGAGCCAGTGCCTGCGATGCGTGCCGATACCGGACAGATGACCCAGCTCTATGCGGATGGCCGGGCGGTGGCCGCCTAGCCCATACCCTACCGCGGCGCCCGCGCCTTCAGATCCGCCATCTCTTCATTCATCAGCTGATGCGCGTAGCGTGAGAACACGCTGACCAGCCGGGTGCGTGTGTGATACGGCGGGTACAGCAGCGCTACCGTCACCGGCACCGACGGGCTGAAGGGGCGGACCTCGACGCCGTTGGCCTCGTACTCTTCGCGCGCCGCAAGCGGGTTGATCAGCGCCACGCCCAGCCCCGCGCCCACCAGCGCGCACACGGATGAGCCCAGCCCGGCTTCGGCCACCGTCTGACGTTCGACCTTTGCCGCCTTGAAGACGGCGTCGATCTTTTCGCGCAGCGGCGTGGCGCTGGGAAAGGCGATGAACGGTTCGCCGGCGAAGTCAGCGGGCTTCAGCTTTTTCAGCTTGGTCAGGCGGTGCCCTTTGGGCAGCACCGCAACGCAGCTCATCGTCAATACCGGCTCGACCTGAATGCCGGGGCTGTCGCCCGACAGCATGGCCAGCCCCGTGTCGCAGAACCCCGAGCTGATCCAGTTATGCACCGCGCTGGCGTTGCCCGAGTGGATGGAGACCATCACGTCCGGGTACTCGGTCTTGAAGGCCGCGACGATGCGCGCCAGGATGCCGCCTGCCAACCGGGGCATGGCGGCCACGCTCAGGCGGCTGGCGCTGAACGAGCGGATGCTGGCTGCGGCGGACTCCAGGCCGGCCAGGCCGATGAAGGTCTTTTCAACCTCTTGGAAGAAGCGCGAGCCGTCTTGCGTGGGGCTCAGGCGGCTGCCATTGCGGTCGAACAAGGGAAACTGGGTGATGGCTTCCAATTGCGCAATTAAGCGGCTAACGTGCGGCTGCGAGGTATGCACGCGCCGCGCGGCGGCCGTCATCGAGCCGGTCATCATGACGGCTCGGAAGGCCTCGATGTGTCTTAAGCCCATCCGTGGAATGGCCATATCAAATCCGTATAGAGGAATACCTGATTGGAACTGGATAAAACCATACTGCTAGTTGATACTTTTTGCCAGCCGCGGGGCTCATCGCGGGACGCGGCGGTTGCCAAAAAAACTGGCGCCGCTGATCGACATTACAAACACGCGCCGCACGCACGGCGCCAAGGGATTCAGATGAAAGCATTTGCCGCGATCTCGGTTGCTGCCGCCTTGCTGGGCAGCGCCGCCACCGCCCACGCCGAAGGCCCCAGCCGCCTGGACAAGATCCGCGAAACGGGCGTGATCACCATCGGTCACCCTGAAACCTCGGTTCCCTTCGCCTACCTTGATGGCAATCAGAAGCCGGTCGGGTACACGGTTGAGATCTGCCAGGAAGTCGCACAGTACGTGAAGGCCGCACTGAAGCTGCCCAAGCTGGAAGTGCGCTACAACCCGACGACCTCCGCCACGCGCATCCCGCTGCTGGCCAACGGCACGATCGACCTGGAATGCGGCAACACCACCAACAACCTGGACCGCCACAAGCTGGTGTCGTTCGCGCCCACGACCTTCGTGGCGCAAGTGGTGCTGGTAGCGCGCAAGGACGGTGGCGTTGATCCCAACAACCTGGAATCGTTTCGCGGCAAGACCATTGCCGCCCAAGCCGGTGGCCAGACGTTCCGCCTGATCTCGGGCCTGAACGCCAAGGGCAACCTGGGCATCACGATGGCGCCGACGAAGGATACCGCCGAGACCATCCTGATGGTGGAATCGGGCCGCGCCGCCGGTTCGGCCAACGATGACGGCATCGCCTACGGCGCCGTGGCCTCGTCGAAGAACCCGGACGCATTCGTGATCGGCAAGAAGGGCCTGGAAATGGCGCCCTACGGCATCATGGAACCCAAGGACGACCCCGCCTTCAAGAAGGTGGTGGACGACGCCGTGGTGGACCTGATCAAGACCGGCAAGGTCGCGGCCATCTACGACAAGTACTTCAATTCGCCGATTCCCCCGAAGCAGATCAACCTAAAGTATCCGATGAGCGACGCGCTCAAGCGCGCGCTGGCGAACCCGACCGATTCGGGTGACCCCAAGGTTTACGAGTAATCAGGTAGTCCGCGGGACGCCCAGTGCGTCCCGCGGCGGTTTTGGGGCAAGGCGCCGTGGCCGGCGTCGCCATCTAAGGCACAGGCATGAATTACAACTGGAGTTGGGGCGTCTTCCTGGAGATGTCGCCAGACGGCGTGCACACCTTCCTGGAGACGCTCCTGATTGGCGTGGGCTGGACCCTGGCGCTGGCGTTGACGGCGTGGGTCTTCTCGTTGCTGCTGGGGTCGTGGCTGGGCGTGATGCGCACGGCGCAGTCCCGGCTGATGAACGTCATCGGCGCGACCTACGTCGAGATCTTCCGCAACATCCCGCTGCTGGTGCAGATGTTCCTGTGGTACTTCGTGCTGCCCGAGCTGCTGCCGCACGCCTGGGGCCTGGCGATGAAGCAGATGCCGCAGCCGTGGGGGCAATTCGTGCCGGCCGTGCTGTGCCTGGGGTTTTATGGATCGGCCCGCGTGGCCGAACAATTGCGCGCCGGCATCCAGTCCTTGCCGCGCGGCCAGTTCCAGGCGGGCACCGCGTTGGGGCTGACCGAGGTGCAGGTGTACCGCTACATCATCCTGCCCGAAGCGTTTCGCATCGTGCTGCCGCCGTTGACTTCCGAGTTCATGGGCACCATCAAGTATTCCTCGGTAGCGCTGACGATCGGCCTGTTGGAATTGACCGGCCAGGCGCGCTCCATGCAGGAATTCAGTTTCCACATCTTCGAGGCGTTCTCCGCCGCGACGGTGATTTACCTGATCCTCAACGGCATCGTCGTGCTGGGCATGCGCCTGCTTGAACGCCATGTCGCTGTTCCCGGGCTGATCGGTTCAGCCGGCAAGAGCCGCTAGGGGAACGCCGTGGGTAAATTTGATTTCGATGTCATCTGGACCGCCCTGCCCTATCTGTTTCAGACGGGCATGACGTTCACGCTGACGCTGACGGTGCTGGCCGCCGTGATGGGTCTGGCGCTGGGCACGCTGCTTGCGATGATGCGCTTGTCGCGCTTCAAGATTCTGTCGGTGCCGGCGGGCATTTATGTGAACGTGATGCGGTCGATTCCGCTCTTGCTGGTGATCTTCTGGTTCTACTTCCTGGTGCCTTACATCGCGGCCTGGGTGGTGGGGTCGCCCACGCCCCTGCGCGTGGGGGCGTTCAATTCGGCGGTCATCACCTTCACGATGTTCGAGGCCGCGTACTTCTGCGAAATCATGCGCGCCGGGATTCAGTCGATAGCGCGCGGTCAGGTGTCGGCCAGCATGGCGATTGGCCTGAGCCCGTGGCAAGGCATGCGCTACGTGATTTTGCCGCAGGCGTTTCGCAACATGGTGCCCGCGCTGCTGACGCGCGTGATCATCCTGTTCCAGGACACCTCGTTGGTCTACGTGCTGTCACTGACGGACTTCCTGGGGGCGGCCTCCAAGATCGGCCAGCGCGATGGCCGGCTGGTAGAGCTCTACCTCTTTGTGGCGGTGGTGTATTTCGTGATCTGCTTCACGGCTTCCCGCCTGGTCAAACTGCTGGAAAAGCGCACCCGTGTGCTGCGATAGGGTTTAACGATGCAATTTTCTTCGACGCCTCCGATGATCGAGATCAAGCAGGTCAGTAAGTGGTACGGCTCCTTTCAGGTGCTGGATGAATGCACGACGACCGTCGGCAAGGGCGAGGTCGTGGTGGTGTGCGGGCCATCCGGGTCCGGCAAGTCCACCCTGATCAAGACCGTGAACGCGCTGGAACCCTTTCAACAGGGCGACATCGTGGTCAATGGCATTTCGGTGGGCGACCCGCGCACCAATCTGCCCAAGTTGCGTGCGGTAGCCGGCATGGTGTTCCAGCACTTCGAGCTGTTCCCGCATCTGTCGGTGACCGAGAACCTGTGCCTGGGCCAGGTCAAGGTGCTGGGCCGCAGCAAGGACGAGGCGCGCACGCGCGCGCTGGTGCTGTTGGAACGCGTGGGCCTGTCCGCGCACAAGGACAAGCATCCCGGCGAATTGTCGGGCGGCCAGCAGCAGCGCGTGGCCATCGCGCGTGCGCTGTCGATGGACCCGGTGGTGATGCTGTTTGACGAACCCACGTCTGCGCTGGACCCCGAGATGGTCAACGAGGTGCTGGACGTGATGACCGACCTTGCCCGCGAGGGCATGACGATGATGGTGGTGACCCATGAAATGGGATTCGCCCGCCGCGTCGCCGACCGTGTGATCTTCATGGACGGCGGCAAGATTGTTGAAGACTGCGACAAAGACGCGTTCTTCGGCAACGTAGAGGAACGTGCTCCCCGCACGCGCCAATTTCTTTCCAAAATTTTGCAGCATTGAACGCCATGACCCAGCGGATTCCCGCCGACCACCCGACCAGCCCTGTCGACCTGCGCAGCGATACGGTCACCCATCCCACCGCGGCGATGTACGAACGCATGCGCACAGCGCCCATTGGCGACGACGGCCTGGATGGCGACCCTTCCGTACGCGCGCTGGAAGCCCATGTTGCGGCCCGTCTGGGCAAGGAAGCGGGGCTGTTCGTGCCCAGCTGCACCATGGCCAACCTGCTGGCCGTGCTGGCGCAAACGCAGCGCAACGAACAGGTGGTGCTGGAATCGTCCGCCCATATGTACACGTCGGAACGCGGCGCCGCCACCTTCACGGGTCTGTTCTACCAGGGAGTGTCCGGCACCGATGGCGCGATGGACCTGAACCGGCTGGACGAAGCGCTCTTGTCGGGCGGCCATCGTTTGAAGACGTCGCTGGTGGCGATGGAAACGTCGCACAACAACGCGGGCGGCGCGGTCTTGCCGCTGGACCACATGAAGGCCGTGTACGGCATGGCCAATGCCGCCGGCATTCCGGTGCACCTGGACGGCGCGCGCCTGTTCAACGCCGCGGTGGCGCTGGGCGTGCCGGCGGTAGAGATCACGCAGTACGCCGACACGGTGTCCTTGTGCCTGTCCAAGGGCCTGAGCGCGCCGGTGGGCGCGGTGCTGGCGGGCAGCAAGACCTTGATGGCGCGCGCGCGCACCTTGCGCCGCATGCTGGGCGGCACGCAGCGCCAGTCCGGCATCATGGCGGCGGCCGGCCTGGAAGGCGTGCAGACGATGACCGACCGGCTCGTCGAAGACCACGTCCGTGCGCGCCGCTTGAGCGACGGCATCAATGGCCTGGCGCCCGCGCTGTCAGCGACCGTGCCGCAGACCAACATCGTGCAGGTCGAGACCGCCGACACCGGCATGACGAACGCCCAGTGGGTGGTGGCGCTGCAAGCGGAAGGCCTCTTGACCCGTCCGTGGGGGCGCACGCGGCTGCGCTGCGTGACCCATCGGCACATCGACGATGACGACATCGATACCGCTGTGCAGGCCTTCGCCACGGTACTGAAAAAGCGTTGAGTGATCGCCGCCGGCAGGGGCCGGCGATGCGATAATGCCGGATGTCCACGACTACCCCTCTCACCCGTAAAGACTATTTCTGCGCCTTGGCGGTGGTGGTCATCTGGGGCCTGAATTTTGTTGTCATGAAGGTCGGCATGCGGGGCTTGTCCCCCATGATGCTGGGCGCACTCCGGTTCGCGCTGGCGGCCTTCCCCCTGATCCTGTTTGTGCGACGGCCACAGCTGCCGTGGCACTGGATCGCCGCTTACGGGCTGGTGCAGGGGCTGGGCCAATTCGGCCTG
>Ga0256897_1000104_pt1 | contig 19348 bp, 1 predicted proteins | sample MC6MC0670MT_FD_186336 | JGI IMG/M metagenome (GOLD analysis project Ga0256897, IMG submission 186336) | Metatranscriptome of enriched soil aggregate microbial communities from Iowa State University, Ames, United States - MC6-MC0670-MT... | ecosystem: Environmental > Terrestrial > Soil >... | reverse complement strand
TCTTTTTTTTTTTTTTTTCTCATTTCCCATTTCCCATTTCCCATTTCCGGATATAATAACCCTCACCCGTTATCATCAGATATTGTTTCGGTATTAAATCATAGTTGTACCTTGTAGATAATATCATAATATTAATTACCCCAATCTTGCCCATTTTTGAGTTTTTTATTTTGTTTTTAACCCTTCCAATCAACACAACAAATACTATTTGGGAGTACATTTTCCTCTCATATCCCAATCGGAAGGGTCAATTAATATATCCATGTCATTTACATTGGGAAGATCTCCCATTTGGCTCGATCCATTCCTTAAGACAATCCTATTAGATGGTTTTTTACCAGCTGACCCGGAAGATGTGACCTCATTTGAACCTTTAGTAACCGCCACTAACTCCTTTATTACATTATATGAACGTGCAATTTCAAATACATTACTTTTAGAAGGGTTTACGAAAGAAGATACTTTCAGATTGTCTTCAATTGCGACAGCTTTAAGAAATTATAAAGACTTAGCAGCAAAAATCCCGTCAAATTTGATTAATTATGATGTATTTAGATTTGTGTTAGCGGAAGTAACGACACAGGTTTCTGCATTACGTCCTGGTGATAGCTGTATTATTCCAATGGGTTGGTTTAAATCAAATTCAAGCTTTTATGATGAGAATACATCATTAACAACAACAGAAAAACAATTTCAACGTTATCAACGTGCTGAAAATGAAGCCAAAAAGGGCAAAACCGGCTCAAATGAAAAATTGGCAAAGTTTGAATTATTACATCATATGAATATTGTTATTACACATCATGCCACAATTCAAGGTGTATGTACAGTAGCATTTGTTAACCTTGGTGCTGGACAAGGGTTAGAATACCACCCATGTATATTCTCCGGTCAAGCTTCAAGTCCATTATTAAACCCAAACACGACAACAAACTCCCCACAAAACGGTCAAAATGATACAGAATTAGGTATGAATGTCCCAACAATACAATATCAGCCAGTGTTTGTTGTTGAACAAGTCCCATTAATTAGATTAAAAGAGACTTGGTTTTGGTTATTTACATTTGGTTTATTATACCGTCGTGATGCTATGTGTAGTACCGGTTCTGGTCTTGGTGAACGTGGTATGCTTGATTCGTTAGTTGCGTTTGTAACTCGAGAAGGAGAAGTATGCCCACCGCAAACCATTCTATATGAAAGATTAATCCCGGCATTAAATAATAAACCACTTTATTGGAATTTAATTAATAGAATGAAAAGTAACGGTAAAACCAGTGGGGTTGATTTTGGTGATTTAGTTTTAAAAACGGTTAATTCAACTTCACAAAATAATAATAATAACGATGATGATGATGATGAAGATAATATCAAACCAGTTATATTACCAGTGCCTGGTGATTCTGGTCTACAATTAATATATGGTAACCCATTTAGTGTCCCAGAGGGGCAAATTAATCCAAATTTAATCGTTGATAATATTGAATTGGGTCTCCCAGCAACAATTTCAGAAAAGAATACAAAATTAACAATACCTGATCATCAAACCCTTATTATTAACCAAGATAGCGCACATCCATATTTTTGGTCAATGTTACCAATTTGTGGGGATTCCTCTAGAATGCATTTAATGTATCATACATTAAAAACAATGTTATATATCACCTTTGGTGCGGCAAAATCTAACCATGTGATGCTTTTAGTCATGTATGAAGCTCTACGCGCTTGTGAAAATGATTTAGCTCGAATTAGACCATTTAGTCAACTAGGTATGGTACAAGCTGAAAATATTGGTATAAATCATCCAGGTCAAAGCGGGAATACTCGCGATTCACTTGTCAATTATGGTGAAGGTTTAACTTCACATGATTTTTTTATCCTTAAACATAGTATTCGCAGTTTTGCTAGATTTGCAACTGGGCAACAAATGAGTGTTGAATCAATTACATCATCATACATTTTGAATGAAATTACAGATTATTTAACATATCTAAATGATTTAGTTGATGATGTACATAAAATCATTATGAATGCAAACGCAATTGATATTCAACTTGCTGGTACTAATGTTATTGATACAATCACACAAGGTATTGCCTCATCTCAAGACAATCCGGTTATTTCGCATATCCTTCATACACTTTTACAAGCTTCTTCTGCTTCGCAATCAGTAAATACTGTATTTGGTGGTAGATTTAGTGCAAGTAGTTCTGTTGGTAAAGCATTAACTTGGGAAGATCCAGTTATCCCACCATCTTTAGATTCAACTCATAACGATCGACAACAACTCCCACCACTTGGCTTATTACATTCATTTGATAATAGATTTAATACAAATGGATTAGCCGGGGATGTACCACCTGTTGAAGTATTTAGACCAATTGAATTCACTTTGGTACCAGATCAATGTACTTCTTTACAAGATGTCCAATTAACTTTACGTTATTGTGATTATATCTGTACATTATTATCATATCAAAGTAATACAATTAAAAATAGTTATCTACATCGTGTTTCATTTATTAATTATATCTTTACCCGGGTTATCCCAATTCCCCTACCATCAATTCATAAAGATAAACATCAAAATGATTTTTGGTATACTCAATCAATCCGTCATAGCGATCAAATTGACCTCTTACGTCTTCTCTATCGCGTTACGCAACATTTCACTGCAAGTTCATTATCCCTTCATATTTCCCGTGCGTTTGATTCAAAAAGAGTATTAACAATGACCGTTATTGCTACTATTGCTGATTGTATTATGCGTTTAGTCGCGGTTGACTCCCCATCACGTATTTCTTTACATTATAATGGTCTCGCTGGTGGTCCCTTTGCACAAAAACCATTTGGTTTTGATGTTTCAAAAACCTTCATGATTCAATCACAAGTTTTACAATATTCCGACCCCTATCTTGTTGCAATTAGAACTCAAGTACTCGATTATCATTATTCACAACGTAAACTAATCCCATCTGATCATATCATTTTTGATTGGTCGAGATCGATGTTGCCGACGAATGATGTAGCATTTATAGAACAACTATGTTGGGAAATTGGGTTCCCCAAAATTCAAACTGAACGTTATTTATCTGGTGAAAATTTTTCCTTGGTTGAATTTTATCCCGAATTTGGTTATTTTCGTGATATTATTTTTTTATTTAAATTTTTTCTTTCCCCAACAATGGAATCATTCCCTGAAATTAAAAATTACCATATTGACCATTGTCGTCTTCAATGGCGTTATAACGGCCCCCAAAAAGGGTATTCTGTTGAAGCATTTAATCGTATGGAATTAAAATGCGTTTCTCATGTTGATCTCCAACAAGTGGGCAGTCTCGGTGAAGATGATTCAAATCCAATCCCAGCTCAACGTCGCGGGTTATTATCATCATTATACGGTTTGGTATTTTCTAGTGCACAAACGAGAGCACCACCATCAGGTGCTGACCCATCAATTTTGGTCGGCGAAAGAATTCAAACAGAAGATGATTTATTACATATTCGTACATTACCATCATTTGATAATCGTCTATCACAACCCGATTCTGAATTATTATTATCGTATCTTACCGCGCCATATTTACGTATCCCACTGATTTTATCATTTTTTAGTTCACCAGAACGCATCCATGCCCTGTCCTCAGCAAAACTCCGTGCTGTTATTGATGCATCATTATTTGAACCCGGTGCATGGCAAGCTGATGAAATTAAAATTGTCCCAGATCAAGTCCCAAACGTTGATAGGACATTTTTAAACACCCCCGTTGGTCTCCTTTTTAATGAATTATCATTTTCTCCCCAAACTATTATTAAACCAATTGTTGATTTATTACATTTAGCTATTGATATGGATTCTGGTAAATTTTCGAATAATAATGGTTCAGTTTCAACAAATTCTATTATTATTTTATACATTTTACGTTTAACAATTCGCCTTGAAGGTTTTATTGTTTATTTATTACGCCATCAAGATTGGTTAGATAGAGGTCGTACACTTTGTGGTGTTGGTCCTGATACCCACACACGCGGTTTATTTATCCCCTCACCGGAAACAAAACAATTATTATTTTCATCTTGTCAACATATCCGATCAATATTGCAATTTAATATTTTCCCAATGCTACAACGTTGGATTGATGTTGCAGATAGATTAGATCAAGTCCATGTGATGTGTTTATGTTATGCACATGTATTATTATTATATTCTAATATTACCCCGGAAGAATTGAATGATCAAATTGTTGAAACAATATTGTTAGCTCAGATTCAATTAAATGCACGTTATATGTTCCGTTCACATTTATCAAAGAATACATTACGTTCCTTACATTCTGCTTTATCACCAGGGTTATCAATGTTTGATGAAATTCAAGGTAAAGGGACAAATTCTGATCCTGCTGGAAATTTAGGAAATTTGGGTTTGGAAGGTGAACTTTTTATCCCCGAAATTGATTTATTTGATTTAATGTCGCATCATCGTAATAAGATATTAAATTGGTTAGAATCATCGCCAAAACGTGCAAATGTTATTATGGATAATATTGTTAGCGTTATGACTCGCCATAGTACTAGTTCTAACGGTAAACGTAAAAGATATTCCCAAAAAATTTCACATTTAAGTCTCCGCAGAGGTGACAAAAATAATGATAAAAAATTAAACAAAAATGAATTAATAATTTATGATCCTGAAAGTGATCAACATAAACAAGCTGATGAAAATACACGTGTTTGGGCTGCTATGGATGGTAGAAATTGTCGTGGTAGGTTCGTACCACAATTAGACTTACAAAGCGATGACGATAGTGATCTTAGTGATATTGAATCAAATAATGTCTCTCAAAATCAAGATAGTACAACAGACGATGAGCATAAACATGATGATCCAACTAGCGGTAATGAATCTGATTTACCACCGTTGGAATTTATTAAAGATCCACAAAGTGGATCAAATGAATCAAAAAACTCAACGAACTCAAAAAGTTCCAAAAGTTCCAAAAATTCTACAAAAGCTGTTACTTTTAACACCCTTACCGCGCCAACATCAACAAATAAGAATAACTATGGCGGTCAATCTTTAGGATCAACATCTGCAACTATTCAATCTATTCACACATCAAGACAACGTCAACAACGTCGTTTGGCAAAACTTGCCGCAAAACGTTCACAAAAAGGTGGTCAATCTAAACATTCATCATTATTATCACAATCAACATTACATTATGGACATGTCACGACATGGACTGGTAATGATGAAATTAATCGTGGTGAGACTGAAATTAATTTACAATTGGGTCAATTTACTCTTACTAGTTCAACTTTACAAACCCTTGGGGAACAAATTGACATTACACAATTCCCAGACATTTGCCCAATTTTGGCCAAATTGGTAAATCCAAATTTTGGTCAAACCGACCCATCTGGTAATCAAACCAAAACAATTAAACAGCAAACTCATTCGATTTTAATTGCACAAAATGATGATAGTAATAAAGATGGTAAGGATGGTAAGGATGGTAAAGGTAAAAAGGGAGCGTTGAAAAGTCCAAACGAATTAACTCAATCCAAGATTACCGAATATGATAATTTAATTCAAGAAATTGGTCGTATTCAATCCGCTCCTGTTGCTATTACTCGTGAACGTCGTTGGTTTTCATTAGTGGGGAGACAATATGAAGTGCATTTATGGAGACCAACATTAATTTCGATTGGTTTGGAATTATATACACGTCCATATACTAGTGGTGTGGAACCATGGATTGTTGCTGCGATTGAACCGTTAATTCCAGGTGCTTTAAAGAATATGCAGTTGTTTTTACCGCCAAAGAATTATACTGATGAAAATGTTGCTATTTTAAGAGCAAGGGTCGTTCATGATGAAGCTGCTGATTCTCAAATCCGTTCTCATGTGTCCGAATGGCGTTATCAAGGTGATGAATTGTCTTATGAACAACAATTAAATAGAGATAAAGCTTTAGGTTTGGATACTAATCCAGCATTAAGTAATCCAAAGGAAAAAGAAAATGCTAAAAAAGAAACTGAAAAGGGACCCCCACAAAACCCCAACATTCCGATTGAAAAGACTTACACATATAAAGAAATTACAATTTATAAACATAAAGGTGTTGTTGCTGTATATGATATTATCGAATATGGCCGTCGTTTTTATCGCCAATTAGTTTATTCCAGTGATACTCGTTATTGTTATCAAGATATGCCTTCAGATCTCCCCGATGAAGTCCAAAACCCAATTGGTCATCTTACTCGTTATCAATTTGGTTCACCATCGAAATTAAACCTCCCTCAGCCATCAGCATTACTTACGAGAAACCTATCCACTTCTGGTGCAGGTGAACAAACTTATGTCCCAATGCGCTTTTTAATGGGTGTTTTACCTTGGGCATTATTACAAAATTATCATTTTTGGCAATATACTATCAACGGTTGGTTCCGTGGCTATCCAAAGCAAAATTCTAATAAATCTGTTATTGATATCCAAGTGGATTGCGAACAAGGTGTTGGGAAAATTGTTAAATATAGTTTACAACAACATGTTAACCCAAATTTCTTACCGCCTCCATATGAAGTACTCTTATCATATTTTGATGCCCAAGATAATAATTCATTACCAACATCTACAATGTCAACTGGTATGCAAGCTGGTAATCGACCTACTCCCGAAAATACCCCAAATATCCCAAATACTGATTCCCCTCAACCTGCCCAATTGAAAACCCCAGCGGATTTCCAACTTGAATTTGAATCCTACCTCGTACAAGGTTCTGATGATGCTATTTTAACCCTTATCCCACTGCTTGGTCATGAACCGTCTCATCCAATGTCACGTTTGTTAGATTATCTTATCCGCCTTGATTCTGTCGGTAATATTCTCGTTTGGACTCGTTCATCGACCAAATCTTATAAATATCTCTTCAATCCAGTCTATAATAATGCCTTTTCTGTTGTTGCGCCCGTTTTTTCAAATATGACTAATATTGCTCATAAATTCCGTGATAATCAAAATGGCCCAAATGCAAATACTCAATATGATTATAATTCTAGTGATTATTTTGGTATTTCTGTCGATGTTATTGATTTCCCACGTTTACAACTCTGCTTTACAAAATTCCCAACATCTCCACATCCTCATCGTTTATATTCACAAGATCATAATGGTATGTATATTTCAAATACCCATGCGACTTGTCAACATATTGCACGTCTTATCCATGGTTTACCTAATGCTATTGTCCTTGAAGATGATGTTGGAAGCGAAATCTCTTTACTTACCCCCTCTGTTCTCCCAATTAAGACTTATATTCGCTCACAACCCCTTCATAATTCAGTTTCGTACATCCGTAATGATCCATTATGGTGGTCATCAACCACGGTTAAACATTGTATCTATCCAGTCCATCCCTCTCGTCAATTTGTATCTACCCCAACCCTTGTCTCGTCAATTTATTTACTCATTATTAAGCTCTTATCTGGTAATTATCGCGAATCAATCCCGCTTATCCAAAATTGTGTTTCTGATGGTGAAATGTCTCTTGAGGAATATCTTTTATGGTCACAATGCCGTTATATTGTAAACGATATGGCTCCAGATGCTCATGCTGCAAAACTTAAACTTTTATTAATTGTTTATACATCCCCATCAACAATGAAATTAACCGGTGGCGATATCAATTCACCAGAATATCGCGCACATATTGAACGTTTACAATACCGTCTTGAACAATCTGGTTTGGGTAGTGATGCGAGGGATAACCAAGGGTTATTAATGCAATTATCGACTGGTAAAGTATTATCATTATCAAATCCAATTTTGGATTTATTTGATTTGACTAAAGAATGTGAAAATTATGTACGTAAATATGCTTCTGTATCCGCAGAATGTAGATTAACCGCAGAAGAATTAATTATGTTATTAGAATTATGTCAAAATTTAAGTTCAACATTATTATATTATTTACGTTATTTTAAAGCTGTTGTTTCCCTTGCAACTGGACACGGTTCAATCGGTTTAAAAAAATCAACTATTATTCTCCCATCCCCGCCATCACTTCCGCATCTCTCTGGTGAATTTTATTCCAAAATTGACCCAACTGTTTGCGGTACCGATACTAAAGAATATATTACTCAACAAATTACTGGGATTCAATATAGTAGACCAGATATCCAAAAGAAAAATTTAGTTGGGGGTTCTTTAATTGAATGGATTTTATCAAATTATTCTTCAGGGTTTTCAATTAGTTCGACAAATTCTTTAGGTTTTGTATTCTTTTATGAACTCTTAACTGGCCAATTACCATTAGTTCTTTCAGGTGTTGATACATCATTCTATTTAGGTTACTTTTTATTACACTTTTTAAAACCAGCTTCTTATTTATCATCCTCCTCAATGATGTCTATTTTACGTGTCATGATGGCAAATCCTCGTCTATGTTCATTACCAACATTACCCAATTGGGGCGAATCTAAGAGTTGGTTTTCGACCAAAAATAGTGATAATATTAAATTTTATCAAACTATTCGGACTATAATTCTTGAAAATAAAGACAATTGGTCTTTTGGACGTGCATATACAATTGAAATTGATCGTTTACGTTCATCATTAATTCCAATCTGTAATATTAAACAAACTAGTAATACTACGATTGCTGAAATTAATAAAGATATGAGGGATGGTAAACAAGGCCAAAAAGCAATGTCGACCAAAATTTATGAGACTTCATTAAATTTATTTGCTGGTATTTCTAAAACTGTCAAATCAGTTATTCGTAGAGATAAACAAGAATGGTATGGTATCCCAGCTGGTAGAAATTGGTTAGTTATTGATACCGCTTCGGATACCTCCTGTGCTCAACGTTTGTTAAAGCCAATTAAATTAATTACCCCATATATGAAACGTAATGGGAATACTGATGGTGATAATGGATTAAATTTACAAGATGTTGCTGCTTTTGCGACTTATCCTTTGTTACCTATTGGTTTATCAAAGTTTATTCTCTATTCGACCAAAGCAGATGATACAATCTGTCAACAATCACAATCCATCCCGCATCTTATTTCACAACATAGGTTAGCAACTACTACTTCGACCGCTCAACATACTATTACACAATTAACCCAGGAAATTACTAATTATCAAAATGCTCACAAAAATCAAGTTTTGCCAGAATTAATGCATTTTTCGCAAGACCAAATTAATTCTATTGTCGCATCCCCAATCGGTTCAAATCAAAATTTTGCAAATTCTTTGAAAATTTTACAAACATTACAAACTGAATTAACATTATTATATAATTCTGATAATGAAACTATGCATAATTTAATTAAAGACGTATTAGCAACTTTACAAAATATCCACCATCATGCTGCTGCATCGCAAGCTCAAAAGGATTTTTCTGCTGCTTCAACCCCTGGTGATAATGAAAATGAACAAAATGAACGGAATAATGCAACTTTTCAACGTGCTTCACTTATCTTTACATTATCCCGTCTTGGTGGTGTCGAACCAACACTTACATTACCGACATTATTTGCATTTACAATTACATCAAATGCTGGCGCATTATTAGGTTATTTTAACCCATTTTTAAGCGAAACGGAAATTGAAACTGTTCTAATGCAAACTTCCATGATTATGTTCTATAATTCCCGTATGGGTCATTTATTACGTGCACTCAATGCTGTATTGAAATTACTTAGTGCATTACAAGAACTTAACCATGTTTATTTAAATCCAAGTCTATATCAAGCCCATAATGATAATGATGATTCTAACCATAACACCAACTCCTCGACTGAAAATTTTGAAAAATTTTCCAAATTTAAATCAATCAATTCCAAAACAATTTCACATGATTTGAATCAAATTCTTAAATTTGATAATAAAGCAAATAACACCCTTCTTGGTTTACTCACAACAGAAGTCGTCAATCAACTCACTACACAACGCCATTTCCTTAATCTTCATGATACTACCTCACCATCTGGTGGTGTTTCTGGGGCTACTGGAAAAGATTTAACTCTTTTCCCCCCAGATTCCCTCCTTCTTTCATACGATCCACGTTTTTTACTTTTTGAATTCGTACATGGTTTAATTTTACGTAAATCACAGGTCGAATTAACCGATGATTTTATTAATTCACTCAATAGTAACCAATCCAAGGTCATTCAATTGTTAATGGGTGCCGGGAAAACTACTGTTATTTCACCATTACTTGCATTATTACTCAGCTCTAAAAAACAACTCGTTATTTCAGTTGTCCCACCATCTCTCCTTCAATTCTCACGTTCAATTTTCCGCTCACGTTTTTCATCCATCCTTGTCAAACCAGTTTATACCTTTTCTTTTGATCGTTTTACCCCAATTACTGAAAATGTTTATCGCCAAATGATGTATTTACGTGATAAATGTGGTATTATGGTTACAACTCCATCAGCTGTGAAATCATTTGCATTAAAACTTATTGAAACATTACATGAGGTTGATACAATTGGTATTGTTGATCAACAACATTTATGGTATCGCCATCGTATTGGATATACACAACAAGATTATATTAAATCTTTAAGTACTACTATCCAACAGGGTATTAATTTACTTACACTTTGGCAACAGCAAACTATTCTTTTTATGGATGAAGTTGATATTGTCCTCCACCCGCTTAAATCCGAGCTTAATTATCCTATTGGGATTAAACTACCATTAGATTTAGCTGAATCTAATCGCTACGGCAATGGCTTACGTTGGGAAGTCCCATTTGTATTATTAGATGCGATTATTTTTGTTACTAATGGTTCCGATGATAGAAAAATTAAAACTTCTTATAAAGAATCCAAATTTACAACAAATATTTTATCCAAATTATCCCAAGTTATTGAAGAAGGTTATAAATTACAAGTCTTACAAAAAATTCCTCATATGGTATTATTACGCAAAGATTATTATCATTTTTATATTAAACCAATTTTAGCACATTGGTTATTATATTGGTTACATTCTAAAGGTGGGATCCCTGGGTTAACTGATGATATGATCTTAATGTATCTCTTACAAGGTACAAATACTCAAACTGATGTTGATATGTCTAATAATAACGGTGCGGAAAAAAAATTAAATTCTATTCAAGAATATATTTCATCCGATGCATATAAATTATTGGAATTATGTTCACAATGGTTACATATTAACTTACCATTTATTTTAAGTAAAATTAATTGCGTCAATTATGGTTTAATCTCACCAGAACAAGTTTCTGATTTAGAACAACAACATGAACAAATTGTTGGTAAAACACGTCGTTATCTTGCAGTTCCATTTGTTGCCCATGCTAAACCATCGCCAACATCTGAATTTTCAAATTCTGAAGTTTTAATTGGTCATTCTATTTTAAGTTATAGTTATCAAGGTTTACGTGAAAATGATATTATTCAAATTTTAAATTATTTAAAATTACGTCTTGCTGAAGAACAAGGCCCATATGCTTTACGTCCATCATCAATTTTATATTCCACTTGGGTTTCTAAACAAGGTGGTGTTGTCCGTGGTGGTAATAGTGCTGTTTATAATAAATACAAACCATCTAATCATACCACCCCCACACAATCACCATTACCCGATTCATCTTCAAATAATAGCTCTAATAATAACTCTCAAGATATTTTATCTACTCATAAAGATATTGCGTCTCAAGCCCATGGTATACAATTAAATATTGATACATTATATGGTATCGATGAACAAAATCATGTTTGGCCATTACGTTTAGTCGACCCACAAGACCCAGATATGTTAAAACCATTGATTAAAATGTTATCCAAATCACCAGATGCTATTTGGTATTATTTAAATAATATTATTTTCCCGGAATTATTACGTCATCAACCCCTCAAGGTTTCAGCTTCAGGTCAAGAACTTGGTGGTGATATGTTATTTAGTAAACGTATTGGTTTCTCTGGTACACCATCTGATCTATTACCATTAGAATTAGGCCAATGTCAACACGAAAAAGGTGCTGATGGTCAAATGGTTCAATTTTTATCCAATCCTGCAATCACAACATTAAAGGTTCTCCCATCTAATTGGACCGTTGAATGGTTATTATGGTATATTGCTACTGCACCGATGGGGGTTAAATATAACGCTTTAATTGATTCTGGGGCATTAATGACTGGTTATTCTAATGAAATTGTCGCACAAAAACTCCTACGTTATGGTCTCCCATGGGCCGATGGTGTTGTTTTCTTAAATAATGCTGATGAAAAGGTTGTTTTATTACGTGCAACTAATCGTGTTGTTAAATTAAGCCAGTGTTCATTACGTGTTGATAAACGTTTTGTTTATTATGATGAAGTCCATACGACTGGTACCGATCTTCCTCATATTACTACTGCAACTGCAGCTCTTACTATTTCCAAATCAATGGTTTTCCGTGATTTTGCCCAAGGTGCTTTCCGTATGCGTGGGATTGGTAAAGGTCAATGTATTGATGTACTAATCCCACCTCATTGTGTTTCGTTAATTTCAAAAACAATGAAAGCTTGTGGTGGTGGTCTTGGTACGAATACTTTAAAGGTATTACATACCACTGTTGATAGTAAAACCAATCAATCTTCTGCGTTTAGTCAAGTTGTTAAAATTCAAACAACTATTAATCAAAACATTCATACTTCAGTACAAAATGCAAATCGCGGTAATGACGTAACTGCTTTCCTTGCACTTGATCATACTACTCAAAGAGAAGTTAATAATGATGGTTTTGACCCAATGTCGTTAATTATGTCCCAAAATGATCAAATAAGTGATTTTGATCCATCTGGTAACCCCGTTCAAACTGCTAAAAAGCCATTTGCATTTATGAAACGTCAAGGTGGATTGCAGCAACAATCGGCTGGTATGGCTAATAATAAACCATCCGTTGATGAAAGTGGGTTATTAGATATGTTATTTGAATGGTCAGATCCAAACACTGCCTCAACAACAACAACAACAACAATAACAGCAGCAGCAGCACCAATTCCATCGACAGCATCTCCAAACGCGTCCTCTGTTAATCTTTCTTCATTATTATTATCAAATGATAATACTAATGTTGACAGTGGTATGGGTGTTAAACTTGTTAATGGTAGGGCAGTTATTGTACCATTATTTTCTGAAATGCCAATTTCGATTACTGAACCGCTTTTAATCACAAAATTACTTTCAGAATTAATCGCATGGTTATATATTAATACTATCCGTTCAGAACAATTACAAACGCATATGTTATTACAACAAATGGTTCAAAACGTTTGGAGAAAGCGTTCATTTTCGATGCTTTTAAAAGCAAATGTTGATGGTACTGGTGCAAATGGTAGTCCACTTAGTGGTTCTACAATTGCAACATGGTTAAATAGCGCATTTAATGTTATTACTGGGAAAAATGATTCAAAAGAACAATTACAAAAACATACCATTACTATTAATCATCAAACTGGTGAAAAAATTACATTAGATGATAAAAAACAATTCATTTCGTTATGTTTAGATGCTTGGCGTGAACGTGTTGATCATAGTGTTAGAATGCATCATTCAATTCAAGTTGAAGATTTAGTCCAACAACAATTACCATTTGTTAAAGCAGACCCTGAATGTAAGCATGAATTCACCAGTATTATTACACGTTCACATGCTCATATTTCCGCAGCAAAAAGCCCAGGTTCAAAAACTAATCATCAAAAAACTATCCCAAAAAATACTTCCAATAATAAAAATATTAGCGATAAAACTAACGTTGCTAGTATTTACAAAGGATCTTCTTATGCTGGACCGCCTGGTTTAGCTGGAGTTGGGACTGCAGGTGTTGATTTAACAACCAATGATCCCGATGCTGATCTTTTTGAAGATTCCACATTACTTGAACAGCCTTTAAATTCTGAACAAGTTCAAGAACAGGAACAAGAACAGGAACAAGAACAGGAGCAAGAACAGGAGCAAGAACAAGAACAAGAACAGGAAAAAGAAGTTGAAAAGGATGAAATTGCAAAACATCCATATTCACGTCAAGATGAAGGCCCAGTTCCATGGTCATTCCGTACGTTAAACTCCAACCCACTCCCAGGTGAACCAACTAAACAATCATTTACACCAATTTCAAAATTTGCAACTCATAATAAACTCTTCCAAACCCCCCAAGGGATTCCAATCCATGGTGATTATTTATACGTCTCTGATAATTATTTCAAATCAAAGTGGTCTATGAATACATATCGTCGTATTAAAAATGTTATTATGGCGTTAGAATGGGTCCCTTCACAAGGATTATTATATGAACCATTACCAAATAGTAAAAATAATAGTACCAATGCACCAGCCGCAACTGCTTCTCTTAACAAACTCCGCCATGGTCTTAATACTGCCTTTGAAACTGCAATGAATGAAGCCAGTGGGACTAATAATGTTACTAATCAATCAAATAGTGCTGTTCGTAATCATACACAACTTACCCCAGAACAAGAAAATGTTTTCCAAACTACTTTTTCATTATATTCAAATGGTACCAATACACTTACCCCGGCACAATTTGAATCATTTTTATTAGGCCTTGATGCCAACATCCATCAATATAATAAACAATGGTGGTTACAACAATATAGCCCATTTGGGAACGGTATTGATATTAATACGGCCCGTAAAATTATTACTGAACATTTATACCAACGCAATCAAGAAAATCGTTATTGGGTTGTATTATCATTACTTGAAGCTGAAACTATTCGTGGTTTACTCCATGAACATATTTTATTATCCCACGGCATTCAAAGTGGTTCACATCATCAATATGGAACAACCGGTGTTGATTTATTAAGTACTGTAAATACCAATGCTAATTCGACCTCAACAACTCCAAATTTTATCCCAGCGTCTCAACAACCTAAACAAAAACTAGACGCTATCACTTCTAAACAAATCATCCCTTATTCAGATGTTGGTCTTTCATTATTTGCGTTACGTAGTGGTGGTGGTAGTAATAATAATCCAATTGCCCCAATTATCCATTTAGAACAAAGCCATAAATATCAACAAGCATCAGTTACTCAACGTAATGGTATTGTATCATTATTACGTTTCTTAAATGGTGAAGTTCAATATAATATGAAACATTTACGGTATTTAATTCGTTTATTATGTAATTGTACTCCTGAACAACGCCAACAATGGTTTACTAATATACGTCAATGTCGTAGACGTGCTGCTGTTGATTTAACGACGACTGTTTTATATAAAATGGCCTTTGATCCAAAAATGTCACCAATATTAGATGTTTGTACACTTCAACAACAACATGGTTATTTGGCTCGTTTCCGTTCTGAAATTGATCAACGTCAATGGTTATTATTAGACGCATTTAGAGTTATTAATTCATTACGTACTGGATATTTAAACAAAACTGAATTATATGGCGCATTAACTTATTTAAAAATTCCAAAAATTAATGCACAAATTTGTCGCGCATTATTCTCATTACTTGATTTAGATCATGATGATCGTATTAGTTTTAAAGATTTTGTATTAGCTCTACAAAAACCTGATGAAAATCTTTATCATTTAATTACCAGTGTTGGATATAGTACCCAAAGTTCAGGAAGCGGTGTCATCGATTCAACAAAATCAGTCGCAAAGACCGCTTCAATTACTAACGGTTCTGAAGATATGGGTCTATTCGTATCAACATTACAATATGCAGCTTCTGAAGTCGATACTGGTCATGATGATATGTTCTCATATCAAACACAAGGTGTTGATGCCGGTTCCAAAATTGATAGCTTATGGTATCAAACAACTGGTATTAAAGATCCACTTAATAATACTACCGGTGCTGGTACTGATGATGATGTATTTGGTAATGTTAATTATAGTAATGGTTTACATTCACAAGATTTGGAAGGACAAGTTATCATTCCAGCTCGTAAACTTGAAGATGAAAAAGATGATTCACTTTCCCCAGCTGAATTCCGTCTTAAGGTGTTACAATCAGCTAAAAAGGTTAAAGTTTCACTTAAGAGTACTAGTACTAATCTCATTTGGTCTTCTAAAGGTACTGCATCTCGTACTAAATTATCTATTTGGGCCCCAAATCAACCCAAAAATAACAACTCATCGGTATTCTTACCGCTTGGGTTTTTCCCATCGGATTCATATTCATCCCCGTCGAAAAGTTATGTCCTACAACTTACTGATTCGAGTAGTTGGATTGGTATGTTTAGATCTCAAGAAGTTTACACAATTATGACCGCATTATGTCCACATCCAATTGGTTATTCATTAGTGTATACACATAACCCAACTACAACTGCATCACATGGTTCAGCTTTACATCATAGTCGTCATAGTACCCCATTATATGTTTGGAAACCTATTCCGCCCTCCAAAGAGTTCGTCGCTTTGGGTATGATTGCTACGACATCTTCAGATGAACCATCTGTACATTTATGTCATGTTATTCCAAAGGTTTGGACTCAAAATAATTCCCCTAATCAGAACTCAAGTCAGGGAAGTAATACTGGGGTTAAGTTTGTTTGGAATGATGTCGGTGGTGGTGGTACCGCTGGGTCTGTTTGGACTTCAAATGAATTATATACTATTCATGCAATTCAAGGTCATCAACAACCGACTACCGCATTACCTTCATTAGTTAAGGGAAGTTTTTATGCTGATTATGATATTAACCGGATTAATTTCCAAGATGATGATAATTCAAAAGCTATGAAATCTGCACAGCAAACATTATCTTTGGTCGATTTGATGATTAGCGGTAATTATGATCAAGTTTCAAAATTATCACAAGGTTCTGGTTCCGCTTTGAATGAAAAAAATACCAAAAATAGTAAAAATTCTAACCTTCTTGATAAAGGAAGTTATGATTCAAAAAGTGTCCAAAAAAATGCATTATTTTCTGGTATTCAAGGAAATTCGACACAAAATGGTGTAGAATTTGATATCTTTAATATTACTCCTTTATCTGATAAATCAAATAAAAAAAGTAATAGTATTATCAATACCACCGCCCATTTCAGTTATTCCCATGAACAATTAAGCAATTTAACCAAACTTTATCATTATTTTAAACATATGCAACTTCGTGTTGATCTTGACTCAATGGATGAAGCGAACCCAAATGGTTCATCTCTTGATGATTTCTTAGATGCTCCTGAAGGTAGTACTAAACAAAAGGCCCCCGGTGGTGATCAAAAAGGTGGGAAACAACCACAATTTTCACAAAATTCTTCTTGGAATCCAACTATTAACCGTGTGTTTATTTATCGCCCAGCAGATGTATTATACGCTTCAACATTATTCACAACAACATTAATTACTATTCAATTGAATAGTACTTCACAACAACAAGGTTTATTAGATTCACTTGCAAAAGAATTTGCAAAACGTTTATCTTCTCTACAATTTGCTCAACTTTCGGCTACTCCTCAAAAAATTCAACCGCGTGATGTTAGTAAACTTGGTTATCGTATTCCTCCTATTCACCATGCCATTGGTGGTAAATTTAAACCCTTACAGCGTTCATCATTTGCACCACAAAACAAACCATTTGGTGCACCAACAAGTGGATTCCAATCCGCAGCTACAATTGGTGTAACATCTGCCATGAGTGCACCTACCAGTGGTTTCCAAAGTAACTTACAACGTAATTATGAACCCCAAACTGAAGAAGAAAAATTAATGTTAGAGAAAAATGATAAAATTGCACAATTACGTCGTCAACTTTTACAAGCTGAGCGTGAAGCCGCACAAGCTACATTACATGCGCAAAATGTTCATAGGGCTAAGGAACGTGGTGAAACTACTCCAGTTAATACTGGGCCAAAAACACTTGAAATTACTGCTGCTTCCTCAATGACACTTGCTGTTCCAACAGTGAGCCCATTGGATCCGATCTCAATGGATATCCCAGTTGTTGTTGGTGGTGGTAATAGTTTTAATAATTTATCACAGCCCTCTTCTGGGAATACCTCTAAGGAAGTACAACCATTTGATTCAGGTAACAATAATGCTTTGGATGAATTCTTTGGTGCATTTTCCTCACCAGCTGCAATTAACCCTTCACCTGTTACTACTACACAACCACTACAAGCTCCTAAAACTGCTCAACCGGTTGTACAAAAACCTGTTACCAAACCATCTGCACAAGTTGTATCACCATTCCCAGAAGCTGCTGATGCTGGTTTGGATTTTGGTGATATATTTTTACCAAAAAGTACTATTAAACAACAGCAACAACAACAGCAACCGCAACCAAATTCATTATTTGCTGGTACTAAGGTTAAACCGCAACAACCAAACCCACAAGTTCCAAAACCGATAGCTGCTTTTAACCCAACACCTCATCCAACTGCCAATAAACCTCCGCAAACACAATCTGATGATCCATTTGGTGCGTTATTCGGTGGCTCTACCGCTGTTACTTCACCACCAGCACAATCCACACAAACTGCAACTCCTGGTGCTATTATTAATGTTGGTGGGACAACTATTGGGGTTGATATCAATACCGTTTCTGGTTCAACCCATCAAAAACTACAACAATTATCTGCAATGTTACAGTCATTAAATACTCATATGAAGTTCTTACAACAACGTGCTCAACAGGTTCCATCTGAAAAAGCACAATTAAAACAATATGCAATTTTATTACAAAAACAGCGTAGTGAAGTGCTAGAAAAACAAAAATCATTGCAAGATAGTATTAATAATTCATTAGGGTTATCATCTTCTGGTCCTAACACTGATATTGGACAATCGCAATCGCAATTGCAAGATACGTCTCAAAAACAACAACCACAACCACAACCACAACGCCAAGTTGGCCGTGGCCCACAAGCCCAACAACATGGTCAGATCACTCCCCAGGGTGGTAATACTAAACCTGCTATGTTTGGAAATGTTCAGATTAAGAAACCAACAACTGGGGTTCCACAACAACAGCAACAACAACAACAACAACAACAACAACAAACAAAATCCCCGGGGTCCTTTGATCCTTTTGACAGTATGTTTGGGGCCATTAATACAAATAAACCTCAACAAAATTCACAAAATAATAACGGAGCCGATCAGTTTGATCCATTTGCCGGGCTTTAAACAACAACCCTCACCTGCTCCCAATTTTTCTTCTTTAAAGCAACATTATTAGTTTATCCTACTTTTAATACAAAGTATCTGCATTTAATTTGTTTGTTTGTCTTTCTTTTTTCTTTTTTTTCATTTTTATAATCCTTTTTCCATCTTCTCAAAATATATTTTATTATTCTTTCCCTTATTATAATTACTTTACTGTCTTTTTTC
>Ga0256897_1000097_pt1 | contig 20414 bp, 19 predicted proteins | sample MC6MC0670MT_FD_186336 | JGI IMG/M metagenome (GOLD analysis project Ga0256897, IMG submission 186336) | Metatranscriptome of enriched soil aggregate microbial communities from Iowa State University, Ames, United States - MC6-MC0670-MT... | ecosystem: Environmental > Terrestrial > Soil >... | reverse complement strand
GCAACCTTCAGGTTGACGGCTTCCATGCCGCCCGGCTGACGCACGGCGTCGGCCACTTGCGTAATGGCCTTGGCGGTGGCTTCGGCAATGGCCAGCACTGCGGCGGCCTCACCTTGCGCCTGGTTGATCTGCGCTTGCTTTTCACCTTCCGAGCGGGCGATGGCGGCTTCGCGTTCACCGGTGGCGATGTTGATCTGTTCCTGGCGGCGGCCTTCGGAAGCCGCAATCAGCGCACGCTTTTCACGCTCGGCGGTGATCTGCGCCTGCATCGAACGCAAGATCTCGTTGGGCGGCGTCAAATCCTTGATCTCGTAGCGCAACACCTTCACGCCCCAGTTCAGCGCGGCCTCGTCCAACGACGCGACGATATTGCTGTTGATGGAATCCCGCTCTTCGAACGTACGGTCCAGCTCCATCTTGCCGATGACCGAACGCAAGGTCGTCTGCGCCAGTTGCGTGATGGCCGAGATGTAGTTCGACGAGCCATACGATGCACGCATCGGATCGGTCACCTGGAAGTACAGCACGCCGTCGACTTGCAGTTGCGTGTTGTCACGCGTAATGCAAACCTGGCTGGGCACATCCAGCGGAATTTCCTTCAGCGAGTGCTTGTAGGACACACGTTCGATAAACGGGATGACAAAGCCCGCGCCCGGCGACAGCACGCGGTCGAACTTGCCCAGGCGTTCGACCACCCAGGCGTGCTGCTGCGGCACGATGGCGATCGCCTTGATGACGATCAGAATCGCCAGTGCGACGACAACGAGCAGGACGATAGTGGAAGTATCGATGATCATGTGGAACTTCTCCTGGAGTGAGTGCGGAGGCGGCCTGTGCTTGCGGGCAAGGCTGCCTGCCTCGGGCTGCGCGAAGCGTGGCCCGGTGTTTCTGCGCCGGCATTTCTGCGCCGACCTTTTTTACGCCGACAATTTTTACGCCGAGATTACTGCGCCGAATCCGGCTTACCCCTCGGGGTCAGCACCAGCGTCGAGCCGCGCAATTCGGTGATGGTGTGTTCGCCCGCATGCGGCGTTTTGCCCGGGGCCAATTCCGCTTGCCAGTGCGCGCCGCGATACCAGACGCGTGCGGTGCGGTGTTCTGACCAGGCCTCGACGGTAACCGTCTGGCCGATATCCAGATTCACATCGACATTGCGGGCCGAATTGACTTCACGCTTTTTCAGAACACGCGTCTTGCGCAGAACCAGCAGGCCCAGCAGCAACACGACGCCGCAAGCCACCAGCTGCCATTCCTGGCCAATGTTCAACCACGCGGCAACACCGCCGGCCGCCAGCCCCAAGGCCACCAGCAGCAAATAGAAAGTACCCGTCGCCAGTTCCCCGATAAGGGCCAGCGCGGCCAATCCCAACCAAATCCACATGGTGTTTAAGTCGCCTGAAAGGATGAGTCGTCAGCGGATTGTACGTATTTCCGGGACGCAACGGGAATGGCGGCGGCGGTCATGAACAATTGCGCTGGATTATGATGTGCCCTGACGCGGCGGTCCCACCCGGATTTTCCGCGTCTGCCTTTTCTTCGATCAAGCCTCCATGACCGCTGCAACTTCCCCTGCCCTACCCGTCCTGATCCTGCACACCGGGGACCCGGACGACACGCTTAAAAGCCAGTTCGGCGGCTATGCCGAACAACTGTCGAAGGCGGCCGGCTTGGCCACGGACGACGTCGAGATCGTGGCCGTGCATGAAGGCCAGCGCCCCCAATTGCCCGCGCAATACCGCGCCGCGCTGATCACCGGCTCGCCCGCGATGGTGACGGACAAGGAACCCTGGAGCGAAGACACTGCCGCGTGGCTGCGCGAGGCCGCCGCCGCGGGCTTGCCCATGTTCGGCGTGTGCTACGGCCACCAATTGCTGGCCCATGCCCTGGGCGGCAAGGTCGGCTACAACCCGTCTGGCCGCGAAGTGGGCACGCAAACGGTGGAACTGCTGCCGCAGGCCGCGGGCGACAAGCTGCTGGCTGGCCTGCCGCCCACCTTCCCCGCGCAGATGCTGCATGCGCAAACCGTGCTGCAACCGCCGCCGGGCGCCGCCGTGCTGGCGCGCTCGGATCTGGACGAGCACCAGATGATCCGTATCGGCAGAAACGTGTTCTCGACCCAGTTCCACCCCGAATTTGGCCCCGACTTTGTCCGCGCCCACCTGGAGCGTTACGGCCGCCGTTACGCTGCCGAAAACCTGGACATGCCCGACCTGACGGCGAACGTGCGCGCGACCCCGGTGGCGGGCGAACTGCTGCGCCGCTTCCTGGACGCGTACGCGCCCGCCTGAACGCACGGCGCGCAACATCCGGAGTGCCGCGCGCGGCGGGGCTTGAGACCATGAGTCATAGCGTATTTCTCCACGCGCATGTCAGGAGTCCCTTATGAGCCCCGCCGTCGCCCCCTTGAGCAAACAGCACGCCGCCGCCGTCGAGCGCGCCTGCCGCGCACTCGAGGCCGAGCAGCCGCCCGATCTGTCCACGCTGGCCGAGCAGGCCGGCATGAGCCGCTACCATTTCCACCGCGTCTTCAAGGCCGTCACCGGCATCACGCCCAAGGCCTACGCCAGCGCCCTGCGCGCCGGCCGCGCGCGCCAACACCTGAAAGCCAGCGCCAGCGTCACCGACGCCATGTATGACGCCGGCTTCAATTCCAGCGGCCGCTTCTATGAAGCCGCGCCCGCCATCCTGGGCATGACGCCCACCGCGTTTCGCAAGAACGGCGAAGGCGTCGACATCCGTTTCGCGGTGGCGCAATGTTCGTTGGGCGCGCTGCTGGTGGCGGCCAGCGACACCGGCATCTGCGAAATCGCCCTGGATGCCGATCCCGAAACGCTGGTGCAGAACCTGCAAGACCGCTTCAAGGCCGCCCGCCTGATCGGCGCGGATGCGGAATTTGAAACCTGGGTCGCCGCCGTGGTGGGCTTTGTCGAAGACCCGTCGCGCGGGTTGGACCTGCCCCTGGACGTGCGCGGCACCGCTTTCCAGCGCCGCGTCTGGGAAGCGCTGCGCGAGATTCCGGTAGGCGCTACCGCCACGTATACGCAAGTGGCCGAACGCATCGGCAACCCGCGCGCCGTGCGCGCCGTGGCGCGTGCGTGCGCCACCAATAACATCGCGCTCGCCATCCCCTGCCACCGCGTGGTCCGCACCGATGGCTCCATGGCGGGCTACCGCTGGGGCATCGACCGCAAGCGCGAACTGATCGCGCGCGAGGCGCAGGCGGCCTGATCCTTACGCCGCGCGCCGTCCGCCTCGGTCATGCCGTGGCGATCTCTCCCAGAAACGCCTCGATCGCGGCCGCAAGCGCGAGCGGCGTTTCGTTCATGGGGTAGTGGCCGGCGTTGTCCAGCACCTCAACACTGGCCCGGCGATAGCGGCGCAGATAGGTTTGCGCCATCAACGCCGCGTTGAAGGTCGGGTCGTGCTTGCCCACCAGGACTTTCACGGGATGGCGTCCGTCGATAGCATCCGTGAAATCCGTATCGGCCCACGCGTGCAAATACGCAGCAAAGGCTTCGGGGGTTGAGCACGCCGCCGAATACGCCGCCTTCCATGCCACCCACGACGCGGGCAGACGGCCGCCAGTGCTGCGGTCAATGATGGCCTGGCGTAGCTCGGCGCGCGTTGCGGCCGCCTCCAACATGTGGCGCGTCGCCGCGTCGTACCGGATACCGCCGCAAGGCACGGGCGCAATCGCTATCAGCGCGCGTACCCGATCCGGCGCCAAGGTGGCGATACGCTCGATCGCCATGCCGCCCATGGAATGTCCGATCAAGCTGAAGGTCTCGAATCCGAGCGTGTCTGCAAGCGCGAGCGCATCGGCAGCGATTTCGTCGATGGTGTACGCCCCCGATTCGTCGCGTCTGCCCCCGTAGCCGCGGTAATTCATGAACACGTAGCGATAGGCGTCTTGGGACAGCCACGGCTCGATCGGCTCGAACGCATGCGCGTCGCCAAACCAGCCATGCAGAACCAGAACAGTGTGGGGGCCATGGCCCACGGAATGAAAAGTGCCGGACATCCCGCCTCCGATGCGGATGAAACGTCGCCGGCATCCGGCGACACGTGGCAGGGATCGTATGCCGGCCCCCCATGGCCCGCCTTCGTTATTGGGTCATTCTCTGTAGAATTCGGGCCATGCGAAATACCCTGGTCGATCCGTTTGAAGACATTCCGCGCGCGGTGGTCGTGACCGCGAACGACTATGCGGCCGGGTCGACGTTTCCCGTGCACGCGCACCGGCGGGGCCAGTTCGCGTTTGCCTCACGCGGCACCATCAGCGTCGCCACGCCAGAGGGCCGGTGGTTGGTGCCCCCGCAGCGGGCGTGCTGGGTGCCTGCCGGCGTCACGCATGAAATGACGATGTCGGGCCAGGTCACCATGCTCAATGCGTTTCTGTCGCCACACGAAGCGCAAGCCGCCCGGATGCCGGAGCATTGCGGCGTGTATGGCGTTTCGGCACTGCTCAAACACTTGCTGCAAGACGCCATCGACCTGCCAGCGCTCTACGACACCCAGGGCCGGGCTGGCAAGCTGATGACAATGCTTGTGGCCGAAATTGCCTGCATGCCTCGCCTTTCGCTGCACGCACCGCTGCCGCAAGATCCGCGCCTTGTTCGTGTGTGCCAGCAATTGTTTGACACCCCGTCGATCACGTTCGGGCTGGACGCAATGGCAAGCCAATCCGGCATGAGCAGGCGTACCTTTACGCGACTGTTCCGTGCGCAAACCGGCGCAAGCTTTGCAGAGTGGCGTCAACAAGTCTGCCTGCTTGCCGCCATCGAACGCTTAAGCCAGGGGCAACCGGTGACCCGCGTTGCGCTGGATCTGGGCTACGCCAGTCCCAGCGCATTCACATCTGCATTTCGCCGGGCGCTTGGCGAAACGCCGGGTCAGTACATGGAAGTCCGCACAGCGGCGTGAAGACGCGGGGCCACTGCCGACTCGACACCGCGAATAAAAAAGCCCCGCATCCTTTCAGATGCGGGGCTATTTACTAGCGAGTCAGCCGATTACTTGGCCAGACGCTGCCACGTGTCGACAACGGTATCCGGGTTGAGCGACATCGACAGGATGCCCTCGTCCTTCAGCCATTGCGCGAAGTCCGGGTGATCGCTGGGGCCTTGGCCGCAGATACCCACGTACTTGTTAGCGGCCAGGCAAGCCTTGATCGCGCGGCGCAGCATGAACTTCACGGCTTCGTCGCGTTCGTCGAAGTCGGCAGCCAGCAGTTCCATGCCCGAGTCGCGGTCCAGGCCCAGCGTGAGCTGGGTCATGTCGTTCGAACCGATCGAGAAGCCGTCGAAGAATTGCAGGAATTCGTCGGCCAGAATGGCGTTGGACGGCACTTCGCACATCATGATCAGCTTCAGGCCGTTTTCGCCACGCGCCAGACCGTGCTTGGCCAGCAGGTTCACCACCTTTTCGGCCTGACCCAGCGTGCGCACGAACGGCACCATGATTTCAACGTTGGTCAGGCCCATGTCGTCGCGGACCTTCTTCAGCGCTTCGCATTCCATGCGGAAGCACTCGGCGAAGTCTTCAGCGATGTAGCGCGACGCGCCGCGGAAGCCCAGCATGGGGTTCTCTTCCTCGGGCTCGTAGCGCGAACCGCCCACCAGCTTGCGGTACTCGTTGGACTTGAAGTCCGACATACGCACGATGACCGGCTTCGGGTAGAACGCGGCGGCAATCGTCGCCACGCCTTCCGCCATCTTCTCAACGAAGAATGCGCGCGGGCTGGCGTGCCCGCGGGCTGCCGATTCCACGGCCTTCTTCAGTTCGCCGTCCACATTCGGGTAGTCCAGGACTGCCTTCGGGTGGATGCCGATGTTGTTGTTGATGATGAATTCCAGACGCGCCAGGCCCACGCCGCTGTTGGGGATCTGCGCGAAGTCGAACGCCAGTTGGGGGTTGCCCACGTTCATCATGATCTTCAGATCGATGGCGGGCATTTCGCCGCGGCGCACTTCTTCCACTTCGGTTTCGATCAGGCCGTCATAGATGCGGCCTTCGTCGCCTTCCGCGCAAGACACGGTCACGGCCTGGCCTTCCTTCAGCAGGTCAGTCGCGTTACCGCAACCCACCACAGCCGGAATGCCCAGTTCGCGCGCGATGATCGCGGCGTGGCAGGTACGGCCGCCACGGTTCGTCACGATGGCCGCGGCACGCTTCATCACGGGTTCCCAGTTGGGGTCCGTCATGTCGGTGACCAGCACGTCGCCCGGCTGGACCTTGTCCATGTCGGAGATGTCGCCCACGACGCGGACGGGGCCGGCGCCGATCTTCTGGCCGATTGCGCGGCCGGTGATCAGGACCTGGCCGGTGGCCTTCAGGCGGTAGCGCTGCTGCACGTCGTTCACGCCCTGCTGCGACTTCACCGTTTCCGGACGCGCTTGCAGGATGTAGATCTTGCCGTCGACGCCGTCGCGGCCCCACTCGATGTCCATCGGGCGCTTGTAGTGCTGTTCGATGATGACGGCGTAGCGGGCCAGTTCATTGACCTCGTCGTCGGTCAGCGAGTAGCGGTTGCGCTCGGACACGGGCACGTCAACGGTACGCACGGCGCGGCCTTCCGGACGCTCCGGGTCGAATTCCATCTTGATCAGCTTGGAGCCAATGCGGCGGCCAACGATCGGGAATTTGCCTTGAGCCAGCGTGGGTTTGAAGACGTAGAACTCGTCGGGGTTGACGGCGCCTTGCACAACGGTTTCGCCCAGGCCGTAGGACGACGTGATGAACACGACGTCTTCAAAACCCGATTCGGTGTCGATGGTGAACATGACGCCGGCGCTGCCCTTGTCGGAACGCACCATGCGCTGAATGCCGGCCGACAGGGCGACATCGGCGTGGGCGTAGCCCTTGTGCACGCGATAGGAAATGGCGCGGTCGTTGTACAGCGACGCGAACACGTGGCGGATCTTGTCCAGCACGTCATCGATGCCAACGACGTTCAGGAAGGTTTCCTGCTGGCCGGCGAACGAGGCGTCGGGCAGGTCTTCTGCGGTGGCGGAGGAGCGCACGGCAAACGAGCCCTTGCCGTCAGCGTCGAGCTTGGCAAAGGCTTCGCGGATTTGTGCTTCGAATTCAGCCGAGAACGGCGCTTCGACGATCCATTGGCGGATCTGCGCACCGGCGTTGGCCAGCTCGCGCACGTCTTCGGGGTTCAACGTGGTCAGGCGTTCAGCAATGCGCTGGTCCAGGCCCGAGGCTTTCAGGAAATCACGGAAAGCGTCGGCGGTCGTGGCAAAGCCGCCCGGAACGCGGACGCCAGCGCCAGACAGCTGGCTGATCATTTCGCCTAGTGATGCGTTCTTGCCTCCTACCGAGTCCACGTCCGTCATGCGGAGCTGCTCGAACAAAACAACATACGACATTGAAGTCACCTTTTACAATGGAATGAAAGCGAGTTAGGTCAAAGCATGAATCAAGCACAAAACACTGCTTTTTCAGACGCTGACCAAACTGGCCTTGGACCGCCCTTGGGGTGACTTATAGGGGCCTGATTGTACTCGGTGGAGTACCCTCGGCTATCTGACTGGTTGGAATTTTTTACACATGACATCTACCCCGATCGTACGCACGGTATACATCGTTTCCGACAGTACCGGCATCACCGCTGAAACGTTCAGCCAGTCGGTGCTTTCCCAGTTCGAAGAGGTTGATTTCAAGCCGATCCGCCTGCCTTTTGTCGACACGCTCGAAAAAGCCGCCGAAGTCGCCATGCGGATCGACCGCAGCGCCCTGGAAGCCGGCGTGCCGCCCATTGTGTTCAGCACCCTGGTCAACCCCGAAATCCTGGCCCGCGTTCGCCAGGCGAACGGCATTTTCATGGACCTGTTCGGCACCTTCGTCAGCCATATCGAACAGGCGCTGGGCCTGAAGTCCAGCCACTCCATCGGCCGCTCGCACATGCAGGCCAATTCAGAAAAGTACCGCAATCGTATCGACGCCATCAACTTCAGCCTGGCGCACGATGACGGGCAGTTCGTGAACCAGCTGGACCAGGCTGACGTCATCCTGGTGGGCGTGTCCCGCTGCGGCAAGACGCCAACCAGCCTGTACCTGGCCATGCAGTACGCCATCAAGGCGGCCAACTTCCCGCTGACGCCTGACGATTTCGAGCGCGGCACCCTGCCCTCGACCATCGCCCCGCACCGGGCCAAGCTGTTTGGCCTGTCGATCCAACCCGAGCGCCTGGCTGAAGTGCGCAACGAACGCCGCCCCAACAGCCGCTACTCGCAACTGGAACAGTGCCGCTATGAAGTGGCCGAAGCCGAACGCATGATGCGCCGCGAAGGCATTTCCTGGCTGTCCAGCACCACGAAGTCCATCGAAGAAATCGCGACGACGGTGCTGCAGGAAGTGGGCCTGGACCGGGGCTAAAAAAAACCAGGGCGCATCATGGATGCGCCCTGGCTGTTTTCGCGTGTAGGAAACGCGGCCGAATTACAGGCCCGGCGCGCGCTCGGGGCTTGCTGCGCCCCAATAGCGCAGCCCGCGCATTTCGTTTTCGGCCAATTCCGCCGGGTCGACCAGTTGCATCGACAATTTTCCGACTGCGCCCGTGGCGCCATACACTTCGGCCATCACCCGCACGTAACGCGTTTGGCCGGGGTCAAGCATGAAGCTCACGCCGTCGCCCGTCCAGTACAGGTTGGTGACCACATAACTGCCTGCGGGCCGATCCACAAAGAAAAAGCTGCCCGGCTTGTTCCGGCCAACGACTTCATTGTTGACGCGCAGCTTTTGCTGCGCGGCCGCCAGATTGGTCGGCTGAGGCTGATAGAAATAGATCCGGCCCTTGCCCTCGGCAATGGGCGGAAGCTGGCCATGTAGCGCGTCGTACTTCGGACCAGCGCATCCAGCCAATACCACTGCAATGGCGGCCGCCGCCACCCCTTTCAACCACGATTTCATTGACGCATCTCCACGGGCAGCGTAACGGGGCGGGAAAGCGGCATGAATGCGCTTTCGCCTGGCAGATAAAAGCCCAGCAGCTTGCCGGACGACGCGACCAGATACGCTTCGCCCTGGCGGCGGGTTTGAATGGTGAACAAGCCATTCATCGAGCGGTAAACATCGCCTTGCGGCAACGCGCCGACACGGCGCCATTGCGACCCGGCCGGCAGCGTCACGCTGCTGTCATTGGGCAATGCCGCGATAGCGATTCGGGACAATTGAATGGTGTAGACCGGGTCAGCAGCGGCCACAGGAACCATGCCGACTTTTTGCGTGCTGACCGACATGCATGCGCTCAACGCCAGCATGCTCGACGTCAACAGCAGCGCCCGGCCCGCACGCGTCCAACCCTGGAATTTGTGAAACGGCAATGACGCCATAGCCACCTCGGGAAATTCAAAGCGTGAAGTATATGAGTGCGACGGAATTTTACAAACCGTTCCGCATCAATAACGCAGCTTTTCCCGGTCGCGATGCCCCGCGCCCCAATACTTCAAATCCGCCAATGATTGCGTGGCCACGTCGGCTGACGCTTCCTGGCGCAACACCTGTTTGCCGCCCTCGACGTCGACGCGCACATACCTCGTCTGGCCGGCCGACAACTCAAATTTGATCCCTGCATCCGGGTTCTTGCGATCCGGCGCCAAGGTCAAGGTGGTCACGCCGGCTGGCCGGTCCACGAAGAAAAACCGGCCGGCTTTGGAGCGCCCGACTTTGCGGCCATTGACCATAATGGCTGGCTGCGCGACATCCTTGGCGTTGGCAAGCTGATAGACATAGATGCGGCCCAACCCCGGCTCAATGTCGGGAATCTGCGATGACACGTCCGCATAACGCGGCCCCGCGCATCCAGCCAAAAGCAGCACCGCACCTGCCATTGCAAGCGCCAACTTGAACATTGTTTTCATTGATCTTCCCTGGGATTCGCAGCATGGGTGAACCGACGTCATGCCCGCGCAACGCGCGAGTATAAACGGGGTCAGTCCCGATCGCAGGGGTTGTAAGAAAACGAACGACTCAGCGCGCCGCGCTAATCTGTGCCTGGCGGCGTTGTTCGAAGAGGCAGATGGCGGCAGCCGCGCCCACGTTCAGGGATTCGACTGCGGCCATGTCATGCGGGATGCGCACCTTGAGACGGGCCGCGGCCAGCAAGGCCGGGTCCACGCCCTGACCTTCGTGCCCGAACACCCAGGCGCAACTCGGCGGCAAGCGGCCTTGGTACAAGTCTTGCGCGCCCTCCAGCGCGGTGGCGACCAGCGGCACACGCAGGCTCGGCAACAGCGCTTGAAGGTCGACGTGCTCGTGGATGGACAGCGCAAAGTGCGCGCCCTGCCCGCTGCGCAACACTTTGGGAGACCAGGCGGCGGCGGTGCCGGTAGCCAGGAACACGCGTTTCACGCCAGCCGCCGCGCAGGTGCGCAACAGGGTGCCGACGTTGCCCGGGTCTTGAATGCGGTCGAACAACACGCAATTCTCGTCGACCTCTGCGGGCAATTCCATCGCAGGAGGCGTCACCAAAAACGCCACGCCCTGCCCGCTTTCCACGCTGGCCAGCGATTGCATCAGCCGCGCGTCCAGCGCCAGGCAGCGCGCATCCGGCACTGCGGCAGCAAGCGCCGCGATATCGGGTTGAGACAGGCGATCAACATCAAAGATGGCCTGATCCGGCGCGCCATGATGTTGCAGCCAGGCTTGGCACAGGTGCACCCCGTCCAGCAGCACGGGCGCGCCGCGCTTGCCCGCCGTGCCGGCCAGCTTGGCCAGCGCCTTGACCGCGGGGTTGTCGCGGGAACTGATGTGCTTCATGGCGTCAGGCCGAATGCCTTGATGGGCGCAAAGCTGCGCCTATGTTCCGCGCAGGGGCCGTGTTCGCGCAGCAGTTGCAGATGCAGCGCCGTGCCGTAGCCCTTGTGCTGATCGAACGCGTATTGAGGATACAAGGCGTGCAGGCGCACCAGATCGGCGTCGCGCGCCGTCTTGGCCAGAATCGATGCGGCGGAAATCGCCGGCACGAGCGCGTCGCCCTTGATGACCGTCTGCACGGTGCATGTGAGTTTGGGCGCCTGATTGCCGTCCACCAGCGCCAACTGCGCGGGCGTGGACAAGCCTTGCACGGCCCGCTGCATCGCCAGCATGGTGGCGCGCAGGATGTTCAGCGTGTCGATTTCATCCACGCTGGCGCTGGCAATACACCAGGCCAACGCGTGTTCCTTGATTTGCACCGCCAACGCTTCGCGCGTGGCGGCCTTCAGCACCTTCGAATCGGCCAGGCCGTCGATGGGGCGATCAGGGTGCAGGATGACGGCCGCCGCGTAAACCGCACCCGCTAGCGGCCCCCTGCCCGCCTCGTCGACACCCGCCGTGATCAAGGCGGGCTGAACCGGGGCCGCGAACAGATCAGGCTGCTCCACCTGCCACCTCCAGAATCGCCTGGGCAGCCAGCGCCGGCGTATCGCGCAACAGCTCTTGGTGCATGGCGGTAAAGCGTGCTTCGACGCGCGCGATCAGCGCATCATCGGTCAACGACGCCCACGTGGCTTCAGCAAGCTTTTCGGGGGTGGCGTCGTCTTGCAGCAATTCAGGCACCGCGAAATCGCGCAACAGCACGTTGGGCAGACCCACCCAAGGCAGATACGGCCGCTGCTGTCCGGACTTCCAGGTCATGATGCGGCGCATCCACGGCGACAACACGTACGAGATCACCATCGGGCGCTTGTACAGCGCGGTCTCGAGCGTGGCCGTGCCGCTGGCCACCAATACCGCGTTGGCCGCTTCCATGACGGACCACGCTACGGGCGCCTTGCGGTCGCCGCCCGCGCCATGCAGATCTTCTGCGGTGATGCAGCGCAGACCCGGCACGGGATACTGCGCCAGGAGGGCCTGGAATTCCGCGCGCCGCTGATCGTTGACCATCGGCACCACGCATTGCAGCGCTGGATCTTTCTTCAGCAGCAATTGCGCCGCTTGCAGGAAGCGCGGCGCCAACAACCGGATCTCGGACGAACGGCTGCCCGGCAGAATCGCCAGCACGCGCGCATTCTGGTCGATGCCCAGCCGCTCGCGCGCCGCCGCGCGATCAGGCTCCATGGGAATGGCGCCCGCCAGCGGATGACCCACATACGTGACCGGGATGCCTTCCTTGCGGTAGATTTCTTCCTCGAACGGAAACAGCACAAGCATGTGCGACACCGACTCGCGAATCTTGTGAATGCGCTCGTAACGCCAGGCCCAGATAGAGGGGCCAACGAAATGCACCGTCGGCGTACCCGCCAGGCGCAGTTGATGTTCCAAGCGTAGATTGAAGTCGGGCGCGTCAATGCCGACGAAGACCGCTGGCGGCTCAGCCAGCCAGCGGCGCTTGACGTCGCGATACGTGCCAAGCAGGCTGGGCAGGCGCTTCAAGGCATCGACATAGCCGAACACCGTCAGCGCATGCATGGGGTGCCACGTGTCGAACTCACGTGCCTGCATCTGGGGGCCGCCGATACCTTCACAGCGCACACCGGCGTCGCGCGCTTGCAAACCGGCAATGATGCGACCGGCCAGCAAGTCGCCCGAGGGCTCGCCGGCCACCATGCCGATCCGCGTGTTCATGGGCGAATGATGCCGCGCGATGCGACGTCGAGGAAATCGAGCAGCGTTTGCAGATGCTCGGCGGCCTCGGGGGTTTCTTGCTGGCGCTTGCGCAATTCAGCGCGCGCCGCGTCCAGGGGCAAACCACGGCGGAAGATGATTTTGTAGGCTTCACGCAGCGCCGAAATCATCACCGGGGTAAAGCCGCGGCGCTTCAGGCCTTCGACGTTGACGCCCACCGGGCGGCACGGGTTGCCGGCCGCCAGCACGAACGGCGGCGAATCTTGCATGAGCGAGCTGTTGCCGCCCGTCATGGAGTGCGCACCCACGCGCGAGAACTGGTGCACGCCGGTCAGGCCACCGATGATGGCCCAGTCGCCCACGTGAACGTGGCCGCCCAGTTGCACCGAATTGGCCAGGATCGTGTGGCTGCCGATGTGGCAGTCATGCGCGACGTGTACATAGGCCATGATCCAGTTGTTACTGCCTATCGTCGTCTCGCCACCATCCTGCACCGTGCCGGTATTCAGCGTGACAAATTCACGCACCGTATTGCCGTCGCCGATCGTCAGACGCGTCTTCTCGCCCGCGTACTTCTTGTCTTGCGGCATGCCGCCGATCGAGCAATAACGGTAGAAGCGGTTATTGCGACCGATGGTCGTGACGCCGTCCACCATGCAGTACGGGCCGATTTCGGTGCCCGCGCCGATGGTCACGTCAGGCCCAACCACCGCGAAGGGTCCGATCACGGCACTCGGGTCAATATTTGCCGCCGGATCAACGACAGCGGTGGGATGGATGTTTCCTGCCATTTACTCTTCCAGGCTGCGAATCGCGCACATCAGTTTGGCGGACGCCACTTCTTGTCCGTCGACGGTTGCGCGCGCGGCGTATTTACAGATGCTGCGGCTCAAGCGTTCGGCTTCAACTTCGATGCGCAACTGGTCACCCGGCACGACAGGGCGGCGAAAGCGCGCGCCATCGACACCGACCAGGTAGTACGCGGTCTTGGAGCTATCGCACTTCAGGCCGCCGTTTTCGTCCGTGAACGAGAACAACGCCGAGGCCTGGGCCATGGCTTCCACGATGAGCACGCCCGGCATCACCGGATGGTGAGGAAAGTGACCGTTGAAAAACGGTTCGTTGATCGAAACGTTCTTGATAGCCACGATGGATTTACCGGGCACCATTTCAACGACGCGATCAATCAGCAGCATCGGGTAACGATGCGGCAGCCTCTCCATGATCCCCTTGATGTCGAGTTCCATTTTTCTATGCTTTCCTGCGAAATGAAATAATTTTGGCGCGTGCACGCCAGGGCGGCAAACGCGCCTTAGTCTTTTTCCAGCGTGCGCACGCGGCGGCGCAGTTGCGCCAACTGTTGTATCACGGCGGCGTTGCGCTGCCATTCGCCATGCTCCGCATACGGGAACACCCCGGTATAGCGGCCAGGTTTCGAAATGCTGGACGTCACCGCAGTGCCGCCCGAAATATGCACGTCGTCGCCCAGGGTCAAATGGCCTGACAGCATCGCAGCGCCACCAATGGTGCAGCGTTCGCCGATGGCCGTCGAACCTGCGATGCCGACACATGCCGCTACCGCGGTATGCGCGCCGATGCGCACGTTGTGCGCCACCATGATCTGGTTGTCGAGCTTCACGCCGTCAGACACCACGGTGTCATCCAGCGCGCCTCGGTCGATGGTCGTGTTGGCGCCGATCTCGACGTCATCGCCCACCGTCACACCACCCAGCTGGGGAATCTTGCCCCAGGCGCCCTTGCCCAGCGTCGGGTCCGGCGCAAAGCCAAAACCGTCAGCACCCAGCACGGCGCCACTGTGGATGATGGCTCGCGCGCCCACTTTCACGCCTTCATAAAGCGTGACGTGCGCGTGCAAACGGCTGCCCGGCCCGATGGACGAGCCCACACCAACGACGCAACCCGGTCCCAGGACGGTATCCCGGCCGATGCGCGCACCCGCTTCCACCACGCAATTGGGGCCAACACGCACGCCCTCTTCGAGGATGGCGTCCGGCGCAATCACGGCGGAAGGATGCGTGGACCCTGGCAGCACCGGCCGACGCGCAGCGTCGAACCATTGCGCCACACGGGCGTAAAGCAGATAGGGATGTTTGCAGACGACCAGCACGAACGGCGGCCGGGTGGCCCCGGGCGCTTCCAGGGCTTCGGCCACGTCGGCCGAGACGATGACCGCCCCTGCCTGCGTCGCGCCGAGTTGGCTCTGGTAGCGGGGGTTGGCCAGGAAAGTGATTTCCTGAGGCCCCGCCGAAGACAGCGTCCCGACGCCGCAGACCTTGAAGGGCTCCGACGCGGGCGCCGCGCTGATACGCCAGTCCATACCCTGGGTGTTGGCGGCGCTCAACAGTGCTTCGAGTGTGGGCGCGCGGGCAAGATCCAGTAAAACCGGCATAACGTCGCGGGTACTGCTTACTTGCCCAGGCTCTGAATCACCTTGTCGGTGATGTCGATGCGCGGATTGACCGTCACGGCATCCTGAATGATCAGGTCGTAGCTTTCTTGCTCGGCGATGCGCTTGATGGCTTCGTTAGCCTTCGTGACGATGCCCGAGAACTCTTCGTTGCGGCGGCGGTTGAAGTCTTCCTGGAATTCACGACGCTTGCGTTGCAGGTCGGTATCCAGATTCGACAACTCGCGCTGGCGCTTCACGCGATCCGATTCCGACAGAACGGGTGCGTCCTTGTCGAACTTTTCGGCTTGCGAACGCAGGCTGTTATTCAGGCGTTGAAGTTCATCGTCGCGCTTCTTGAATTCGGCTTCGATCTTGCTTTGCGCCGTCTTGGCCGGACCGGATTCACGCAGAATCCGCTCGGTATTGACGAAGCCGATCTTGGTGTTTTGAGCCTGCGCGGGAATCGCAGCAGCCGAACCGAGAATGAGCGCACCCACCAGGGCAATGGAGCCGCCCAACTTGCCACGGCGCTTGGCGCGCGGCGTATTCGATGATTTAAGTGCGAAATCAGACATCATGAAAATCTCACCTTCCAGTAAGGCAAAGCCAAAGTGTGTATTGTGCCACTAAACAGCAAGGGAGCCGGGCCAGCAGGCCCCTCCCTTGTTTTCAAGCGTAACGGCGTGCTTAGAAACCGGTCCCGATCTGGAACTGGAAGCTTTGCTTGTCGTCGCCAGCCTTGGAATTGAGCGGTCGAGCATACGACAACTGCAACGGACCCATCGGCGACTGCCACGACAGACCGATACCGGCCGAGAAACGCCAGCCGCAAGGATCTTCCACTTCGCTGCCCGCCTTGCCGGCCGAGCAACCCAGATCCGACGAAACCTGGCCCGCGTCGCTGAAGATGAACCAGCGCAGCGTGCGGTCTTTCGACGCCCCCGGAAACGGCAGATACAACTGCGCGTTGGCGATGATACGGCGCGTGCCGCCCAGGTAGTCACCCGTCTTGGTATCACGCGGACCCAGCGACGACCCTTCGTAACCGCGGACGGTGCCGATACCGCCGGCATACACGTTCTTGATGACCGGGTAGTCCTTGCCACCGTAGCTCTTGCCCCAATCCGCCATGCCGTTCAGGGCCAGCGTGTAGGAGCCGCCCAGCGGCACAAAATACTGTTGCTGCGCGGTGAGCAGCGTGTACTTCAGGTCGACCGTGGACACGTCGGCCTTCAGGCGGGTGTACGAACCCTTCGTGGGCGCCAGTGCGCTGTCACGGGTGTCGTTGGACCAGCCGGTGTTGAAGATCAGCGAATTCGTCGAATCGCCGTAGTCCTTCACGAACTTGTCGTAGGCGGCGGGCGAGTTGTCGAACAGATCGATCTGGTTGTGTTCGAGGTTCGCGCCCATGAAGATCCGGTCGTATTCCGAAATCGGAATGCCGAAGTTCATGCCCAGGCCGATCGCCTTGACGCGGTAATCACCGTCGTTGTTGTTCCAGGGTTCGGTCACGCGGTAGTACGCGGACGTCGTGCGGCTAATGCCGTCCTTGGTCCAGTACGGATCGGTGTGCGACAGCACGACCGCGCGGTTCGTCTTGCTGGTGTTCAATTGCAGCGTCAGGTTCGTGCCGCTGCCGAAGACGTTGTCTTCGCTGATACCGGCCGACAGAATCGCCTTTTCAGACGAGCCGTAACCCACACCCAGGTTGATCATGCCGGTGGGCTTTTCTTTCACGTCGACGTTCACGTCGACCTGGTCGGGCGAGCCCGGAACCGGATCGGTCTTGACGTTGACGTCGCTGAAGTAGCCCAGGCGATCCACACGGTCGCGCGAGGTCTTGATGTCTTTGGCGTCGTACCAGGCGGCTTCCTGCTGGCGCATTTCGCGGCGCACGACTTCGTCGCGCGTGCGGGTGTTGCCGCCAATCTGAATGCGGCGCACGTACACACGGCGGCTCGGGTCGACGTAGAACGTCAGGTCGGCTTCGTGCTTGGCGCGATCCAGCTGCGGGTTCGGGTTCACGTTGGCGAACGCGTAGCCCAGTTCACCCAGGTAGTCGGTGATGGCCTTGGCCGAATCGTTGGCCTTGGCGGCCGAGAACGTTTCGTCCGGCTTGACCTGCACCAGCGCGTTGATTTCCTTGTCCAGACCCAGCAGATTGCCGGCCAGCTTCACGCTGCGGACCTTGTACGGTTCGCCTTCGTGAACGGTGATCGTGATGTTGATGTCTTTGCGGTCAGGCGAGATCGTGACCTGCGGCGGCTCAACCGAGAATTCCAGGTAGCCCTTGTCCAGATAGAACGAGCGCAGGCGTTCCAGATCGCCCTCGAGCTTTTCGCGCGAGTACTTGTCGGTATCGGTGTACCAGGTCAGCCAACCCGGCGTGGTCAGCTTGAACTCGTCCAGCAGATCGCTTTCCGAGAAGGCCTTGTTGCCCACGAAGCGAATTTGCTGAATGCGCGCCACCGAGCCTTCGAACACGTCGAAGCTCACGCCCACGCGGTTACGCGGCAGCGGGGTCACGGTGGAGGTCACTTCAACGCCGTACTTGCCCTTGGACAGGTACTGCTGCTTCAGTTCGTATTCCGCGCGTTCAAGCATGGAACGGTCGAAGATGCGGCCCTCGGCAAACCCCACCTGGCCGAGCGAGGTGGTGATGGCCTTGGAGTCGAACTCGCGCATGCCGTTGAAGTTGACGGAGGCGATCGTCGGGCGTTCTTGTACGACGACAACCACGACGTTGTTGTCCGTCTGGATCTGCACGTCGGTGAAAAAGCCCGTGCCGTACAGGCGGCGGATCGCTTCAGTGGCTTCTTCTTCGGTGAATTTCTCGCCCACCTTGACGGGGAGATAACCAAACACCGTACCGGCGTCAGTCCGTTGAATACCCTCTACGCGGATATCCCGCACGACAAAAGGGTCGAAGGCTTGGGCCATGGCCGGCAGCAATAAGGCGGCGATGAGACCCGGCAGTACACCCTTTTTGTGATGAAACATCCGGCGAAAAGACATCCTTGAGTATCCTCGGTCGTGCAAATGGCGGGGGATTTTATGCTAAATCGCGCTTAAGTGAATAAGCGCGTGAAATCGTTAAACAGCGCAAGGCCCATCAGGCCGGCTAATAAACCAATGCCAGCGCGCTGTCCGATGTCGATCCACTTGGCTGGCGGCGGGCTGCCCCGCACAATTTCGACGAGATAGTACAGCAGATGGCCGCCATCCAGCATAGGTATGGGTAGCAAATTTAGTACGCCCAGGCTGATACTGATCAACGCGATATAGGCGATGTACGCAACAATCCCGATTCGGGCGGTCTGTCCGGCGTAGTCGGCGATAGTGACGGGCCCGCTGACGTTGCGCCAGGAAACATCACCCGTGACCATGCGGCCCATCATGCGCAGCGAGAACCAGGCCGTGTCCCACGTGCGGACCGCGCCGCGCCAGACGCTTTCGAACAAGCCGTAGCGCACCGTGACCATGGGGATGTCACCGCCCAGCTGGACGCCAAGCCGGCCCACTTCCTGGCCGTTGACCGTTTCCGCGCGGGGCGTGACATTCAGCGAAATTTGGGCGCCGTCGCGCACCAAGGTCAGCGCCAGCGTCTTGCCCGCGCTTTCCTGAATCTGTTTGACGAGACCGCCCGTGTCCGGCGTGGGCTTGCCATCCACCGAGACGATCAGGTCGCCCGTGCGCAAACCGGCGGCCTGCCCTTCCCCGCCATCAATGACGGCGCGCACGGCAGGCTTGGGTTGGGCCAGGCGGATGCCGGCTGCGGCAAGCGGGTCGCCCGTGGAGGGGTCCATGGCGTTGGCTGGCAGGTTCAGCTCACGCTGCTGGACGGCGCCGGAAGGCGTGCTGACTTCGATCAACGCGCGGCCCCCCGTGGCCATGACGTCCATCAGGCGCCAGCGGGCGTCGGACCAAGACCCGACTTCCTGGCCGTCGATGGCCAGGATGCGGTCACCCAGCAGCAAACCGGCGTGCGCCGCCGGGGTGTCAGCCGCGGGCTGCGCGACGATCGCTTGCGGCTCTTCGGTGCCGGCCATGTTCAGGCCCGCATACAGGAAGACGGCAAGGATCAGATTGAAGATGGGGCCGGCGGCGACGATCGCGATGCGCTTGCCGACGGATTTGTTGTTGAAGGCGCCAGCCGCCTCGGACGGGCTAGCGCCCGCAGGCGCTTCGTCCTGCATCTTGACGTAGCCGCCCAGCGGCAACGCGGACACGGCCCATTCCGTGCCGTGGCGGTCGGTGCGGCGCAGGATGACCTTGCCAAACCCTACAGAGAACCGCAGCACCTTCACGCCGCACAGGCGCGCCACCCAGTAATGTCCGAGCTCATGAAAGATGATCAGGGAGCCAAGCGCAACCGCAAAGGCCAACAGGGTGAAAAGCATCGGGATCGGAATCTAGGGAATCAGAAGCAAGCGCGGCCAGCCATCAGGCCAGCCCCAGGTTACCTGCGAAGATGCGCGCCTCTGCATCCAGCGCGAGCACATCGTCAAGACTGCTGAGCGTAACAGATGCTTGCCGCGCCTGCCACTCAAGAGAGGCCTCGATCACGCGCGGAATCCAGGTATAGGCCAGCCGGCCGCCCAAAAACGCGTCGACGGCGATCTCGTTGGCGGCGTTGAGCGCTACGCAAGCGCCCTGCCCGGCCCGCAAGGCGGCGAACGACAGCGCCAGGCAGGGAAATCGGGCCAGATCCGGCTTTTCGAAGTCCAGGCGGCCCAGGCGCGTCAGGTCCAGCGGTCCGACCCCGCTTTCCAGGCGCTCAGGGAACCCCAGCCCGTAAGCAATGGGGGTGCGCATATCCGGCTGGCCCAGTTGCGCCAGGACCGAGCCGTCGTCGTATTCGACCATGGAATGCACCACGCTTTGCGGGTGCACCACGACCTCGATGCGCTCAGCAGGCATGGCGAACAGCCAGTGCGCCTCGATCACTTCCAGGCCCTTGTTGAGCATGGTCGCCGAATCCACCGAAATCTTGCGGCCCATGCTCCAGTTGGGATGGGCGCAAGCTTGGGCTGGCGTCACGTCGTGCAGGTCTTCCAGGTCGCGTCCGCGGAACGGGCCGCCAGAGGCCGTCAGCAACAGCCGGCGCACACCCGGCGCGGGCGCGTCGGGCGCCTGCGCGCGCCCGCCATGGGGCAGGCACTGAAAAATGGCGTTGTGCTCGCTGTCGATCGGCAACAGTTCGGCGCCGTTATCGCGGATAGCCTGCATGAACAGCGAGCCCGCCGCGACCAGCGCTTCTTTATTGGCCAGCAGCACGCGCTTGCCGCTGCGGGCGGCCGCCAGCGCGGCGGGCAGACCGGCCGCACCGACAATCGCCGCCATCACGGAATCACATTGCGGATCGGCGGCCGTGTCGGCCAAGGCCTGCGCGCCCACGCGGATCTCGGGCATCGGCTGCCCGCCTGCCCACGAGGCGGTAAATTTCTTG
>Ga0256897_1000096_pt1 | contig 20436 bp, 18 predicted proteins | sample MC6MC0670MT_FD_186336 | JGI IMG/M metagenome (GOLD analysis project Ga0256897, IMG submission 186336) | Metatranscriptome of enriched soil aggregate microbial communities from Iowa State University, Ames, United States - MC6-MC0670-MT... | ecosystem: Environmental > Terrestrial > Soil >... | reverse complement strand
CTTGCCGGCGCGCGCGATCAGGCCGCGGTGCCAGGCCCACGCTTCCGCGGCGGTGAAGCCGCCCTTGCTGTTGATGTTGCCCAGCTCGGCAAATTCGGGGATGGCGATTTCATCGACCAGCGCCCCCGCTTCCTTCAAGCGCGCGACCGTGGCGGCGAAGGTGTCGGCAACGTGTTTTTCCATGGCGTCCAGCGCCAGCGTGGTCGGCACTGCCAGACGCAGGCCGCGCAGCGGCATGGCTTCCGGCACCGGGCCGCCGTCACCCGACAAAATGGCGTCCAGCTCAGCGCAGCAACGCACGCTGGCGGCGATGGGGCCGATGGAATCCAGGTTGACCGACAAGGGCAGCACGCCCGTCATCGAGACACGCCAGGCGCTGGGCTTGAAGCCCGTCAAGCCGCACAGCGCGGCCGGAATGCGCACCGAGCCGCCCGTGTCCGAACCGATGCCGGCCGCGGCCATGCCGTCGGCGACAGACACCGCCGCGCCCGAGGACGAGCCGCCCGGAATGCGGCCGGTCTTGCGGTCATAAGGATTGAGCGGCGTGCCGTAGTGCGGGTTGATGCCCAGGCCCGAATACGCGAATTCGGTCATGTTGGTGCGGCCGATGATGACGGCGCCCGCGGCGATCAAACGCTGCACGACTTCGGCATTGGCGTCGGCTGCCGGTTCGCCTTCGCGGGCGACCGAGCCGGCCATCGTGGTTTCGCCTTCAATGTCGAACAAGTCCTTGATGCTGATCGGCAAGCCTTCCACCGCCGAGCGGACGATGCCGGCCGCGCGCAGCGTGTCAGAGGCGCGCGCCTGGGCCAACGCCGACTCGGCGTACAGCTTGGTGAACACGCGGGCGCCCTCGCCCGCGGCGTCCTGCGCGCGCGCCAGCGCCGCTTCGGTCAGCTCGACGGAGCTGGTGCGGCCCTCGCTCAGGGCCAAGGTCAGTTCATTCAAGGTCGAAACCATCATTGTCCTCGTGCCGACTAGCGGCGTAAAAAGTGCGAACAGGCGCGCCCCCCATGGGAACGCGCCAGCTGTTCAATGCCGTGCGCGAGCGGAATCAGGCGACGACAGGCAGCGATTCAACATGATAGCGGTGGCTGATCGTGCGTTGGCGGCGCGGATCGAACAGTTCCATCGTGAAGTCCGCCGCGGCGCGGATGCCGCCAATGGCGCCCACGGTGCCGCAGGTCATGCCCGCGCCTTGCGGCAAGACCGCTGCGCCGCCCGTGTAGCCGGCGATCAGGTCTTGCGGCGTGCGCAATGTGGACAGCGGGCCTTCCTGGTACAAGACCTTTTCGCCGTTTTCAACAATGTACGAACGGATGACCAATTCGTCCCAGTAGCCGGCCACGTCGGCCAAACGCCAGGCTTCGGTGGCCACCGGCTTCACGCAGACCTGCTTGGACATGGCGACGCTGACCGTCTCCAGCTTGCGGTCGGTGTGGTCGGAAGCGATGCTGACGTACATCTCGCCGTCAACGGCGAACACAAAGGTTTCCACTTCGCCCGACGACTCTTCACCCACGGCCTGCACGTGCTCGGCTTGCGTCAGCTGGTTGTCGGCGATGCGGTAGTACAGCGGCACGCTGGTCGGGCGCGGCACGCCAATGGCGGCCAGTTCTTCGATGTGGTGCTCGATGGCGGCGATGTCGCGGCCCGCCCAGCCGGCCACGATCAGCGTGTTGAAGTCCACTTCCACCTGGCGGGGATTGGCGTCGTTGAGATTGAATACGGCTTTCATATCAGTCCTGCGAATTTATGGGTGGAAAACGGTGCGGCCGCACGGGGCCGCACCCAAATCAAGCAAATGAAGTTCAACCAAAGGCGCGCGGCAGCCACAGCGCGATATCGGGCCAGAACGCCAGCAGAGCCAGCATCACGAACATGGCGCCCACGAACGGCAGGCTGCCGACGATGACGGCGCTCATGGAGCCGCTTTTGCGCAGGCTCTGCACCACGAACAGGTTCAGGCCCACGGGCGGCGTAATGAGCGCGGCTTCCACCAGCACGATGATCACGATGCCCAGCCAGATCGGGTCATAGCCCAGGCCGATCATGATGGGCGCCACGATGGGAATCGTCGTGATCATCATGGACAGCGTTTCCATGAAGCAGCCCAGCACCAGATAGAAGATCACCACGATCAGCAGCATCCAGCCCGGCGACAAACCCAGGCCGGTGATGGATTGCGTCAGCGCATCCGTCAGGCCCGTGGCCGACATGACGAAATTCAGGAAGCTGGCCGCAATGACGATCAGCATGATCATCGCCGTGGAACGCATCGTGCCTTCCATGACTTCGCGCAGCATCGTCCACGTCAGGCGCCGGAACCAAGCCGCCAGGATGAACGCGCCCAACACGCCCAAAGCAGCGGCTTCCGTCGGTGTGGCAAGGCCCGCATAGATGGAACCCACGACCAGGAAGAAGATGCCCATCGGCGGCGCCAAGTGCACCAGGCTGGCGAAGCGTTGGCCCCAGCTCGCCTGGATCTTCTTGCCGCCCCAGGAAGGCTTGGCCACGCAAGCGATAACCACCGTCAACATGAACAACGCGGCCATGGCGAAGCCAGGGATGATGCCCGCCAGGTACAGCTTGGGCACCGACGAGTTCGTCAGCACGCCATAGATGACCAGGTTGATCGACGGCGGAATCAGGATGCCCAGCGTGCCGCCTGCGGCCAAACTGCCCAGGAACAGCGGCTCGTTGTAGCCGTACTTACGGATCTGCGGAATGGCCACCGTGCCCACCGTGGCCGCGGTGGCCACGCTGGAGCCCGAGGTCGCCGAGAACAGCGTCGAGGCGCCGATGTTGGCGTGCATCAGCCCGCCCGGCAGCCACGACAGCCACAGGCTCATCGCGCTGTACATACGTTCGGCGAAGCCTGCGCGCAGCAGCACTTCGCCCAGCATGATGAACAGCGGAATCGCCACCAGCAGGAACTCGTTGTTCGAGCTCCAGGAGATTTCACCGATGGCGCGCGACAGCGGCAGCATCGAAAACAGCGGGTCCAGGATCAGACCCAACACGCCAAGCGCCGCGCCCACGGGAATGGACAGGCCGATCAGCACCAACAACAACGTCAATGCGGTGGAAATCATGCCGCTTCTCCCTTCACCATGCGCTCGCCCGCGGCGGCTTCTTCGTCAGCTTCTTCCTGCGCGGAACGCACGCCGCAGATCTGCTTGACCAGTTCGATGTCGCCCGTGACCAGCGCGGCCGACGCCCGCGCCAGCATCAACGCCACGGTGATGCACATCCAGGCCAGGCCCAGCATCCACAAGCCCTGCGGAATCCACAACGGGGTCGCAAGCGGGGTGTTGGCGGCGGACTTTTGCGCCCAAGACGTTTGCACCACGTCGTAGGCGTAGTACGTCAGGAACACCATGAAAACGGCCATGGCGACCATGGAAATCCAGTCCAGCACGGCCGACAGGCGCACCGGCAAATATTGGTAAAGCACGTCAACGCGCACGTTGGCGCGCTGCAAGGTGGCGAACGCCAGCGCCCATGAGGTGCTGATGGCGAAGGCGTAGCTGGACAATTCGTCAGCGCCGCCGGTGTTGAAGCCCAGGAATTTGCGGGCCAGAACGTCAAAGGAGATCAGCAGCACGCTGGCCACCGTCAAAGCGCCGCCGGCCCATACAGCTGCGCGCGAAAAACTTTCGGCGCGCCGCAACAGGCCGCCCAGCAGGCGGAAGTGTTCGGTTTGGGTCATGAGTGGAACCTCTGCGGACCTGCGTCCGCAATTGGACAGAAGCCATTAATGGGACATAAGCCCTCAGTCGGACATAAGCCCTTAGTCGGACGTAAACCCTTAATGACAAGCCAGACACCGCGCCGCCGCATCGGGCGGCGGCGCGCTGCAATGCTTACTTGCTGGCGGTCAGGCCCAGCGTCTTGCCGATGGTGGCGTTGTAGTCCTTCACGCACTGAGCCGAGCAACGGGCGGCCCACTTCGGCAGCACGGCTTCTTGGGCAACCTTCTTCAACAGCGCACGGTCGGCTTCCGACGGCTGAACCAGAACCATCTTGCCCTTGACCGGGAACGGGCAAGCGGCAGCGCCCGTGTTGCAGTCATAGCCTTCCTGGGTCTGGCGCGCGGCGGCTTCCCAGATGTTGTCGACCAGCGTCTTCACGTTGGCTTGCAGGAACGTGCGCACAGCGGGGTCCAGCTTGTCCCAGGCCTTCTGGTTGACGGCGTGGATCTGCTGGTTCCAGTTGATCGGCAGCGCAACCAGGTGCGTGGACACTTCGTACCACTTGGCGGAATAGCCCGACAGCGAACCCGTGATGGCGCAATCCACCACCTTGTTCTGCAAGGCCGGCACGACTTCACCGAAAGCCATCGTCACGCTGGAACCGCCCAGCGCTTCGACGAATTCGGCGGTGGTGCGGCTGCTGGTGCGAACCTTCTTGCCCTTGATGTCGGCCAGGCCCTTGATGTCTGCATTGCAGAACAGCACTTGCGCGGGATACGTCGAAATGCCCAGCAGCTTGACGTTGTTGCCTTCGCCGTACAGCTTGGCGTAGACGGGTTCGAATGCGTCGGTGACGGCGCGCGCCGTCTTGACGTCCGGCGCCAGGCCGGCCAGGTCGATGGCTTCGTTGATGGGGTTGTCGCTGGCGAAGTACGACAAGGTGGCGGTGCCAAATTCGACCACGCCTTGCGACATCAGGCGCAGCAGCTCCGGACCCTTCAGGCCCATTTCGTTAAAGCCCTTGATGTCGGCCGTGACCTGACCCTTGGACAGCTCAGGAATGGTCTTGGTCCAGAACGGCTTTTCATAGTCGTTGTACGCGGTCAAGTTGGACAAACCACCCACGACCTTCAAGTGGGTCTTGGGCAGATCTTGTGCGTGGACGGCGCCGGCCAACAAGCTGGCGGCGACGGCGGCGAAAACAAGAGACTTCTTCATGGACAAAACTCCTGGCTGGCGGGATGGTCTATCGCGCGCGGGTTCCCGTTATCCTGGTCGCACGCGGGTGGAATGTCGGATTCAGGGACGGGAGTCAAGCGTTGGCCAATTCATGTTTTTCCCCCGCACTGTGTATCCAGGCGCTACTTATTGATGTGACGCCATTGCATCGTCAGGGGCGTCCAGCGTCCAATCGTTAGTTGCGATGTGGGGGTATAAATTTTTCTTGGGTCTCGCTGCACAGGCGCGGCGAAATTTTGCAAGACCCAGCATTGGCGCGGGTTTGCGGGCAGCTGAACCCGGCCGGTTCGGCGGCGTTACCCGATGGGAGCGTAGCGGCTGCACACTCCATCCAGGGGAAAACACCTAGAGCGAAATACCGCCTTCGGCCTGCGCCGCGACCTTCTGCGCCATCTGCGCAATGATGCGGACGGCATGGCTGTCCGGCCCCTGCACCCACGTCGCCGTGAAATTCAGCTCGGGCAAGGGGTCGGCCTGAACGTGCAGAATGCGCAGTTCGCCCCGTGCAAGCTCCTTGCCCAGAAACACCGGCGCGATGACGCTGGTGCCGATGCAGTCCTGCGTCATACGCACCACCATCGACATCGACGCGCTGCCATACATGCGCGGCGACGTCACGCCCGCGCGCGTCAGCATGTCGCGCACGACCCGGTACGGCGCGCTATTGGACGGGTACGTAATGATGGGCAGCTTGCCGATACGTTCCAGCGTCAAGGGTTCAGGGCCCAGGTCCAACGCGGGACTGGCGACCCAGGCCAGCGGATAGCTGCACAAGGGCAGGTTTTCGACGCGCGCTTCAAGCACCGGCCCCATCAGGAAGGCCAGATCGATCTGACGCGCCATCAGGTGCGGGCGCAGCACGTGCGTGGTGTCCACTTCAATTTCCAGCACCAGCGCCGGATAGGTGGCGTGGATCAATTCAATCAACGCCGGCAGCCACGTCTGCACGATGGTTTCCGCCACACCGATGCGCACGGTGCCGGTCATGACGTTTTGTTCGCGGGCCGCTTCGAACATATCGCGCCGCACTTGCAGCATGCGCTCGGCGTGGGACAGGAGTTCGTGCCCCTTGGCCGTCAGCTTGACGCCGCGCGCCTCACGTTCGAACAGCAACACGCCCAGATCGGCCTCGAGCGAGGCAATACGCTGCGACACCGCAGGCTGCGTGGTGTTGAGCTTATCCGAGGCCGCGCGGAAGCTGCCCAGGCGGGCGACCCAGAAAAAAGTCTCGATGTTGCGTAACTCGATCATTGATTGGTCTGTTTCCCCTGCGCGATGGGCGTATTATGGCAGCCGCCCATTCCCCCATCCAGGAGTTCGTCCATGTCCCCCGGTCGCCCGCAAGCCGCCGCGCCCGCTTCCCGCGGACCGCTCGTCGGAATTTTGCTGCTGGTGCTATCGATGTGGACGCTGTCGTGCCTGGACGCCAGCGGGAAATGGGTGATGAACGCAGGCGTGCCGCTGCTGGTGCTGTCCTGGTTCCGATACGTGGTGCATTTGATTCTGGTGCTGGCGCTGGTGCTGCCCGCCAAGGGCGTGGGCGTACTGCGCAGCAATCGCCCGCGCGAACAACTGATACGCGGCGGCTCGATGTTCCTGGCCACGCTGATGTTCTTCACCACGCTTAGCTACATTCCGCAGGCCGAGGCCACCGCCATCAACTTTCTGGCGCCGCTGCTGGTGCTGTCGCTGGCGCCCTGGATTCTGAAAGAGCCTGCCCGCCTGTCGCGCTTCGTCGCGGCCGGCATCGCTTTCATCGGCGTGATCATCGTCATCCGGCCAGGCGGCGGCCTGCATCCTATTGGCACCATTTTCGGGCTGCTGACGGCCTGTTGCTTCGCCGCGCAATTCATCGCGACCCGACGCGTCGCGGGCGACGATCCGTTCACGTCGCTGATCTGGAGCGGCGCGGTCGGCACGGCCTGCCTGACGCTCACCCTGCCCTTCGTGCTGCCGGCGGCCTTGCCGGTGCTGCAATCCTTGTCCGCCTTCGATTGGTTCCTGCTGATTTCCACCGGCATCACGGGCGGCGTCGGGCATCTGTTCCAGATCGCGGCCTACCGGCGCGCACCGGCCTCGACGCTGGCGCCCTTCATCTATTTGCAGATCATCAGCGCAACGTCGGTGGGCTGGCTCGTCTGGGGCCATTTCCCTGACCCGCTGACCTGGCTGGGCATCGCCATCATCTGCGCCAGCGGCATCGGCATTGGTCTGGTGGAATGGCGCCGCAGCCTGGCGAACGGGGCCGCCATCGCACGGCAAGCCGCCCGCTGAATCCACCGCATCCCGATGCAGGCGGCCGCCCCAGCGCGCTCGGGCGGCCTCCCGTACAATGCTCGTCGCTTTTTGCGCATCCGCGCATGGGCGCCCCCGGCATCTGGCAATTCCCCGAGCGAGGTCTTCATGGTCATCAAGCCCCGTGTGCGCGGCTTCATCTGCGTCACCACCCATCCCGTCGGCTGCGAAGCCAATGTCAACAACCAGATCGACTACGTCAAGGCGCAAGGTCCGATAGCCGGCGGCCCCAAGCGCGTGCTGGTGTTGGGCGCGTCGACCGGATATGGCCTGGCGGCGCGCATCAGCGCAGCGTTCGGCTGTGGCGCACAAACGCTGGGCGTGTTCTTCGAACGCCCGGCCGAAGCCACCAAGGCGGGCACACCGGGCTGGTACAACAGCGCCGCGTTCCATCGCGCGGCCGACGCCGCTGGCCTGTATGCCAAGAGCATCAATGGCGACGCCTTCTCTGATGAGATCAAGCAAAAGACCATCGCCGCCATCAAAGCGGACCTGGGCCAGGTCGACCAGGTAATCTACAGCCTGGCCGCCCCGCGCCGCACGCACCCGACGACGGGCCAGGTCTTTAACTCCACGTTGAAACCCATCGGCCAGGCCGTGAACCTGCGCGGCCTGGACACCGACCGCGAAGTGGTGAAAGAGTCTGTGCTGGAGCCGGCCACGCAAGCCGAGATCGACGCCACCGTTGCCGTCATGGGCGGCGAAGACTGGCAGATGTGGATCGACGCGTTGCTGGAAGCGGGCGTGCTGGCCGAAGGGGCCACCACCACCGCCTTCACGTACCTGGGCGAAAAGATCACGCACGACATCTATTGGAATGGCTCGATTGGCGCCGCCAAGAAAGACCTGGATGAAAAGGTGCTGGACATCCGCGCCAAGCTGGCCGCACGCGGCGGCGACGCGCGCGTGTCGGTGCTGAAAGCCGTGGTGACGCAAGCCAGTTCCGCCATCCCGATGATGCCGTTGTACCTGTCGTTGCTGTTCAAGGTGATGAAGGCGCAAGGCACGCACGAAGGCTGCATTGAACAGGTCTACGGCCTGTACAAAGACAGCTTGTGCAGCAACACGCCCATCCTGGATGCCGACGGCCGCCTGCGCGCCGACTACAAGGAACTGGACCCCAGCGTGCAGGAACAGGTGCAGGCGCTGTGGAACCAGGTCACCAGCGACAACATCTATCAGCTGACCGATTTCGCCGGCTACAAGCAGGACTTCCTACGCTTGTTCGGCTTTGAAATTGACGGTGTGGATTACGAAGCGGATGTGGACCCAGCCGTGGAAATCCGCGGCCTGATCTAATCGCCGGGCGTCAAACGCAGCGCGGGGGGCTTGTGCCCCCCGCAGTGATCTCATCAGAGATATTCCAGCGTCACCACGCGGCGCTGCCGCTCGGGCGCGCCATTGAGGCCGGGTTCGGGGGTAAAGGTTCTGGTGCTGACTTTGACGACATTGTCACGCACCAAGGCGGGCTGGCCTGCCGGCGCCACGCAATTCACCTGAGGCATCGACCGGGCGGAGAGGCCCGTCGTACCCACCTGACAGCGGGTCTGCTCAACAATGGCGCCCACAAACCGAATGGTGCCCCCCGCGGCATTCGCTGCCAGCGGAACCAACATCGACACAGACATCGTGGCGGCAATAACGGAGACGCGAATAGTCATGATCACTCCCAGTCGTTGGCAAAAAGACACGAATAAATGTCTTTCTTGTTAGTGATTACGACTGCTTAGCGAAAAACTTAAACCATGCACGGCGCGCATGGCCGTGCCGATTCTCTGAACGCTGTCTGCCGTAACCTGCGACACCTAACAATGTCAATCAGACTACGCTCAAGTTTTATTCGGATCAATCCGAAATTTATCTAAAAGCGGCGCTTACTTTGCGTCTTCTGTCCGAATCAGCGTCAACAGTTGATCGAGCCCGCCTTCGTCGATGGCTACGTTCACTTCCTGGCGTACCGCAGGTTTGGCGTGATAACCCACTGACAATCCTGCGGCCCGCATCATGGGAAGGTCGTTCGCCCCATCGCCCACGGCAATCGCGCGCTCTGGCCCGACGCCACGTTGTGCGCACACCTCCAACAGCTTGCGGCGCTTTTCCTCGCCGTCGCAGATGTCGCCCCAGGCTTGCGGCACGAGCTTGCCCGTCAAGCGTCCATCGGCGATGTCCAGCACGTTGGCGCGCACATCGTCCAGCCCCAACCGCACCCGCAAGCGGTCGGTGAAACATGTGAAGCCGCCCGTCACGAGCAGGCAGGTCAAGCCGGCCGCCTTGCACGCCGCAATCAACGTTTCAGCGCCGGGATTGATGCGCACACGCTGTTCGTAAACGTCATCCAGCAAGGCTTCCGGCATGCCAGCCAGCAAGGCCACGCGGTCTCGCAGGCTTTGCTTGTAGTCGACGATGTCGCCACGCATCGCGGCTTCGGTCAGGGCGGCGACTTCGGCTTTCTTGCCCATCAGGTCGGCCATTTCGTCCAGCGTCTCGATGGAGATCAGCGTGGAGTCCATGTCGAAGGCGATGACGGCGTAGTGGGACAACGCAAGCGGCGGCGTGATGCCACGCCACTGCACGCCGGGAATGGCGGAGGGAAACATGGGGGAGTCCTTTGTCTTTCAGGGATGAGCCAAGCCGTGCTGCTGCGCGCACAGCCATGCGATGAACAATTGCGCCGATGCCGCCGCCGGGCCGTCGTGGCGGTAGAGCGCATGGATGCCAGCGTTGGGCAGGTGCGGCTGCGCAAAGAGCGGACGCAGGCGGTCTGCGCGGATATCGTCTTCCAGCAAACACCACGGCGCGAGCGCGATGCCCAAGTCATTCATGGCGGCCTGCATGCACAGAAATTGATGGTCGAAGACCGGGCCTGGCAATTGCGGCGGCACATCCACCTTGGCCAACGCAAACCAGCGCGGCCAGTGATCCATGCCGCCGGAAATTTTCAACAGCGGATGCGCCAGGCAATCGGCCGGCGTATTCAAGCGGTTGCGTTCGATGAAGCGCGGCGACGCCACCGGCACATGAAAATCATCCAGGCAATGCACGCAGGCCAATTCGGCATGCGCCATGAAACCGTGGCGTATGAGCACATCGCTGCTTGTGTCACCACCGCGATCCAGAAACGGCCGCGCCTGCGTGCTGAGCTGCACGTCGATGCCCGGGTGCTGCGCCTGGAACGTCGACAGGCGCGGGATCAGCCACTTCATGGTCAGCGACGGCGTGGCGCACACGCGCAGCACGCCGCCATAAGCGGGCGACTTCAGCTTGGCGGTGGCGGCAGCGATGCGTTCCAGGCTGGCCTGCACTTCCGGGAAGTACGCTTGCGCGCACGGCAGCAGCGCAACGCCACGCGCTTCGCGCGCGAACAGCGGCTGCCCCACATACTCTTCAAGAATGCGGATCTGCTGGCTGACGGCGCTATGCGTAATGCTCAGCTCGTCGGCGGCGGCGGTGAAGCTGCGCAAACGCGCCGCCGCTTCAAACACGCGCAACGCCTTCAATGGCGGCAGACTCGGCCCCGCCATCTCAGCGCGCGTCCGCCCGTGCGCCGGCGCGGCGCAAGTCTGTGCTGCTCTTATTCACGTTTACCCTTGTGATCTATTTATGGGCAGCGTGGCCGTGCCGTCCGCGCCTGCCCTATTCTGCTCTGCCGCATTCTAGGGGATAGCGGCGGCGCCGACCTCTTAGAAAATCTAACGCCATGCCTTAAAAAACACTGCTGGTCGACCGCAACGGCCGTTCCTATGATGCCGGGAACCTAAGCAGGAACTGAATATGGCATCGATCACAGTAGACGGCATCGCCAAGACTTTCGGCGGGCAGCAGGTGTTGCGCAATCTGTCGCTGCACATTCCCGACGGCGCGTTCTATACGCTGCTTGGCCCCAGCGGCTGCGGCAAGACCACCTTGCTGCGCTGCATTGCGGGCTTCTACGCGCCAGATGGCGGCCGCCTGCTGTTCGATCAGGACGACGTGACGCATGTGTCCGCGCACCGCCGCGACATCGGCATGGTGTTCCAGGACTACGCCCTCTTCCCCGACAAGACCGCGTTTGACAACGTGGCGTATGGCTTGCGGGCGCGCGGCGTCGCGCGTGCGGAGCTCACGCGCCGCACCAACGAAGCACTGGACAACGTGGGCCTGCTGGCGCTGGCTGACCGCTACCCCGCCCAGATGAGCGGCGGGCAGCGGCAACGCGTGGCGCTGGCGCGCGCGCTGGTGATCCGGCCGCGCGTGCTGCTGATGGATGAGCCGCTGTCCAACCTGGACGCCAAGATGCGCCTGCAAATGCGCGACGTCATTCTGGACCTGGTGCGCGAAGCCGGCATCACCACCGTGTTCGTCACGCACGACCAGGAAGAGGCGCTGGCAATGTCAGACCGAATCGCCATCATGGACCACGGCAACATCGCGCAGCTGGGCACGCCCGAAGAACTCTACGGCACGCCGGTCAACGCGTATGTGGCCGACTTCATTGGCTCGGCCAACGTCATTCCCGTGCCGGCGCAAACGGGTCTTGCCGGCGCACCGGATGGGCATGTGCGCTATGAATTGTGTGGCCTGGGGTTTGACGGCGTGCAAGGCAGCGCGCGCCTGGACGCCAATGGCGTGCTGATCGCGCGCCCCGAGGAACTGGCGCTGATGTCGCCCGCGCCTTACGTGCCCAACACGCTGCCCGGCAAGGTGCTGCGCCGCCAATACCTGGGCTTTAAAACCGCTTACCGCATTCTGCTGGACAACGGCGCCGAGATTCGCGTGGAGCTGCATGCGGGCAACATGGTGGCGCAGTTCCAGCCGGGCGAAGCCGTGCAGGTGCTGATCCCCGCCGACAGCCGCGTCGTCAACGCCTGAGGACGCGCACGCCATGAAAATCAAATGGTGGCCTTGGGGCATCCTGACCGCAATCAGCTTGGTGCTGCTGCTGTTCTTCGTGCTGTATCCGCTGGGCGTGCTGTTCAGCAACAGCATCACCGGCCAGGACGGCGGCTTTTCGCTGGAAGGCTTCAACGCCCTGCTGGCCGATTCGCAATACCTGGAGGCCTTCGGCAATACGCTGATCCTGGGCTTGGCGGTCACCACGTGCACCGTGCTGGTGGGCGTGCCGTTCGCCTATCTGGTGGCGCGCTACGACTTTCCGCTGATAACCTGGTGGCGATTCTGCCCGTGCTGACCATCGTGATCCCCGAGATCATCGTGGGCCAGTCGTGGCTGCTGCTCTTGGGCAACAACGGCTTGTTGACCAATCTGTTGGGCGACGCCGGCATTTCGCTGCCGTCGTTCTACGGCTGGACGGGCATGGTGTTTTCCATGACGCTCGTCTACTACACGTACATCTATCTGGGCGTGCTGGCCGCGCTGCGCGGCTTTGACGGGCAACTGGAAGAAGCGGGCTTAAGCCTGGGCACGCCGCCGCTGTTGACCAAGCTGCGCGTGCTGGTGCCGGTGCTGCTGCCCGCTGTGCTGGTCAATGCGCTGGTGGTGTTCACGCTGGTGGTCGGCAACTTTGCGCTGGCGATGCTGCTGGGCAGCCGCGTGCCGCTCTTGTCGGTCATGACGTACAACACCTTCGTCAGCGAAATGGGCGGCAGCCCCACGCTGCAAAGCGCAATGTCGGTGGTGTCGATCGCCATCGTCGCCATCGTGCTGTTCTTTCAAAAGCGCGTGGTGGAACGCAAGGTCTACACCATGACGCAAGGCCGGGCGCCGGCCGCGGTGCGCGTGCGCTCGTGGACGGCCGTGCTGTATGCGGGCGGCGTGGGCTTGGTGATTCTGGTGTCGATGCTGCCGCTGATCATCGTGTTCATCGCCGCGTTCACCAAGACCAGCGGGCCCGTCATGCAATGGGGCCAATGGTCGCTGGCCAGCATGCAGCGCGCACTGCATGGCGCGCCTGAACCGATCTTGAACTCGCTGAAGTTCGCCTCGCTGGCCACCGTGCTGGGCGTGGCGTTCGCGGTGCTGGTCAGCTATCTGACCATCAAGAAGCGCAGCGCCTTTACGCAAGTGCTGGACTACATCGTGGTGCTGCCGCTGACCATCTCCGGCACCGTGCTGGGCATTGCGCTGGTGCAAACCTTCAACACCGGCTGGCTGGTGCTGGCGGGCACCTCGGGAATCATGGTGCTGTGCTACACGGTGCGCCGCCTGCCGTTTGCGGTGCGCAACGCGTCATCGGTGCTGTTCAACATTCCCGACTCCATCGAGGAAGCGTCGATCAGCCTGGGCGTGTCGCCGCTGATGACGTTCTTCAAGGTGATCCTGCCCGCCATGAAGGCGTCGATCATCTCGGCCGCCATCCTGATGTGGCTGACCACGATTTCCGAGCTGTCGGCATCCATTGTGGCCTACAGCGGCGGCCTGGAAACCATGCCCATCGCCATCTTCCGCCAGGTTGACGGCGGCAGGCTCGGCATGGCGTCAGCCTATGGCGCGGCGCTGGTCACGGTGATCGTGCTGCCCATCATCGTGTCGGTCAAAGCATTCCGCATCAAGTTGTTTTCCGGCAAATAACCCTCTCGACCCAAAGGCTCATCATGCAACTCAAGCACCTGATTCAGACCAGCGTCCTGGCCGCCTCGCTCGCCGCTGGCGCCGCGCACGCCCAGAACGTCGTGCTGTATTCGTCGAACAACACGGAAACCATCGAGACCGCGCTGGATGCGGTGAAGAAGACGCAGCCCAAACTCAACGTGCAGCCCGTCACCGGCGGCACGGGCACGATGATGAAGCGTATCGAAGCCGAATCGCAGAACCCGCGTGGCGACCTGTTCTGGAGCGGCGGCTTCGGCACGCTGGGCGCGTACCGCCAGCATCTGCAACCGTATCGCCCTGGCGATCTGGACAAAATCCCGGCCGAGTTCCGCGGCCCGGATGATCTGTGGGTAGGCACGAACGTGCACGTCATGGTGATGATGGTGAACGAGCGCCAGCTGAAAGGCCTGCCCGCGCCCGCCACGTGGTCGGATCTGATGCAGCCGCAGTGGAAGAACAAGTTCGCCATCACGGACCCGTCGAAAAGCGGCACGGCCTACATGCTGGTGTACGGTTTGTATAAGCAGTTCGGCCAGGAAGGCCTGGACAAGATCGCGGCCAACGCCGTCATCACCGCATCGTCCGGCACCACTTATAAAGGCGTGGCGGCAGGCGAATACGCCGTGGGCATGACGCTGGAATATGCAGCGCAGGAATATGTGGCGGGCGGCCAGAAAGAGATCAAGCTCGTCTACCCGAGCGAAGGCAGCTACCTGGCGCCCGAAGGCATGTTCATCATCAAGGGCGCCAAGAACCTGGACGCGGCCAAGGCCTTGTACGACGGCCTGCTGAGCAAGGAATCGCAGGAAGCGCAGTTGGTGAAGAACTTCCGCCGCCCCACCCGTACGGACGTCGCGGTGGCCAGCCTGACCACGCTGCCTGACCTGGCGAAAGTGAAGATCTTCCCGGTCAGCCAGGAAGCCGCCGCTACCGACTATGAAGCGGTGGTTGCGGCCTGGAATCAGGCCGTCGCGAAGTCGAAGTAATCAGGGGCTGGCCAGGACGCCTCAGTCGTTCTGGACCATCCGGCCTGCGGCCAGCACCAGTTGGCGCCCGCAACGGGCGGCCAATTGCGGGTCGTGGGTCACCAGCACCAAGGTGGTGCCGTGCTCGCGGTGCAGGTCGAACATCAGGTCGATGACCGTGACGCCGGTCGCGGCATCCAGGCTGCCGGTGGGTTCATCGGCAAACAGCAGATCGGGTTGCACCACAAAGGCGCGCGCCAGCGACACCCGCTGCTGCTCGCCACCCGACAAGGTGCGCGGGTAATGATGCAGCCGCGCGCCCAGACCCACACGTTCCAGCATGGCCTGCGCGGCTTCGCGCGCGGGTTGCCCCGCCAGCTCCAGCGGCAGCATGACGTTTTCCAGCGCCGTCAGGTTGGGCAAGAGCTGAAATGACTGAAATACGAAGCCGACGTGATTGGCGCGCAGCCGCGCCCGGCCGTCTTCGTCCAGGGCAAACAAGTCCTGCCCGGCCAGGTGCACGCTGCCCATGCTGGGAACATCAAGACCTGCCAGCAGTCCCAGCAACGTGGACTTGCCCGAACCGGAGCTTCCGGTGATGGCCACGGCGCTGCCCGCCTGCACCGTAAAATCAATACCTTCCAGGATAGACAGCGTCCCGCCGGCATCGGCTACCCGCTTGCCCAGCCCTTTCACCTCGATCGAATTCTTGCTATCCATGCGCCTATTTTCCCTTCTGCGTCTTACGTCTGCCCTGGCGATTGCCGCCACGGTGTTTCCCGCCCACGCTCAGACCGCCGCGGCGGCCGAGGGTTCCGCGTCGCGCACCGTGCTGGTGGTGGGCGATAGCCTGTCCGCCGAATACGGCATCAAGCGCGGCACGGGTTGGGTGCCGTTGCTGTCCGCTCGGGTTTCCGAACAATACCCTAAGTACCAGGTCGTCAATGCCAGCATCAGCGGTGACACGACAAGCGGCGGCGTGGCGCGCTTGCCCGCGCTGCTGCGCCAGCATGCGCCGGCCGTGGTGGTGTTGGAGCTAGGATCGAATGACGCCTTGCGCGGGTTGTCGCTGTCGATGACCGAACAGAACCTGCGCGCCATGACGCAAGCCGCCAAGAAGGCGGACGCGCAAGTGCTGATCGTGGGCATGCAGATCCCGCCGAACTATGGCCGCGATTACACGCAACGCTTTGCCCAGCTGTTCCCGGCAGTCGCCAAAGACGAAAACGCCCGGCTCGTGCCCTTCCTGATGGAAGGTATCGCAACGAACCGGGCGATGTTTCAGGCTGATGGCATCCATCCAAACGAGGATGCTCAGCCGCAATTGCTGGACAACGTGTGGCCGACGTTGCGGCCTCTGTTGAACTAGGGCCTGCCGATCAGCAGGCCCCGGCGGGTCAGCCCGCCGCTTGCGGCGCTTCGCCGCGGATGACTTCAGCGGCGTTCGGCAGCACTTGCACCTTGTACTGTTCACGCAGCATCTTCACGACCGCTTCCGCTTCGGCTTGGCCCAGGCCACCCGACAACTGCTGCGTCAGGCGTTCCTTGGCGGACGCATCCACCGAACCGGCTTCGATCTTTTCCAGGCGAACCAGCGTGTAGTCCACGCCCGACTGCACGCCGGCGTAGCCGGGCAGCGGTGACGACGGCAGGCGCATGGCGGCGTCCACCACGGCTTGCGGAACGTCCTTCGGGTCTTGGCGCGACACGACCACGGCAGGCGAGAAGCCTTCCGGCGCTGCCGCCGGGTTGGCCTTGTCGGCGGCCAGCGCCGCTTCACCGGCCTTCTTGGCGGCTTCGGCCGAACGCTCGTCCATCAGCTTGGCGCGGATGGATTCGCTGACCTTGTCCAGCGCGGGAATGTGCGCGGGTTCAATGTTGGCGACACGCACCGCCACCATCATGGCCGGCGACAGTTCGATCACGCCGGAGTTCTGCTTTTCACGCAGCACGTCGGGCGAGAACAGCACCTGGCGCACGCGCGGGTTGTCCAGCACTTCGGCATCGGGGCTGTCAGCAGCCGAACCCGGGCCAACCTTGTCGGCGGGCAGCAGGCCTTCGCGAGTCACGCCCGAGGCGGTGCGCAGCTTCAGGCCGACCGCATCGGCGGCGGGTTGCAGGCTGTCGCGCTGGTCATAGACCTGCTTGTTCAGCTGGCTGGCCATTTCCGAGAAATGCACGGCGGCAAGCTGCTTGCGCACTTCGCCGGTGATCTGGTCCTTGACCTCGGCCAGCGGCTTGATGGCGGCGGGCTGAATTTCAGTGACCTTGATGATGTGCAGGCCGGACGGGCTTTCAACCACACCAGACACCTGGTCCTTGGTTTGGCTGAAGATGGCCTTTTCCAGCGGGCCGGACAACATGCCCGGCGCCAGCCAGCCCAGATCGCCACCATTGGCGGCCGAGCCGGCGTCTTGCGAGTTCTTGCGGGCCAGTTCAGCAAACTGCGCCGGATCGGCGGCCGCCTGGCGAGCCAGGTCGTCGGCCTTCACGCGGGCGGCCTTGCGAGCCTCTTCCGAGGCGCCGGGGGCCAGCTCGATCATGATGTGGCTGGCGCGGCGGCGTTCGGGCTGGCCGAAGCGGTTCTTGTTCTGCTCGTAGTAGGACTTCAGATCTTCGTCCTTGACCTGAATGCCCTGCGTGGCGGCGGCTTCGTCCAGCACCAGGTATTGCACCTGAACCTGCTCGGGGATCTGAAGCTGCTGCTTGTTGGCGTCGTACCAGGCCTGGATGTCGGCCGGGGTAACGGTCACTTGCGAGCGGAAGTCGGCGGCGGCGAAGCGGCGCAGTTGCACCGTGCGCTGCTGCGTCAACGCCGTTTCCAGCGAGGCCACCACTTCAGCGGGCGCGCGGGCCGATTGGCCAACGGGTTCCAGCACGCGGGCAACCGCCAGATCGCGGCGCAGGCCGGCTTCGAACGACGTGGGCGACATGCCTTGCGCCGCCAGCACCTGGCGATAGCGCTCGGGCGAGAAGCGGCCGTTGTCCTGCACTTCCGGAATGGCGGCGATGGTGTTGCGCAGCGTTTCGTCAGACACCGTGAAACGGTTGTCGACGGCAACGTTGGCCAGCAAACGCGCATTGATCAGCTCGTTCAGCAGGCGCTCGCGCATGGCCGGGGTGTCGACCAAGGCCGGGTCAAAGCGTGCGCCCATACGGGCACGCATCTGCTCCAACTGGTTGCGGTGCGCCTGATCAAACTCGGCACGCGAAATAGGCTGGCCGGCGACAGTCGCCAACTCAGGCTCTTGGCGCATGAAGCTGTCATAGCCTTGAATCCCGACCAGGAAGAAGGACGGCACAATCAGAAGCAGCAGGATGAGCTGCATCCAGCGCCGATGGCTGCGAATAAATTCGAACATGGAATCCCTGTTGCCGCACTCCAGGGGTGTCCACCCAGAGCCGCACGAAAACGCATAAAAAAAGGCGAACTTGATTCGCCCTATTCCCATACCGGTTATTACCGGATCAGCGGGCGGATTTTAGCATTTCTCATTCATATGGGAGCTTGAGATTCTCTTCAGATTTTTCCGAACCCCTCGGATCTGTCCCCGCCGCATGGAACCCCGACGCCGTCAACCCGGGAAATACCTGTTTCGGGCACGTTTGCGCGTCCGTATCTTGGGTTCCGGGTTTGGCCCCGCGCAACGCGCGGCCGCCCGACGCCGCGACTTCCGTCGGCGCCCCTTTCCTACGCAACAGCTAAAGGGTTCGATCAATGCCACTCACCTCCCCCCGCCTGCACGTCCTGCGCACCTGCCTTGCTCTGGCCTTTCTGGGCGGCACTCACGCCGCGCTAGCCGCCCCCGTCGCCCCCGTGCACGAGGCCGCGCAAGCCCAAAAGCAGGGCATGCTCGACACCATGCGGGACCTGGTCAATATCGAATCCGGCAGCAAGGACGTTGAAGGCGTCGAACGCATCGCCGAACTGATCCGCGACAGGCTGAAGGCGCTGGGCGGCAAGGTGGAGATCATCCCGGCCACCGACGTGTTCCGCCTGGACGACACCCCCGAGAAAGTCGGCCCCATGGTCCACGCCGAATTCAAGGGCACCGGCACCAAGAAAATCATGCTGATCGCGCACATGGACACGGTCTACCGCAACGGCATGCTGAAAGACCAGCCGTTCCGCGTGGACGGCGACAAGGCTTACGGCCTGGGCATCGCCGACGACAAGCATGGCGTGGCCACCATCATCCACACGCTGACGCTCCTGCAAAAGCTGGGTTTCAAGGATTTCGGCACCTTGACCGTGCTGATCAACGGCGATGAGGAAATCAGCTCGCCCGGCGCGCGCAGCACCATCACGCGGCTGGGCGCCGACCAGGACGCCATCTTTTCATTCGAAGGCGGCGGTGTGGAGCCCCGCCTGACGCTGGCCACCAGCGGCATCGGCGCAGCCTACCTGACGGTGCAAGGCAAGACCTCGCACGCGGGCGCCCGCCCCGAAGGCGGCGTGAACGCGCTCTATGAACTGGCGCACCAGCTGCTGCAACTGGACAAGCTGTCCAAGCCCGAAGACGGGTTGAAGCTGAACTGGACGGTCGCCCAAGCCGGCACCAACCGCAACGTTATTCCTGGCCAGGCCACCGCCCAAGCCGACGCCCGCGCGCTGCGTGTGTCGGACTTCGACGCCCTGGCGCGCACGCTGGAAGAGCGCGTGCAGAAAAAGCTGCTGCCGGAATCGAAGGTCAGCGTGAAGTTCGAAGTGCGCCGCCCGCCGCTGGAAGCCACCGAAGCGTCCCGCGCGCTGGCGCAGCACGGCGTGAAGATCTACCAAGAGCTGGACTTGCCGATGAAGGTGGTTGACCGCGCCAGCGGCGGCGGCACCGATGCCGCCTTTGCGGCCTTGAAGGCGCGTGGCCCGGTCATCGAAGGCATGGGCCTGAGCGGCTTTGGCGCGCACTCCAATGATGCGGAATACATCCAGATCAATAGCATCGTGCCGCGCCTGTATCTGGCCAGCCGGATGATCATGGACGTGTCGCAGGACAAGGTGCCGGCCAAGTAAGCCGGTTTCCGCCGCCGCGGCCCGTCGGGGCCGGGCGGCAAATCGCCCCCCAAGAAGGAGTATCCTTGCAACCCTGTCCATAAGAACCCCAAGCAACACCAAAATGACCGCAAAACTCCCGTCCTGGCCCTATTCCCGTTACATCGCGCACCGCGGCGGCGGTCGTCTGGCTCCGGAGAACACGCTGGCCGCCATGCGCGTGGGCGCCGAGCACGGTTTCACGATGTTCGAATACGACGTGAAGCTGAGCCGCGACAACGTGCTGGTGCTGATGCACGACGACAACGTCGATCGCACCTCGAACGGGCAAGGCCCGGCCGCGGACAAAACCTACGCCGAACTGGCGCAACTGGACTTCGGCAGCTGGCACTCGGCCGCCTACGCCGGCGAACCGCTGCCCACGTTTGCCGCCGTCGCCCGCTACACGGTCGCCAACCACATCGCCAGCAACGTCGAAATCAAGCCCTGCCCCGGCCGCGAAGCCGAAACCGGCGCCGCCGTGGCGCTGGCCTGCAAGCAATTGTGGGCAGGCGCCAGCACGCCTCCGCTGCTGTCTTCCTTCGCCGAAGAAGCGCTGCAGGCCGCGCTGGAAGTGGCGCCCGAGATCCCGCGCGCGCTGCTGGTGGAAAAGGTGCCGGCCGATTGGCGCGAACGTCTGGTCAAATACGACTGCGTCGCCCTGAACATCAACCAGAAAGACGCT
>Ga0256897_1000095_pt1 | contig 20540 bp, 1 predicted proteins | sample MC6MC0670MT_FD_186336 | JGI IMG/M metagenome (GOLD analysis project Ga0256897, IMG submission 186336) | Metatranscriptome of enriched soil aggregate microbial communities from Iowa State University, Ames, United States - MC6-MC0670-MT... | ecosystem: Environmental > Terrestrial > Soil >... | reverse complement strand
CAGAATTATGATAGATTAAATTTTCAAAAATAATTTGGTCAATTTTTTCGCTTTCAATTTTGGTTAATTTTTTTGGATTATTTGGATTATTTGGATTATTTGGATTATTTGGATTATTTTGATTATTTTCATTCATGTTCATTTTTAGCCCCTTAATGTTAATCCCACCTAGTTGACTATCACTATGACTATCATCGGTATCAATATTATCAAGAGATGTATCAAGACGGGTCGTGCGTAAGAAATCATCAAGATTACTATCATCTTTATCGAAATTATTTTGATTATTTTTACCATTTTTATAATGTTCACCCTTCCCAACCCCTTCAAATAAATCAAATGCAAAACCAGAAGCGTTGCCGTCGCTAGGACTAAATAGATCACCATTTGCACTGGTGGGTAGTAATTGTGGGTAGAGATTGCCCAAATTCAAGTGGTTAGTATTCTCATCAACGTTTAAAAACCCCGCAAACTGGCTCAAAATGACGTCATCATTAATAGAATGCGATGTAGGAACGCTAGTATGACGAGCAGCATAACGATAATATGTTAGGATCTTTGGTAGAGCGGTATGGAGGGGTAGAATTGCGGATTTTCCATGGAATAAACCATCGACTGAAAAATCGGTTAATTTCCAGGTTAAAATTTTGTAAAATAAATCCGGGGTGGAGTATAACGTTGTCAATGATAATTGATTATTTGTGGTATTCAAATTTTTGCCCTGCGGTGGACTAGAAATTGAACCACGGCGGTAATTTTGAGTTGGTGGTGGTGATGATGTTGAGGTAGTAAATGATGGTGGGATGTATAGATCTGCAGTGGAGACATCTAACGTAACAGTTTCAAATTCTGAATTTGGATTATTGTTTTCATTACTTTGATCATTGTTTTGATTATTATTTTGGTCAAAATGTGATAAATTTGTATTTGTAACTTCGTCTTGATTACTTTCCCATAATAAACGTGTTATTTGATCATATTGTTGCTCAATTGATGTAGATGAGGTAACAATATCAACAATAGATTGGAAGAGACGAGTTTGATAGGTAATTTTGGAGGAATAAAATTGTTTTAATTGTTGTAAAATTAACAATTCAGTCTGGTCATTTTCGTTTTCATTTTGGGTTAATTTTAATCTTTTAATTTTTGCTTTAACAAAGTTATATTTTTTATTAATTTCATTCCCATTTTGATAATCCCCTTTGAATTTTTCTTTCCCCCAAACATGAGAATAGATTAGTTTCACCAATAACTCTCTATGGTTGTTAAAGTATTCAAAAATGGTCTTATTTTCGCATAATAATAATAAATTTAAATAAAAATCAATTTTATCCGTGTTTATAACGGTCAAATACCCCTCCCCATTCAGAACATTTTGAGAAACCCCACATTTCCATATCAGGTCTAACCCACAAACGACGTTTTCTAATGGTAACATTAATATTGTCGGTGGGGTTACATAGAGATGATTTATGTACCCTTCTTCGGTGTTGTTTTGGTTATTTTTTTGGTCGATTTCACCAATGTTTTCCATTTTTGCGGGCGATAGATGCGGTTGTGAGAAACCTAACCCAATATACGCTTTGGTATCAGTACCAGTTGTAGTTGTAACGGTATCAATTAAAGATGTATCATCAAGACAAGACAGTATTAATGGCTTTGTTAATTTCGTAAAGCTGCGAACTGGAGCGAATTTGTCGAATTTGTCGAACTTTTCGTGCTTTTTCCCAAATGCATAAGCAAGTGTTGGAAAAGTTGAAATTATGTATTGATTCGTATAATATGGTGTTAAATCATGTGGTAATTGGATATATGCCGTACTGTAATGAGCTGGGTATAATAACGTACTAGGATGACGATATAAAGGAGTGGCCAAAACGCTGACTTTTTTTCCACGTTTTTGATCAAACCCTGCACTGTTTCCGCCCCAATTCCCATCATTACCGCCATATTGTTCATTAAATAGCGCATTTTCATCAATATCAACAATGGAATTTTGATAGCTATCCAATACATTTGATAATGATGAAACTATAGTATTCCTAACCCTTGCTGGTACCAAATTCAATAAAGGTCCATTTTCACTCGTCGTCATACTTAACGTCGTTAATAATGATGCGGAGTGAAGTCTTTGGAGATAACTAGAAGCATTGATGCGTAATAAAAACCTAAAATGGTCTTCTTGTCGAGACAACAAGTTCGTTTGATCGCGATCGATATCAATCATCATTTTATGAATAGTTTGGGAGATGTACGCAACGAGGGATTCATTTGAGATGATGTTATAAAGAACAGATAAAACGGGTGCCGATTTGGCCATATTTTCATTATTTTGGGTATTAGTAGGGGTGCTAGTCGTACGTGGACGCGGTGATATATCCAATAACATCTTTTGACGTTGTTGTAGGATCAATTGTGAAATTTTGGAAAAAGTTGGATAAATATGTCTAAAAATAGGAGGGCGAAGTGTAAAAATACGTGTAAGGCTAGTTTTTTCATTTAATAATTGATTGAAATTTGTTGGATATATTGTTGATATGAGTTGTATCGGAGCTGGGTGATACTGACTCGAGCGTGCTTTTTGAGAAAGTTGTTTTTGGAGTTTGGCTTGTTGTTGTTGTTGTTGTTGATGTGTGAGGTTGTTAGTAAAGGAACTATGGTGACCTAATAATCCCATCATTGTGCCATTATAATCATCTTTTGGGATGTTAATTATACTCGGGACAGAAATTAAATCATTTTGTGAATTATCATTTTGTTCAATTTTTTCCAATAAATTTGGGTTATTATTTTGATCAAACGGATTATTTTCTGGATTATTTTCGATAATATTTTTATGAATTAAATGTTCATTTTGTTGTTGTAAAGCTTGTTGGGGGAATAAAATTGCGGATAATGAAAAGATATTAGGAGGTAATTTGGTAGAAAGTGTTGGATATTTATAAATAACATTATCTGGGGTTGAATTGATCAATAATTCAAAAGTGTTGAGATTTTTTTCATTGTTTTTACCATTTTTACCATTCTTCTCCCCTCTATTAACATCAAACCCATTGCTTTTCTCAACACTTAACGGGTCATATGGTATCTGTGCATTGTTCAATACACCCATTAATGACGTTAAATTCCATAGCGTTTGGACCTGATATAAAAATGCACGAATCGGAGCCAAAATGGTTTGGACCCTTTCCACAATGGATTCCCCTTCAATAGAAGGTGAGTATTGTTTAACATCATATAGTACATTATTTAAATTATTGTTATTAATATCAGTGTCAGAGTAATCAATTTGAGAGGTAATATAGGTATAATAATCGATATTTCGATAATTTTTAGTATTTTTTAACAGCTTAGTTGTATTTCTACCGTCAATATCGTCGCCATCAACATCATCTTCAAGATCAGCATCACCAAAAGTCGAAAATGCATCAAATACTTGTGGTGGGATAATACGCTGAGTTAAATAAGTATCTAATTGAGATTTAAATCCAGGGGCAATTTGATCATTTTTGGGATTATTTGTATTATTTGTATTATTTGGTGCAGAATTGTGGTTTTTAACGCCAACCGGAGTCCCAGCGATCCCTTCAGGTGTAGTAACATTTGGGGCAGTTTGTAAAGGAGATGATAAATGATGCATTTGAGCCATTGTAGTATTCATTGTTGTTGAAATGGCTGAGTTTTTAAGGGAGTAACTCAACGACATTGCGATCAAACCATCTTGTAAAAAGTCCAAACCAAGCAAAATAGCATGAACAAAGGCTAATACAGTAGGGAGTAAGGTGGTGTAATTATCTTGATTAAATCTTTGCAATTTAAATGTTTGGGATGGGGATGTGTTATTTTCAATTGAAATGTGTTGATTTTGTGAATTATTTGGGTTATTTTGGATATTTTGGATATTTTGTAAATTTTTGTCATCAATTTCAGGCTCATTAACATATAATTCATTAAATAATTTGACGCATAATAACTCATGAAGGGCTAACATTAATGGTTTAATAATAGGATATGCAGTCGGTAATGATAATACATTTACTGTCGATTGATATAAAATACGAATGACAGTACTACGATGAGTATTCCATTTGAAGAAGTTGATCGTTGAACCGATCAAGAGAGATAAATTTGTTAATTCGATACTTTGTGGTAGTGTTGGTTTATACGGTAAATAAATAAAACCAGGGATTAGATCTGAGACTACACCACTTATTGTCGAATTTGTTTGGGAGGTAGGAGTATTGTTTTCAAAATGTGATACATTTTGTTCAAAATTTGGAATTGAAACGATTCTATTCCAAGACGATGAAAAATTTTGCGAAATGGTTAAACTACTTGGTCTAGTAAATTGTGGCATATTAAATCCATCATCACCACCGCCACCACCACCACTACCACCACCATGCTTCATCATCGGCGATGATTGCTGCTGCGATGGAGAGAATGAATAGGTACCAATATTATATTTATCATGGTCAATTTTATTAATAATAGCACGATATTGACCAGTACTTTTTAATGCAGTTATTGATTGTTTCCAAATTTGAAATTGTTTTTGTTCTTCCAAAAAAAAACTCGTTTTTGAATTAAAAAGTGAATTTTCGATCGAACTTAACAATACATACGTAAAGGAGTTCAATTTACGTTTATAAACATTACCACGTTCCATACCGGTCGTTTTAACACCATGGATTTGATCAATTTGGTCAAAATTATGAGAAGTGCTCATATTATGATGATTATTCAATTCAAAATTTTCAAAACTTTCCAAATTTGTTAAAGATAATGGATTAACACCACCAATATTATTCTTTTGGATATTATCAGCATGGTTAATCTGTACTTGACGTAAAACTTTGTTATATAATTGTTCCTTCTCATTTAGGAACTTATTTGTCATGACTTCTTTCAACGTTGTCGGATGCATTTTCCCAACATCGATAGAATAAATATTCAAACCAGTTAATGCATCAAGATTATCATCTATTAACCCAGCATTTACGGCCCTGTTTGCGCCACTTTGATGTGATTGAGATTGCATGACATCATGGACATCGTTATGTTTTACCCTCGCAATAATCTTCCCTTCAGCAGTGACTAAACTAAGTGTTGGTTTGGAACCGATCTGATTCAAAGCAGAAATAGTTGCATGATAAGCCGAGGAGAGCTTGGCTTTTGTATTGTGCTGGTTTGGCACATCATAAGTGGCGCTGGTGATCATACCACCGCCACCAATCGTATTCAATGAACCAGCATGGATAGATGCATTTATTGGTCCTGCTGATGTTGTTGTACGACTCGTTGGGTCAGTTATAACGTTCCCGATGGGGAATTCGCTATAAAATGGATTAGATTGGTTCAAATTGGTATCTGATGAGGTCACATACCCAGTAGAATTCGTAGAATTAATACACCATGGGTAGAGTATCGTAGAATCTTCATGGATGGGGACAGAATCAAAGGAATTTGACAGAATGCCTTCGCGGAAACTTGACATTTTGGGGTCAGTTTGGTATGAGTCGAGGGTTAAGGAGTAAAATTCATGTTCAAAGAGTAGTTGTGCAGAATTTGTAGTAATATTCGTATTTTGGATATGTTGAGCCAAGGCATTGTTGACGGTTGATAACCTTTGATGATGTTGTTGGGGCGTTTTTTCATCATTTTTATAAGAATTATGAGTATGATTATTTTGTGAATTAATTAAACCACTTTTATCAAAAATACTTTTAATATTTGACATTGGATTCGTATTTACCAAAGTGAGCGGTGTATCAAAACTTTTTAAGGATAATAACTCATACGAAAAGGCCGAAATGAATGAAAGAGTTGGATAGAGACCGATTTGAGTGGTATTGGTAGTGTATGGTAAGCTTGTTGGAGCTTGTGGTGGGTATGATTGAAGGGATGGAGAAATTGAAGTTTGTTTGTTTAATAAGTTTTGCGGTGGTGTTGGGATAATAACATCGTTCATAGCATACGCATCTGGATTTATTTCAAAATCATCCATTTCTAAACCGTATACTTCAATTTTTGATGCATTTTTGGGATTTTTTGTGTTCAAAAGGACGTTTTTGGGGTTAATATTTGAAAAATCGATTGCTTTTCCACCATTATTTCCCCCCTCATGCATAGAATTCTTTTCAACAATAACACCAGCTTGTAAATCAACGTCATCCGGACCTATAATAATATTATCATCATCATCAACAGCAGTTACAACAGCACTACGAGCTTTTAGGATTTTTTCTTGATTTTGTTTATTCATTTTTTGTTGCTGTAATGCTAACATATACGCTCTCTGTTGATTATGATATCTTTCTTCACGTAGATATTGCTGTTGGATACCAATTGGATTCGAAATTACAATTGGGGTCGTTGATATCATTGTTAAAGATGGGATAACAGGGGTTAATTGTTGAAATAGCAACGAAAAAAGAATCCTTGTAAAGGATTTTATCATCGGCTTTGTTAATAATTGTGATGGGTGGGGTGATAAAAGGAAGGAATAATCAGTAAGTGAAATTGGGAGGTGATAATATTGATTAATTGGGCTGTTGAGATTATTTTTTTTATATAATGAATAAATATTATTATTTTCGGGATTAAAATTGGTATTATTTTTATTCAAAATGTGGGATTTTTTTTGATTTGAATTATACGTATCAAAAAGTGTTGAGAATAGTTCAAAACGATTTAAATTAATATTATATTGTGAGATAACCCCATTAACAAAGTCCCTCATAATATCACTATGTTCAATAACATTATCAATACCACGATTGCGTTGATGTGTTTGGGTCGAGATGAAATAATCACGAATCCATGTAGTCTGGTATAAAAATGTCCCTTTGTTGTTTTTATTTAAATTTGACAAAATGTTATTTCTGTCTTCACAATTATCATTATTGCTACCCTTTGCTTCTTCAAAATAATTCAAATTATTTTCAAATTCCAAGCCCCACTTTTGATCAAAAAATTTTTGTAAAATATTTCTAGATGTAGTAATGGTGGCAATATGACGTTGTAAAGCAGCTTTATCTTTATTTACCTTTGTAATATGTCTTCTAGTTGATGGACATAAGAAACTGTAATGGGACAACGACATCTCTTGTAATAATTTCATTTCACGATAAAACGGCGTAGTAGTTTCATCATAACGAGCAGGTGTAGATATCAAAGTAGTAGTAGGTGATGTGGTATCAATTGGTGAGGCGGTTTTCTTTGGAGTCGAAATGGTAGGGGTAGAAAGAAGGTCGAGGTCGTCAATTAAATCAGTTTTTAGATAATTTTGGCGTATAGTAGCTCTAATTTGATCTAACTGGTCATTATTACCTTGATTAGATAAATTACCATCTTGCAATGATGTATCTAATTTTGGTAACGTTACCATATCAATATTATTTAACTTTTTTGTCTTTTTATTATTTTGACGAATTTTTTCTTCAAAATTTGAAATTTCCCTTAAGGGGTCAAAATTAGTCCTATAACTAGCTCTATGAGTATGTTCCCCATATGAATACAGGTCGTAGAAATACAATAGATTATCCAAAGTGATGGTTACATGTTCGACAACTGCATGACCATGACCCAATTCAACACAGCCCCACATTAATTGAATAATAACCTTTAAAAACCCATTTAAAGTACTAGTAATGTCTTTATTTTGTTCTAAATAGACCATTCTAGCGTATTCCAATAATTCCTCTTGTTGGGATAAGGACAGGGTGATGGTTGGGAGCGCTGTAGAGTTCGCGTTGATATTATTGACATTATTTTGGGTATCGATTAAACCCAATTGGTTCAAAACAACATCATCGGTACGAATGGGATTCATTTGGAGTGAATTGTGTAATACGGAGGTTAAGAGATTCGAAAATAAATAGCGGGAAACCTGTCCGGAATTACGAATTGCACCGACAAACAACACAATAACGTGGTGCAATAAGTAAAAGAATGGTGCAGATAATGATTCCGGTGTTGGTAATGGTGAATCACCTGTAATAAGCTCGTCATCATCAATTTGTGTATCTTTTAAACGTAATTGTTGTAATGTTTTTGAAAATTTTTCAAATGTTGATATTATTTTTTCATGTTTATTATTCACCCCATGATTTTCTTCCCCAAGAAAATTTTTAATCTCGTTTGGTTCAGCACAAAATTGTAATAAATCTTTATGGCTCATCTTGAATAGTGTTAATAATCGATTTGATAATATATATTGCGCTGCTGGTTGTGCGTGGTACGCTAGTTGACATAGTTGGAGTAATGGGGGGGTCATATTAGGGGAGTTTTTTGACGAGAGTGAAGCCAAAGTTGAAATTGGGTGTGATAATGCTTGTAATCTCCAATGATAACGTCTAAATTGACGTGGTTGTGGGTACGATAATACAAATGGGCCAATTTTTGAAAATTGTGGGGTAAATTGGGAAGAAGTCGGGTCATTTAGCCATTTTTTTGCACGTTTTTTGATATTTTGGCCGTTTTGGCCGTTTTGGCCGTTGTGACCATTTGGACTACCTAGAGGACTATCAACAGACATATTATCGTTAGAATCACGTTGTAATTGCTTTGTATGTTGAATTTGAGCCAATTGTGGCGCGTTGAAGACCGGAGAAGGTAAATAATGATATTTAAAATCGTTGATTGGAGCACCTAATACGAAATCCGTCAACAATTCCATCGATGATAATGTTAATTGAAAGGGTTGTGAACAGAAACGTAAAATTGAGGTCAATAGACTTGATTGGTTGTTGTGGTTTAGGGTTGGGAAAATTGGATGAGTTTGCTGGAGCAAAGAAAAGGAGTTTTGTAAGGTTGATAATAAAGGTGATGAATATAATGAATGTAATGATGGATGAGTTTGATATAGACCTATTTGATAGTGTTCAAAATTTTTACTAAATATATCATTCTGGAGGGTTTTGAAATGTTCAAAAAATGTTTCTTGGGGATAATATTTTTCGACAAAATGTTCAAACGAAGTTGAGATCGTTGAGAAATCATATTTTTCATCGTTTTGGTCGTTATTATTATCAAAATCATCAAATTTATTTTCATCAATATCATTAATACCGGAACTATCATCACTATCATCGCTATCATCACTGTCGATAATATATGTATCTGTAAGGGTCATTTGGTTGTTTATACGAGTCATTGTAAGGTCTCTTTTATGGGGGTTAAAATCGTTTTTTGAATCATCAATTTGATCATTAACAACCCCGGTATAAATATCACGATCATCTAAAACATCATATGGTACGGATTGATAAACTTCACCACCTTCACTAGTTATTATTTCATCATTAATTCGATTTTGGTCTCTTTTATTTTGCTGATTTGTGGAATTAAAATTATTTTTTTGTAATTTTTTTTTGAAAAGATTAAACTTTTTTAAATAATTTAAATATTTTTTACGTAATAATTGCTCTTGGAGAGTTTCAACTTGGTCTAAATATAATGATATTTGCGTAGTTGATGTTTCACGCAATAACGAACGGTTTATATTGTATGAATCAGTGATATATTCTAAATGTTTTAATTGATTTATTTCATCCTGGGAAAATTCTTTTTCAAAATAATATTTTTCAAATTTATTTAAAATTTCATCATTTTTTGGACTTTTATTATTATTTTTACCAAAATTGTTATATCTGTTCATCTTTTCAACATCACGTTGTGTTAGTGATTTGGTATATTCATCATCAGTAAAGCTAGAGTGTTGAATATGTGATACAAATTGCCCCATTGTAGTTGTATAGGACCCATTTTGTACAACATCATCACCATTCGCTGAATTTTTGTCATTATTTTGTTTCAGATCAGTTGACATTTCTTTCCCATCACCATCGCAGATTGGAAAAAACAAAGAATTTTGCGGTGAATTTGTTAAAAATAACCGCGCTTGAATATTTTCGACCAAAACATCCAATTCTGGAATTGAACTTAATTTCAAGCTCTCACGTAATAATTTAACAAACAACGGCATTGCTAATTTAAATACTTCACTGTTAACAATAGCACTATGAGTCTGTGATTGATCAGAGGTCAAAAATGGTGATAAATATTGCACAAAATCAGCCCTTTTTGCCACATTTTGATCAATTTTGTCACCAAATAACCCCTGTTGGATATCCCCATTATTACCTTGTTTTGGTCGTGATAGGTAATTAATATCGGTCGAAATAATACAGAATAGTGTGAGAATTTCAACTAAATCTTCGATTGGAAGTGAAAAGCTCAATTGATAAAGCCCAAATGAAAAGACTGGTATTTTATTTCGTGATTGTAATAAAGAAGAGAGTGAGTTATGAAATGAATGTGTTGGATGTTGTGATTGGTTCGGAGAAAAATCATTTTTTGATGCGGGTTGGTTCGATAATTGTGAAAAAATCTGTGTAGAAATTTCTTTGGTCGTGATTGAAGCCCCTAATTGAATTGGATCAAGATGAGTATCATAATGATTATAGCCATAGATTTCAGCAATGAGTTGTTGAGACGGTTTCGTGGAGAAGCGCGATTGGGGGTCGTTTTGGGTCGTTTTTTTGGTCGATTTGATTAATTTTGTGGAATCTTTCGTGAACGTATTGTGGTCAATAATGTCACTAGATAAATAGAACCGTGAGAGGTCTGATGAGATTGATTGAATAAATTGATCTGGAGTTGAGTTATTATCGTTAGAGTTCATTATGGAGAGTTCTTGCGGTAAAGATTGTTCAATTTGGGTCAGATTGGTTTCAATATGAGATGTATAAATCATATCAAACTCTGGTGAGATAATATCACAAATTTGTGGTGAAAAATTTTGATTCTTATCACTTTTATCGTTTTTATCGTTTTTATCACTTTTATCACTTTTATCATTAATTTTTTCATTTTTAAAATCAAAATTATCAACTCTTTCCCCATCAGTACCAATATCATCAGTCCAATATAATGGAGTACCAAGCAAAAACTTAACCATTGAAGATAGATTAGAATAAAATGGACCGAATTTATCCTTTAACTCATTTATGTTCTGGGAAATTAAATTCCATTTATCCTTTTGACCGCTTTTTTTCTTATCAATTTCGCTCATCGAAATGGTCGAAATAGAAGACATTAAGAGGTCATAAGGTTGGTTCAAATCGAGCGGATTATTACTTTTATCAGTACTAATATTATTACCTTCAATTACAAGCAATGAATCCTTACAAAGGGTAAGATCATCATGTAAAGAAGCCATTTTCAAACAAACGTGTTGGAATAAAAACGTAATTAAAACATAAGGATGAGTAAACTTTGCTCCCCCAAAGGATAATGATGATAATAACGTCGATATCAATGATTTACTATATTGATGTAAGCTATCTATCTCATCTTGTGTGTTAGACAGTGCTGCGATCAAATCCAAAAACGAGCTAACAGCTGGGTCGACAATCTTTTTTTCCCGATGCCCCCTTTTAGTCATTTGAGCAGCTGGGTTATAATACTGCCCAATGGAGTTAAAATAACGTTCTAACCAATTTGTAACCTCTGGCGGTGGGTTTTGAACACTTAATAATGCCGGGAGACGTTCATAGAGACTAGTTTCTAATTCGAGTTGTGTAGCTTGTAACTTCACGACCATGTTCCCACTAGAGCTAATAAAGAATGTTAATAATGTCATGATGGCTTTGATAAGGTATTGATTCGAAATGGAAGGGAGTAATGCGATCAAGCGAAGGAGAGTTGCTTGACAACGTTGTTGGGTTGCGTTGGTGAAGATAAGATCAAGTGAGCGGTCTGTAATGTTCGGGTTTGTAATGAAAAAGATATGTAATTCTATCAGTGATGTTACGATGGGGATCATTGAGAAGATTGTTGAGTTGGAGTTGAGTAAATCGTGTAAGGTGGCATATAATTCTTCGATTGTGGACTGCGTTGGTGGGAATGTGGATAAAGATGAGAGTAAATAACGAGAAGCTGTAGTGTTTGTATGGGTAAGTGGGGAAAATGGCTTGGTATATGATGGGGTGTTGTGGAGAGTTGTGTGGAGTGGAGGAGTTTTTGTTTGGGGTTTTTCAACAGGTTTTTCTGCCGTTTCTGTCGCAATTTTATTCTGTCTAATTGAGATGTCATTTTCATATTGTACTTTACAATGGATACAATTTTTAGACCTAATACTTTGTAGTGTTAATAAATAATTAGTATACCACAACCCAGACTCTAATTCACTGTCTTGATCGTTTTTGTTTGAATTATCATCCTCTTTGGCACCACCCTTTTGAGCTTTATTTGTAGTCGATGGTGGAGGTGGTGGTGGGACATTATTAGACTTTGCTACGTCATATTGACCCAATTGTGCTTGTTCTTGTAAATATAATTGTTTTGAATTTGGATCTGTTGCATTTTTTCCATCATTTTTATTTTTATTGCTATTTTTTGCGCTATTTTTATTATTTTTGCCATTTTCATAACCGAAAAAATCAGAATTTTGTGAATTTTTAGTAATTGGTGAATCAACATCATCAATACCAATATCCAAACCATGAGTATTCCCATGAGGAGATGAAATCGGTGACCGTGGTAATGTAACTATCGTCGGACCATTAATTGGAGTCGCACAACGATTATGTTTATTAACATTCATATTAATACTATTTTTCCCTCTCCCACTATCATCCCCAACAATCCCACCGATAGATCTATTAGTAGTGCTGATTGGGGTAGTTTTACCAGTGGGGTCATCATGCCTTTCATTGAATAAGGACAGATTTGTTGCGTTATTTAATTGGTCTAATTTTTGTGAGAAGTGCTTTGACATACTAGAGACCCCTAACACTTCTAATTGTTGTGGGGATAAAAACGACGCAAATGATGGGAACTGATGAATATGTGTCATTAATTTTGAATGAATTGTTAACACTTTTGTTAATGATGTTTCAATTTCAATCGCGGTGGAATAATTATCATAATTTTGATCATTTTTTTCATCAATATTATCATTCCCGTCACCGTTTTGGGTATTCTTCCAATCAGTTCCTTTCCCATTTCCAAATTTAATGTCCCGGCTAAGTTCTAATAAACTAGGCATAGTAACGCTAAGTTCAGCGGGTAAAAAGTATTCATGATGTAACATACGGACATTAACAAAGGTTAACTGAGTGATGACATCAATCCAACGAGTTGATGTTTCAAACCTTTTGTCAAGGGAAATACCACTTCTTGATATTAATAAACGCAAGACGCGATAAACATCAGGTCTGTGAATAAAATCAACACAGAAACGTGTCAAAAATGTTAAATGCGTTTGAGATAAATGACGCCAAAATGAAAAATCAAACAAAAACAAGGTAAAAAAATGAAAAACGACAGTAGGTTGATGTAAGAGCAAATTGTCAGTCAACAATTGTAAAATTTCAAGACATAACCCAAGTAAATACGGTGTTCGCTCACAGGTACAGATAGAATCCATAAGAACTAGACGGATGAATGAAATAGAGAGGTCGATAATGGCATTTAACCCCTGACTTGTTGAAAGTAGATTAAAAAATTGAGAAAATTTGATAATTGTAATGTTTGCGTTAAGATTATGATAATATCGACGTACAGGTGAGTAAATGGTAGTAGAAGCGGATGGTTTTGATTGGGTGTTAATGGATAGTGGGCGGGGGATAGACAGGTTTGGGGTTTGGAAAGGGTGCTTTGATTTTTGTTGGTTGGATGAAGAGGATAACATTGTAATATTGTTATTATGTGATAATAACTGTGAAGAAAAATGGGATAAAAGTAACAGGATTTGTGTTAGTTTTAAGTTTTTGAGAAGAGAAGGGGTGAAAATTTGAATTGATGAATTAATATTAAAATTTAGAAAATGATTATTAACAGTAGAGGTAGTAGTATCAAATATACTAATAGGATGATGCGAGACCATACGACCAGAATCATATTCTGGTTGGAATGTCGCCATGGATTTGGTTATTTGTGATTGATCTTCAATGAATTGATATTCGAATTTTTTACGATCGTTTTGATCAATTTTTTGATCAAAATTTTCAGCAAAATAGTAATGATTTAAATTTTTACAATTTGCATTATATTGTTGTAAAAAAAATTTATATTCTTCTTGATGGTTATATAATTCCGCTTCCAAGGTAAGGTTAAGCGGGAAGCGAGTAGTGATATTTGTCGTAGTTGGAGTAGGTGTAACACCAAATTGAGACTTTTCTTGTTCACTTTGAAATTTCAAAAAGGTCTTTGCATTAAACTTTTCAAGAATGACTTGTCCATTTTCATCAGTAATATCACCAGGGAATAAAAATGGTTCATTTTGATCATTATTTTTAATTTGGAGTAATTTTGTCAAAGAATTGTTTAAATTCTTTTTTGAATCATCCAAATTGTGAAAAAATTTGTTTCCTTCTTCATACTCAATGCGATTCATACCCCCTTGATTCTTTATAACCCCAACGATATTATTACGTGAGACCTGGGTTAATAATTCATGATAATGTAATACAGGGTCGTGATTTGAATTAGAATAAAAAATTAAAATGGGCAAAGATAAACATTGATTTTCAACATCATTTCGGATAATAGAATTAACATTTTGTGTAGTTTTAGTTATTTTTTTATCACCTTGATTCCCATCATTATTGCGAGTAGCAGCTTGAAAACCAACCTTTAAAAAACCAACTAAACCACTTTTTTGTGTCTTGTCCTTTGTACGACGTTGTTTAGATAGTTCAGTTTGGTTAAGTAATTCTTGTTGTTGATTCGTATATAATGTAGTTAAATAATCAATTTCATACGATAAACATGAATTACACAAATCAATACCCAAATTTGGTTTATTTAATTCCAAAGACCGTTTTACGGTTTTTTTACCGGATAACATATGTGGACTACCAACCGTAGCAGTATTATTAGTATACACATCATTAGATGAGTTGGTTTGGGTCAAATTTGTAGAGTTAGCAGAGCCTCCGATGGTATTTTTTAAATTATTTAATTTTGTATGGTAATATTTCAGTGGGTGCTGACTAGTTTCCAATGCAAAGACATAATCAGGATGACGTAATAAAAACTGGGCTGTTAAAATTGATAAGTAATGATCTTCAATAAATGTACAATCAGTAAATACAACATGCGGTAAATGTCTCGTCCATTTTGCAGAAAATGAATATAACAATGCGACGTGTTGAGACAGATTACGTTGAGTGATGTAGTAATGTGGAGCAAGAAAATTATATGTCGGGAGGGCAAATTTTAACACTTTTGACCCCGGGGTTTGGAGTAATTTCTCCATATGAGCGTTGTTTTCACGCCAGAAAGGGTTTCTTTGGGCATAATCATCATCAGGGCGTACGGGGCCGATTAAGTTAATATAGGATACGTTGGGATCTTCAGGGGTGTTAATTATAGCCGAGTATGAATCCAAATGAGAAATTTGATTTTGGGTTGAATTATTTTGTAAATTATTTGATGAGTTTTGTGAGTTATTATTATTATTATTATTATTATTATGATTATGATTATTATTAAAAAGCGATGACTTTTGTTGCTTTGATAAAAAATATTGCGAGGAGTTAATAATACCATGAAATGAATTGTGTTGAATAAAATGTTCCTTGGATTCCCCAACTTTTGAAAATACAGCAGATTGATGTGTACCAATAGGATTAGTTAAATCATTAATGGGATCTATAAGTGATGAGATATCAGTCGTGTTTGAAAACAAAGTCAAAAATTTTGAATTATTTTTTTTTAAATATTGTTTTGATGTCACAACAGAAAAACTCGGTGAAAAAGTCGGTGGTGTTTGGTTCTGTATTAACCCCTGTTGGTATAGTGTATAAATAAGACTTGGTGGAATACACTCAGCGTAGAATGATAATGATGTCAGTGAAATATAAGGCATTTCGATGGCAAAAAGTGAAAATTTTTGCACTTTTTCAGGCACATAATGTTCCATTGTCGCAACCCTTCCCTTTTTTGATTGATTTTGAGCCAAATTTTGGACCTGAATATGGCTATTCGGGGTCAAACTTGTCCCTTTTACGGAAGAAGGGTGTGAATTGGCCACAAAATTACTTGAATTTGTCGTAAATTGTTGCTGAGTCGTCGTCGTGGATGGGGCTGAGATAACACCGTATTGAGAAATTTGAAATTTTTGTGTTTTTTTTATCATACTTATTCATTGAGTCGATGGTTGGGTAAGGGACATCAATTGTAGCAATACAAAAACCATCAATATATATAGAAAGTTCGCCAGTTTCAACAACTTGAAACAAATATGCCTCATCATGTGGTAATTTTGGTTTTTTACTACTCTTTTCATCACTTTTTTGGTTCTGGGCGCCCATTCCAGAAGGCGTGTTAAGATTAATATTATTAAATCCGCCTTCTGGATAAAGACTATTATATAAACTATTATTATTCTCATCTCCGGAGGAGTTCTTCCCCCCAAACAGCCATTGCGACCAAGATTGCTTATCCTTCCCATGAGATTGCGTATCAATCGTGTTTTGCCCCGTAGACATCGCTTGAATAGACTGTGCTTGGGAATTTAAATGAGTGCGTACGGAATCTAATTGAAGCGGTAATATACCGTAGTCTAACAAACCCTTATCGCCTTGCTTTGTCCATAAATTATATAAATATAACATCTGCTCACGATCATTGCTATGGTATAAATATGGTTGATGTGTTACACTAACTTGATGGTATTTATTATCATCGATAAAGGTATTAATAGTGGGAAGGAGGATGATTGTTGGCGAAAGGTCTGAGAGAGGGGATAATGAGGGTGGATTACCCCCATCTCCACGAATAGCAGGTTTATTTAATTGTTCTGGCTTATTTAAATCAATTCGGACTGATTGGGTCCCTTTGGGGAGCGTTTGAGGGGTCAAATTGGTGTTTTTTGGTGAAAAAAAATTCGGTGTTTCGAGATTGTAGAAACTTTGATCTTTGTGATTCAACGTTGAATTATGATTGGTTTGGTTAAGGGTATTTTCAGGTGGTAAATAATAAGTAAGCTGTAGTTGTTGAGTGGGTTGAATAAACTCAACAAATAATGTCAATGTGTTGGTTTGTAATGAAAAAATAACCAAATTTTTGTCAGCAGTTTTTTGAATAATTTTGGAATTTGGTGTTGAAAATAGTGAAAAAATATCATTTTGGCTAATTTTATTATTTTGGTCAAAACTATCGATATATTTATTACGAAAGAATGTATTTGGGGCACTATTTGGGGCTAGTGATGCCCAAATAGAATAAGTGTAACCATATAATGGAAATTTTGCAATTTGACGCATATAATTTGGTCTAAAATTTGAAAATTTTGCAAAATTTGGCGCAACATTTGCATTTTTCTTCGCCCCAGAATTCCCATCCCCGTTATTCCCCGATCCTGATTTCAGCTTGACAACATTCTTCCCATTATTATCGTTATCATCATCGTATGAGTGATGTGCAAGTAAAGGTGGGTATTTTAAATGCCTGAAAGTGTTTAACACCTTTTGATATTGTTCAACAGTATGAGGTAAAGCTGGCAGCAAGAATACAGAGTTTTCTGGCAAATTGGCGCTGTTTAATATGGATAATAATTGTGACGAGGGGATGTTGTTATAGGAAAATGGTAAAAGAAGTGAAAGTGGTGAGAACCAAAGCAAGTATTGAATTTTAGTATCAAGTGGAGTGGTTGTAGAGGTTAATAATGATACAACATAGGGATAAATTGGCGTTTTAGTGGTGGTATTATGTAAACCAGTATCGATATTCGCGCTGGTTTGGGAATCTGATGAGGTAATAATTTCAGATTTATTTTTCGAATCAATTTCAGATTTATTTTTTGGTGAATTTGAAGGATTGAGTGGGAGATCTTGTACTAATGATGTCCCTAAACCAATCATATCATCATCATTATCATCATCATCATCATCTTGGCCAAATAATAAACTATTTGGTTTATTCGATAACGCTGGAGAAGTGGATACAATCTGTGGAGGGGAAAGAGTGGTTTGGGTCTCTTCATTATGAAAAAATTGCTGAATTGACTTGGTATTTGTCATATTTCCCACCAAAGTTGTAATATTATTTCCCATATGTTTTTTTACATTATTATTTTTAAACGAATTTAAATTTAAATCAAATAATTTTTCAATTAAAACTTGAAACATACCACCAATTAATGTAGGATTCATCATAATGGATAAAGTAGTGTATAATTCCTGATATAACCCCAATGCACCAATACACCAAGCACCTACATTGACAAAAAGTATATCAATGGGTGGGGGCGGTAACATTGATAACGGAACACTCGCCGTAGCATTCAAAGTTGGTATTTGAAATTCGATAAAATTATTATACAACTTCATTAGATATGTAGAATATGGCTGGGACGTGTTTAAGACGTGATTGTAGCCGTTTTCCGTGAGGAGTTCGTGTAAAACCCCATTAACGGTGGTCTTAATACAATCCTGTATTTGTGGCTTAGTGTGGTTAGTAAGATACATGTTATATGTATTTAATTGTGTTGTACATTGTAATAAATACGTCATCTTTTCAGGGTTTTGATATAATTTTGAATTTGATATTTGAGTTTTGAGGGTTGAGGGGTTTTGTTGGTTATTTTTTGGGGATAATTTACCAGAATCACTTTTTTCATCATCATAACCATCAAAATCCTCACCATCGCTATCATAATCACTACTATTGTCATTTTGTTCATCATAACCGGTGATATCATCGTAATTGATCAAATTTTGTGAATTTTGACCAACTTCTTCATCAATTCTATTCATCTTGCTCATTTTGACCATTTTTTGGGCATTTTGTTCTTCCTCTTGATGTTGAATTTGAATAAACTCATCATAGAATTCATTAATAATATCATACCCATCAATAGGGTTATTAAATAAAGGCAAAAATGTAGATAATAATGATTCACTTAAATACATTGTTGGAGTTAATACTAAACGGTTCACAGTGTAAAAAATTAATCTCCAATATAGCGCCAATAAATTACTAATTTGTGGGACTTTTTTATTCTTATTTCTTTGGCACTTTTCTGAACAACTTTGAATATTATTTTTTTGATCATTATTTTTTTGATCATCATTTTGGTCAAATCTGCACTCAAAACAAACCTCATTAACAATGGGGTTGTAATGGATAGTAGGCAACACCATAGATGTTGTAATAGCGGTATTTAATAGCATAGAAATGACATTAGTTATGTTGTTTGCTTGATGTGAAAAAGGCGAATGAAAAGTCGTTCCCAAAAAAATCAACGGGGCTTTAATTTGAGGCAAAAATGGTAAATTTAATTCATCTTGTTCCAAATCATTGCTAGAATCGTTAGGAATTGAGTCGTTTATAGGTTTAGCACGGTGGGAGGAGTGGGTGGTATGGTTAATCCCAAAATTTAAAATGTGTGTTTTTAAATTTGTCCCTTCGTCTCTTTGAAGTTTCCCTACAACACCCCCATCTTGACAAGAAAATCCATAATAAGAATGATTACATTGATTAAACGAGGCTTTATTCGATAATGATGGGGATGGGTGATGTTGGGGTTCAGAAGCGTACTGCCAAAGGTTATATTTTGAAAGTACTGCATGAAAAAATTGTTCAAAAGTACAATAAATACATGCAGGTTGAACTAATGATACTACTAGCGGTTCTCCATCAAGTGGATTTAACTCCTTATCAGAATGTGTTAATTTGGGGGTACTTTTAGAAAATTTGGCACCTTTTGGGGTGCTTTTTGAACCCATTTTTTCAATTTGAAAATCGGATAATAACTTTTTTAAACGAATTTCTTCTTCAATTTCGTCTTTTTTAATCACGTATTGAATATGTTCTAAAAAAATTTTAGTTATCGTGTGGCCAATTGAATCTAATAATGCTACATCATGGTCTTGCAATGAGGACGAACCAGTTGCATTGATGGTTGAATTTTGATTGGTAACATTATGTGTGGAATTTTGGGGGAATTTCTGGAAACCAAAATGGTCAATTTCATTTTTTCCATTATTTTTGTCATCATTTTGTGCATTATGTCTGCCGAATGAATTAGAACTACTTGAATACTGTGATAGAAGTAATGTTAATTGTGATGACGACGTACTTGGTAATTCTTGAATGGTGGACATTGGAATTTGGGAGTACAAATGGAAAGTAAAAAAATAATAATTAAATTCTGTGATTTGTGGTTTATAAATCAAACTCGGGTTTAACAAGTTCGATTATAAAGGCGATATTAATGAGGAGGGCGTATATCTTTCAAGAACCAATACTGGTAAAGTGTAATAAAGGAGTAATCTATAGTAAATATAGGATAATTGTGGTAATCGGGGGGAGATTTAAGTGGGATAAGTTGAAAATGCGAAAAATTAAAAAAACATTAATAAAAAATTGATCAAAATGGATCAGTGATGATGAATTATAATTGAACGCAATTAATAACAATATTATCAAATTTGAACTGTGTTGGAAGGGATGGAATTTTGATATATTGATATTTTGTTCATCAAAATGACATTTTTTGGGATTTTTTTTTTTTTTTTTTTGTT
>Ga0256897_1000088_pt1 | contig 22445 bp, 9 predicted proteins | sample MC6MC0670MT_FD_186336 | JGI IMG/M metagenome (GOLD analysis project Ga0256897, IMG submission 186336) | Metatranscriptome of enriched soil aggregate microbial communities from Iowa State University, Ames, United States - MC6-MC0670-MT... | ecosystem: Environmental > Terrestrial > Soil >... | reverse complement strand
CATACATTTATTACAGAATGCTTTTACAGCGTGTTTCACGTCATTTATGACCTGAAGAAGTATCTTTTCTAATGGGAAAACCTATTGATTATGTTAAAAAGGTAGAAACTTTTAAGATTAAATCGGTTCTTGCAGTGGATCTGTATATCATGCATCTCTCTTTGGAGCTACAGAGTATGAGTTGGATGTTTCAGATGGGTATTGTTTCTTCAGACAAGGACACAGAGTTCGAACTGCATATTATTGAAATGGAGGATCGTGTTATTTATCAGATGCAGAAGTTTGATGTGGAATCGAATCAAAATGTCATCGAGTTTAAATTAATTGACATTCGGCATGATCTCGATCTGTATAATTCAACAGAGTCGGAATTAAATGATATTAAGAGTTTGATTGATGAGCAGTTGATTGCTGGTTATTTTAATGAAGAGAGAACTGGATCCGAGATTCATAAACTGTGCTGTAGTAAATTAGAAAAATACATAAAACCAAGAAATGTGATGATGACATTACAGCCATTAATTGAACGTAAGGAAGGAATTAGAATAATAAGAAAGAAATCAGCTAACTTTTTTGTATTTGCTGTCGATTTAGGAAATAAGGATTGATAAATCAAAATGATGAGCAGAGTAATATTTTAAAAACTTTAAGCCGTAGGAGCACACCAATTATAAACCGTCCATCTCTCAGTCGGCTTACTTTTCTTATTTGCACCTCCTACGGCTTTGTTTTTTATTCATCCCTTAACTTTTTAATGGGATTGAATTTCGTAGCTCGGTATATAATGCCGATAATTAGGGTGCCCAGCAATAATGCTAAAAACCCCAATGGGAGCAGGTATGTCACTACGTCGATAGCAATGCGGTTATTATAATTCTGTAACCAGACATTCATCAGCATATAACTGGCAGGTATAGTTACCAATAAAGCCAGAATAAAAATGAGATAAAACTCTTTTGAAAAAAGTAAAATTAAATGCATCAAAGAAGCACCAAGCACTTTGCGTACACCCACTTCTTTATTACGCAGGTTGATGGATAATGTAATCAACCCGATGATGCCCAAGGCGACGATCAGTAAAGATGCAATAGTTGCAATCTGGGAGGCACGTTGCAATTGCAGTTCTGTTTCATATAATTTTTGGATGCGGTCATCAGTAAATTGATACTCAAACGGTGCATCAGGAAGGAGTTCTTTCCATTTTTTTTCCAAAGCCTCCATAGATGAAGACAAAGAACCATCCTTTAAACGGATACTCAAAAATCGGAATTGTGCAGATCTGGAAATATTGATCCACGCTATTGCCGTAGCTTCATCGTTCATGGAGTTTGGAACGAAGTCTGCTGTTACCCCAGATATCATGACAGGAACGTTAGCTTCTCCAAAACCGATTGTTCGGCCAATAGCCTCTTCCGCTTTTGTAAACCCTAAAGCGAGCAGTGCCTCTTTATTAATGACCACATCAGGAATTTGGTCATTTTGAGAACTGTTACGATTTAAAAAATGACCCGCTAATAGCGGAATCTGATACGTTTTTGCAAAATAAGAATCAGACATAATGATCTTAGAGTGCACTGTTTTTTCCGATTTCGTGTTGAAAAGTGTTTGATTATTGCCTCCAATAAAGCCAGGGATCTCATAAGAAAGACTAATGGACTCTATTTGTGGAAGTCTTTGGAACTCATCTCGCGTCGTTTCCATCTTTTTAAGCCCCTGTTCAGTCCAGTCACGGGGTACCTGAACGTTCAATACCGATTCTTTATTATAGCCCAGCTCACCATTTATAAATAGATTAATTTGTTTCGATATAATGATTGTAGCCATTAGTATAATGACAGCGACTGCAAACTGTGTGAAGATGAGTACGCGACGAACGGCCTGTTTGCCGTTACCTTGTGTAAACTTATTTTTCACAGACTGTAGAATGTCATTGCCTGAAAGTTTGATTGCTGGATAGATACCTGCTAAAAGACCAACAATACATGCAAATAAGAAAAGTAAAATATAAAAACTAAAAGGTAGTGCTACCAACGATGGTAACTTGCGCATAAAGATTTCTTCAAAAATAGGACTTAAAAGTACATAAATAGGAAGACTGATCGTGACAGCAATCAGCATGGTTGTCATGTATTCGGCTATCAACTGGGATATGATCTGCGAACGGGAAGAACCCATCATTTTGCGAATCCCGATCTCTTTCAATCGGGTAATGTTTTGACTGATGGTAATATTGATGAAGTTAATGATGGCCATTAACAATACGAAGCCTGCAATCCATAATAAAGTAGCAATCATTTTGCGGACAGCTCCCTTATTATCATCTAAAAAGTAACTTTTCAAAGGCTTTAAATCCGGGGCATAGTTTGTTGAAAACTCACCATCCGTATTGCGCTTTACCAGATCCTGGATAGGAATAGCGAGTTGCTCAGGCGTAACACCTTTCTGTAGCTCAATAAATGATGCAATATAAGGGTTTTGCCAGTTGTCGATAGACCTTCCGAAATACGATTCACTCGCTATCGGTAAAAAAATATCGGACTTCATGGCGTCATTTAATTGCATGACGGAGTTTTGAGTATTTTCTTTGATTACACCTGTAATGGTGAAGGGTTGTTTATCGCCTTTGAAGTTTTTGATTTCAAGCGTTTGACCCAAAACATCTATTTTTCCAAAATACTTTTGAGCAGCTTTTTCGGTGATGACCACAGTGAAAGGCTTCGTTAATGCAGTTGTTGAATTTCCAGCAAAAATCTCAAAACCAAACATATCCAGTAATGTCGGATCGCCTAAGACTGTCCCTTCTTCAAATATCTGCTCGCCATGGGAGACAATACAGGTCAAACCGTCGATGCGGTAATAATTTGCCACCAATTGTGGATACTCTTCTTTTAAAGCTTTTGGCAAAGCACCAATACTTGTTAGTGGGATGCCGAAACCTTCTTTCTTATAATTACTTTGTAATATATATTGTTGCTCTTTGTTGCGAAGTCCACTATTGACCTGATGCACTTCCCAAACATATGCGCCGACCAGTATGACGAAAGTAATACTGCAGATCAAACCCAAAAGATTGATTAAACTTTCATACTTACGTTTTATGATATTGCGCCAGGCGATTTTGATATTATTCGTTAACATAGCTATATTTTTTACCGCAGCGCTAAGCTTCGGGTTTGATTATCTTATTTTGGGTTTATTAATCGCGTTACTTATTCATCCCGTAAACTGTCTACCGGATTTGCCCGGGCGGCTTTGAAAGATTGAAAGCTGATTACCAATAACGTAGTCATGACTCCAAAGAGCAACGCTGAAGCAAAAATCCACCATGTCAGCTCAATTCGGAATGGAAAATCTTCCAGCCATCTATTCATCAAATAAAAGGCAATAGGCGTAGCTATTATACCAGAAATGATCATCCATTTAACGAAATCTTGCGTTAATAATTGAATAATTCCTGCTATAGAAGAGCCAAGAACTTTTCGGATACCAATTTCTTTGGTTCGCTTCAGAATAGTGATCGATAACAATCCTAAAAAGCCCATAGTGCTTATGATAACAGAAACGACCGCAGCGATCCAAATCAGTTTTTCAGTAAGTGTTTCTTTTGCATACAAATTAGCGATTTGTTCATCATAAAATTTATATTCAAATATTTCCGTAGGGTACCAATCCCTCCATTGCTGTTCAAATTCATGTATAAATTGCTGTGGATTTGTACCATTAAACTTGATGGCTATATTTTTTAAACGCCCCGCATTATAACCGATAACTGTCGGCGCTATACCTTCCTTTAGAGAGTTTGTACTAAAATCAGCTACAACACCAACAATCTTTCCGATGCTTTCCTCATTTAATCCTCCCGCGTTAAGGTTTTTTCCTAAGATATCATATGGGTTCTCATATCCGAGGTCCTTGGCCATTTTTTGATTGATCAAAAACTCCGGATTCTTGGGGTTATCATTAAAATTATGTCCAGCGACAAGTTTGATATTAAATGTTTTAATATATGAAGAGTCAGCAATAGCATAACGGGCAGGCCATTTTTCCCAATCTGACCGATCATCAAATTGAATAGTTCCTCCCCAAACTTTATCATTTGCTGGCGGATTATCACAAAAACTAAATGAGGTAATGTCAGGCCGTTTCGCAAGGAAATGCTTAATTTTTTCTTTGCTGGCAAACATTTCTTTTTTCATAGGAAAAAGGAATACCTGCTCGCGCTCAAATCCCAGATCCGTATTTTTAAGATAATGGACTTGAAGAATGATCACTAAGGTTGCGATCAGAAGTACCATCGCAATTATATTTTGCAAAATAATGAAAGACTTTCTGGTGAAACTCCATGGACCCATTGTCAGTTTTTTTAGAGCATCTTGGATAGGTGTCCTATTGACGAAAAGTAAAGGATAAACACTAGTCAGAAGAGCCGTGCAGATCCAGGTCAATCCGACAATACTAATCAGTGAACTAAAAGAAAGAATTGCTATAGGTTCATCTTGAAAAAGATACTCATTACTCCAGTTTAGGAAAATGCTTAATAAAATGAGTGCAAAAATAGTGGACAGAAAGGTCAATATTAAAGTCTCCAATAAAAACTGGTAAAAGAGTTGTTTCTTTGAGCTCCCTAAAATTTTTCTTACCCCCATTTCAACACTACGGTTCATCTGTTGCGCAAAAAGAATATTGCTGTAATTCACGATTGCCATGATACTAATGCCAAGGGCAATAATTGACAATATCTGTAGTAGCGATTTTTGGGTACCTTTTCCATAGTCTTTATCAAAATGAAAATCGGTTAACGGAAGCAGTTTATAGGAATAATATTCTAGTACACTTTTATCATAATATTTTCCGACAAGCTCATGGATTGTTTTTTCTACCTGAACCTTATCTTCATTATTCCTTAAAGTCAATAAAATATTGTTGTTCGTATTTGTATAACCCCAATTATGAAAATAATCATCCTTTGTATCGATCTTAAAAAGTGTCGGAATCGATTTTAAGGAAAAGTAAACTTCCGATCTAAAGTCAGAATTCTTTCGACTATCATCGATAATACCAATAACTTTTATAGGAAACTCACCCTCAACTAGGATTGTTTTTCCTATTGCATTTTCATCTCCGAAATAAAGCTTAGCAGTAGATGCAGTAAGCGCGACAGTATTAGGCGCATCTAAATCTTTAGGATTCCCCTGTTTCCAGGGGAAATCAAGCATATTAAAGTAATTTGAAGAAGCAAAAGCTGCTTTTCCATCTGTTTTGAACTGTTTATCTTCGATGCCTATCGTGAAATCTTTTTTGTCAATATATAAAGCAGTTTTCTCGATCTGTGGCATTTCTTTCGAAATGGCCTCATACATGGCAAATGATCCTCCTTTTTCATGCTCAACCTGCTCCAGCTTAAGATCGTAAACAACCATGTAAGTCCGATCTTTTTGACGATGAAATTGATCGTAGCTAAGCTGATAGCTATTGTAAATATAAATGAACAAACCACATGCAATCGCTAATCCTAAACCAATAATTGTCAGAATTGAATAATACCGGTGCTTTAAGAGCTGCCTAAATGCTGTTTTAAAAAATAACTGGATCATTAGCTTGTTCTAAATTATTTAAAATATCTATTAAGCTGTTATTCATCACGTAGACTATTGACAGGATTTGAAAGAGCGGCTTTGATCGCTTGGTAACTAATCGTTGCCAAACTGATCAGAATAGCCATAAGACCTGCAATAGCAAAATAATACCATTGGATTTCAATGCGATAACTATAATCTTTCAACCAGTCATTCATTGTCCACCATGCTATCGGTGATGCGATAAGAATTGCTATAAGGACCAATTTTAGAAAATCTAAAGAGAGCAAAGATGTTAATTGCCCAACAGATGCTCCCAATACCTTCCTAACAGCAATTTCCTTCATCCGTGTCTCTGCCATGTAGGCGATAAGAGCCAATAGTCCAAGACATGAAATAAAGATTGTTAATCCTGCAAATAGCATGGAAATTGTGCCAATAGATTGTGTTTCCTTAAATTTAGCTTCAAAATTTTTATCAATAAATTTATAATCAAATGGGTAGTCAGCATTGTATTTCTTGAAGATAGATTCTATAGTTTTTAAATTAACAGCAGTACTATTGTTTGGATTCAATCGGTAATGTATGGTTGTAAACCAGGATCTAGGACCAAATACCACCATAGGAATAATTTCATCAAATGGAGATTCCACGATAAAATCTTTGATTATACCGACCACAGTCCAATCTCTTCCATCGCCTTTAATGATTTGCCCTAAGGGGTTTTTTAACCGCATTTTGCGAACAGCAGTTTCTGTTAAAAGCATTGCATTGCTATCGGTCTTATACTTATATACATCAATATCACGTCCCGACATAAGTACGAATCCCAGGTTTTTTACTGCATCAGCATCGGTGCTGAAACGATTGAAAGATATTTTTTTATCACTGTCGGTACTACCAGACCAGGAAAAACCCCATCCATTACTATAGCGATCGGTAACAGGAGACATATTTTTAGATACAGAAAGTACAGCATTGCTAGCCAGCAATTCATTACGTAACGTTAGATAATTTTTGTCTAATTCTCCTGAAAAACGGGTCGTTAATAAGCCATTGTCATTATAACCCCGATCCCGATCTTTCGTATACTGGATCTGTTGAAATATGATAATTGTTGCTATAGTCAGAATGATAGCGATCGAAAATTGAAGAATAACCAAAAAAGAACGTACACTGAGGCCTTTATTGTAGGTATTCAACTTTCCCTTAAGCGTTTTCAACGGTTTAAAAGAGGAAAGGAAAAATGCAGGATAGCTACCCGCTAAAACCCCTGTGATAACCGAGAAAATAATTAAAAAGAACCAGGTACTACCGGAGAGTAAAGAAATATGAAGATTTTTCTCTACAAGATTATTAAATGCAGGTAGAACCAATATCACACAGATGATGGCCAATATCATAGCCCCAAAACTGATTAAGATACTTTCTACAATAAACTGTAACATGAGGCTTTTGCGACCAGCGCCTACAACCTTGCGGACACCCACTTCTTTGGCTCTTCTTTCGGAGCGGGCTGTACTCAGATTCATAAAGTTAATACAGGCGACTAACAAGATAAATGCTCCAATCCAAGAGAATAAATGTACCAGTTGAATACGACCGGCCGTATATGACCCATTGATGCTTTTATTGTATAAGTAGGTATCTTTATAGGGAAAAGCAAAGATCTCATTCGTGGACTTGATTTCATTGTTACCTACATTGATATGATTTTGGCTCACGAGTTTTATTTTATCATTGAACTCCTGTAAGGATGTTCCCTCCTTCAATAAAATATAGGTATAAGTAGAGTTGTTGGACCAGTTTTCGTCAACAAACCCTAATTTCTTAGCAAAGTCCCATGATAATAGATAATCAAATTGAATACTGCTATAACTTGTTGGATCTTTAATTATGGCCTGAACTGTTACCAAGTTATTGGATTCGACTTTTATAGATTTTCCTATAGGATCCTCATCTCCAAAAAGAGATTTCGCAAATTTCTCAGTAATGACGACTGAATTTGCATCTTTCAAAAGGTTCGTTTTGTCACCTTTGAGTAAGGGATAGCTGAACATGTTGAAAAATCCGGGATCAACAAAACTGGCATTGGAAACCAATTTTTTATCGCCATAAGTTGTCAAGAATTTATTACCGTCTTCTATACGGCTAAAACTTTCAATTTCAGGATAATCACTTTTTAAAATAGGACCCATTATTTTGGGAGTATTGGTCCATGCCTGCATCTCACCTTGATAAAGATCGTGATTACTGATGATAAAGAGTCTATCACTTTTCTCGTGAAACCGATCCATACTCAGCATATTTTGCAACCATAGCGCAATAAGCAAAGTTCCGGCCATACCAATAGCCAATCCAATGATGTTGATGCTAGAGAAAGTCTTATTTTTCAATAAATTACGCCATGCGATTTTGATATAGTTCTTTATCATCGTTATCGTATAAAGTAGTCAATTTTTTTAATGCAGTAAATTATTCATCCCGTAAACAATCAATTGGATTGACCATAGCAGCACGGACAGTCTGGTAACTTATTGTTAAGAACGAGATGAGTAAAGCACTGCCACCGGCAAGTATAAAGATCCACCAGTCAAGTTCAATATGATAAGCAAAATTGTCTAGCCATTTATGCATTGCAAACCAGCCAAAAGGAATGCTAATAGCTAGCGCAATAACTACTAACCTGAGGAAATCTACACTTAATAAGCTAACAATTTTTATAACAGATGCACCAACAATTTTGCGGATTCCAATCTCTTTAATTCTTTGTTGCACCGTATAGGTCGAAAGTGCAAATAATCCCATACACGCAATGGAGATGGTAATTAATGAAAAGAGTTGCATCGCTCGCGTTGTCTGTTGATCCTGTATATATAGTTGATTAAAGTCGTCATTTAAAAAATGATAGTCATAATTGTTTTTCGGAGCGATCTCTTTTACAATTGTTTTGATCTGATTCAATGCGTCTTGTGTAGGAATTCCATCATGTAGCTTAATAAAGATATTTCCGAAATAACCATATTCAGGAAAGAGCACAACAGGAGTGATTTCATTATGTAAAGATTTAAAATTAAAGCTTTCAACCACTTGTTTTACAGTGCCCTTGCGGCCATTTAAATTTATTTTCTTACCGATCGCATCTTTAGGAGTCCAGCCCATAGCAGTTGCAGCTAGCGTATTAATAATAAAACTATTCTCCGGAGCGACGGTATCGCTTGCTCTTAAGATGTCCGTATCCGATAGGGAAGAACCAGCAATAGATTTAATGTTGAACACGGATACAAAGTCTTTTTCAATAGGAATAGCAGTGACATCAATAGAGAAGTCTGGAGCCTGTCCTTCTACTTCATTAATCGTATAGCCCCCCTGAATATTAACCGGACTATCATAAGATGCCGTTACGCCTTTAACACTGTTTAATTGACTTAGCTTATCCTTTAGCAATTGACGCTCTTTATCCTGCCATCCTCGGCCATCGAGCACCAATATATCTGAACGATCCAGTCCTGTATTTTTAGATTGAATAAATTCCATTTGTTGACCAGCAAATAATGTACAGATGATAAAAAATATGGAAATACAAAATTGGAACACAATCAGCACTTTACTCAAGGATATCCCTGTCTGTTTTTCGATCAGTTTACTTCTGAATATTGAAATCGGTTTTGAACTCGAAATCGAGTAGGCAGGCCAACCACCTGCAAGTAGTGACAGGATAATAAAGAAAGTTAATATTGCTATATAGAGGATAGGTTTGTTCCAAAAGTTGATCTGCATTTCTACTCCCATAAAATGACCGAATAGAGGTAACAGTAACCATGTTGCCACTAAGCTTATAATTAAGGATATCAAAATCATTAAGCTACATTCGAAGAGAAACTGAAAGAATATTGTTTTTCGTCCTGCACCCAGTACCTTCTTTACACCGATCTCTTTTTTGCGCTCAATCGCATTTGCAAGAATCAAATTGGTGAAATTAATGCAGGTCAAGACGATAAGAGCAATACCCAAAGCCATTAAAATATAAATATAGAGGATATTTCCTGTACCTGCAGTTTTTGAGTGCAAATGAATATCACTTAATTTTTCTACTTTAAAACCGAATTCATATCCCTGTTTAATAGACTCACTAAATTTGTCCTTAACCAGATTATCCAGTTTAAGTTGCACCGATTGAAAGCTTTGATCAGTTTTTAATAATCCTATAGTAATATCGTTAGCTGAATTCCATGAAGCTTCTTTATAGCGTGCTAGACCTTGGTTAGAGAGAATGGCAGAAAATCTGAACTGCGTATTACTTGGCATATCGGCTATTACTCCAGATACCTTCCAGTTCACTTTATCAATAATCAATGTTTTATTTATAGCCGATTCATTTGGAAAATATTTTTTAGCTAAGGTTTCTGTCAATACAATTTGATTAGGCTCATCCAATACATGTTTTTTGTTTCCCTCAATAAAATCATAATCGAGAATTTCAAATACGTTTTTATCAGCATAAATCAGCTTATTTTCCTTTAAAGATTGATTTCCAATATCAACTAATCCACCTTGTATATACGGATATAAACGACTGGCCTGCTCAACTTCGGGAAAATCAGATTGTAAAGTCTGTTGTAGACCTGTTGGCGTTGTACTGGATGAAACCATTTCTGGGCTATTTGGAGCCTTGTATGATAGGCTGAAATACGCAATGCGATCTGCATGAGAGAAAAAACGTTCATAACTGGATTCATGGTATATGTAAGTAGCTAATAACAAAAAGCAGGTTATTCCAATTGTTAATCCCGACATGTTCAACAGTGAAAACCCTTTATTCTTTCGAATATTCCGCCATGCTATTTTAATATAGTTTCGTATCATTTTTTATGCTTTAAAGCTTTTTTCATTAATTCATTCAGATAACGCTACAGTAAGTGTATGTTATTATTCATCCCGTAATGTTTTTACAGGATTTGTATTTGCCGCTTTAATGGCTTGTGTACTCACCGTAATAATTGCGATAGTTAATGCGGCAATCCCCGCTAAAGCAAATACCCACCATTGAATCTCGATGCGGTAAGAAAAATCCTGCAACCATTTATTCATGATCCACCAGGCAATAGGTGAGGCAATTAAAATGGCAATAAGAACCAGTTTCACAAAATCTCTTGAGAGCATCGCTGTTATACCTGTTACAGACGCACCCAATACTTTGCGTATACCAATTTCTTTCGTTCTCAATTCCGCGATGTACGATACCAGTCCAAATAATCCAAGGCAAGATATAAAAATGGCTAATGTAGAGAATATGAGTGCTAACTGAGCTGTTTGTTGTTGCTCTTTAAACTTTGCCGCAAATTGCTGATCAACAAATTTGTATTCAAAAGGGTACGCCGGATTGAATTTTTTGAGTACCTGCTCCATTTGTTTCAAGCTCTGTTCTATAGGTACAGATGCAGGAGTACGAACAACCATATTTAACATCCACTCTTTGGCAGGATGAATAAGAAGTGGAGTAACTGGGCTGTATGGAGATCCGCTGATGTAATCATTGATAACTCCTATAATTGTAAAGGTATTACTTCCCCATTTCAAAATGCTGCCAATAGGATTTTTCAATTTCATTTCTTTGATAGCAGCCTCATTTACGAGTACCGACATACTATCAGAAGCCAATCGCTCGAAGTCAATATCACGACCTTCGATCAATTTTAATCCCAGAGTTTTAACAAAATCACTCTCAGCTTTTCCAATATTGAATACGATTTTTTTTCCTTGTTCAGGGGTAGATCCTTCCCATGAAAAATTACCCCCTGAATTGGAATTGTTTTGGGTAATTGACCATCCGGTACGGGTCACAGCTTGCGCAATATCCTTATTGATCAATTCAGATTTGATAACTTCATAATTTTTTGTCATATCACCTTCCATTGGAATTTCGATCAGTTGTGAAGGGGAGTAACCAACATCTCGTTTTCCTGCATATTCAATCTGTTTATTGACGATCAGGGTTGCAATAATCAAGATTAAGGCAACTCCAAATTGGAAAACAACTAATACTTCACGGAAATTGAAGGCAAATCTTTGAGACTTTCCAGATACTTTCAATGATTTAGCGGGTTTAAAAGACGATAGCACAAATGCAGGGTATAACCCAGCTAATATTCCTGTAAACAATATAAATCCGAGAAGAGAGACCCAGATCATAGGATCTGTAATCGAAAAAACTAAAGGTTTGTCCAATACTTTATTAAATAGTGGGAGGGATATAGATGTTAATCCTATGGCAAGTATTCCTGCAATACAAGATAGTAGGACCGACTCTGTTAAAAATTGTATAATCAAACTGCTGCGTTGGGCGCCAACCACTTTACGTACCGCGACTTCTTTTGCTCGCTTTTGACTGCGCGCAGTGCTTAAATTAATGAAATTAATACAAGCGATCACTAAAATCAAAAATCCAAGACCAGCAACAAGTTTAACTTGGGTGATTTTGCCTCCAACTGGGATACCTTGTTCAAATTTAGAATACAAGTGCATTTTGGATACTGGATATAAAAAGAGTGAACCTTTCTGCTCATTATTCGTTTTCTTTGCAATGATATTGACTAGTTTTTTATTAAAGGCATCTACATTTGTCCCATTCTTTAGTTGGATATAAGTCATAAATGTATTTATGTTCCAAGTGGGAGATTGACTACTTGCATTGATTAAGGGAATCAGATAAGTAAAATCAAAATCTGTATTGCTGGGTAAATCTGCTATTACTCCAGTCACCTGATAAGGTTCTTTGTTATCCAATGTAATCGTTTTGTTCAAAGGATCCGCATCCCCAAATATTTTTTTTGAGAGTCGCTCTGTTAGGATAATATTGTTTGGACCGTTTAATACTTCATTGCGATTACCCTTTAAAAGTTTGAAATCGAACATTTCAATAAAATTTGGATCAACTTCATTTCCTTTAGATTTTATCTTTTTATTATCAAAGGATAATAATCTATCGGTGCTCCAATACATACGAGCAGCATGCTCCACCTCTGGATATTCTGCTTTTAAAGTAGATGAAGCAGTTCCTGCTGTGATGTTTAGCAAGTTGATTTCACCCTCCTCGTCATATTTGTTCCAGAGTCTATATAGATTATCTTTATTGCTATAGAAATTGTCAAATTGTGATTGATTCTGTATCCAGATGCCTATTAACAATACAGCTGCCATACCAATAGCTAAGCCAATAATGTTAATGGTTGCATATCCCTTACTTTTCAAAAGATTGCGCCATGCTATTTTAATATAGTTCTGTATCATTTGTTTAAACTTTAGACTCGTATTTTTTTGCCACTTTTTAAGTTCAATCCATAAGCCAATGTTTTAAATTATTGCTAATCAGCTAATTGTTTATTGCTGTATCCTTCTTTAACTGTACGCTTTCGAACACCTAGCGTTCGTAAGCGTACATGTTATGAGGGTGATTATTCATTCCGTAGTGTATCAATAGGATTTGATAAAGCAACTTTAATAGCCTGATAACTTACGGTGATTAACGTAATGAAAAGAGCAAGACCTCCCGTGACAGCAAAAATGGACCAGCTAATAGTAATACGGTAAACATAATTTTCTAACCATTTTTCCATAAAAAGATAAGCAAGCGGGGTGGCTATCATAAAACCGATAAAAGTAAGCCAGATATACTCGGTTGATAGTAACTTCCATAAGCCGAGCTTAGATGCTCCTAATACCTTTCGGATCCCAATTTCCTTTTCACGTTGTTCAGTTAAGAATGAAACGAGGGCGTACAATCCTAGGCAGGAAATCAAAATTGCAAGACCAGTAAATAAACTGGTTAAACTTCGAATCATTTCCATCTGCTTAAATTGTTTCGCATAATCTTGATCTGTAAATGTGTATTCAAATACCAGATTCGGATCTATAGCAGAAAATTTCTCCCCGATATTTTTTAGTATTTGACTTTGATTTTTTCCATCTTTTAAGCGAAGTGTAATTTTGTTTTTAGGAAAAAAATCAAGAAAATAAACCGTTGGTGTGATTGATTTGAAAGGAGATTCCGAAATCGTATTCTGAATCACTCCAAGGATATTATACGTCTTGCCACTTTTAGTAATATGTTTGCTATTGAGTGTGGTCAATCCCATAAATTTTGCAGCCGCCTCATTCACTATAACTCCAGAAGAGTCAGTCTTTAAATCTTTGGAAAAATTTCGACCTTTTAAGAAAGTCCATTGAACAGTATTGGCAAAATTTTCATCTACAGTAGAAATACCCATTATCGAGCCCTCTATAGCATCATTACCTTCCCAAATAAATCCCCCTCCCGAAAGCCCAAGACTATTAACAAAATTGGAGGAAACAGTAGCATCATGAATAAGATCTTCATTTTCTAGACTCCGCTTGAGGATCTCAAAATTTTTGCTGATTTCCGAACTAGTGCTCTGTACATTCACCAAATTATGACTTTCATAACCGATGGGTCTATCTTTGACGTGATATAATTGCTGTATGACGAGATAAGTAGCGATCATCATAAAGATAGAAATAGAAAACTGTATGACCACCATGATTTTACGTGGTTGAAATCGACTTTTGTTGACCTGTAGTTTTCCTTTGAGAGCAAGAATAGGATTGAATGAAGACAGAAACAACGAAGGATAGATACCTGCTAATATACCCAGAAGTAAAATACCTGTTAAGGATAAACAGTAAAATACAGCATTATTCCATGGAAGCTCGAGATGCGCTTGTGTAAGACTATTTATCCAGGGTAATAAGAGTAGTGTAAATATTAATGAAAATAGATAAGCAATGCCAACAGCACATATCGATTCCATTAAAAAACTTTTAATAAGCTGTTTTCGACTGACACCAATAGATTTAAGAACACCAATTTCCTTACCTCTTTTAAGACTTCTCGCAGTACTGAGGTTAATAAAGTTAATACAGGCTAACGAAAGAATCAGGAGGCTTATTAAGGCAAACATCCAGACATACTGAATCTGGCCACCATTATTTTTACCATTTTTAAAAGACTCATATAGATGCCATTTTGCCATGGGATGCAAGAGTATCTCTGGGTTGATATCAGTAAGTTTTGTTTTGAAAAATTTCGTCAGCTTGGATTCGAGAGATGGTATGAGGGCACTGTTGTAAACCTGTACATAAGTATCAAAATAACATTTATTCCATCTGTCGGCAGTACCTTCATTTTTTTGTAAATATGAAGTAAAAGGCAATATATAATCTAGTCCATACCATGTGCTGTTCTCAGGCAAATTTGCAAATACACCTTGTACCTGATAATACTCGTTTCCGTTCAACTGTACAATTTTTCCGATAGCACTTTCAGTACCAAATAAACGGGTGGCTAATGATTGGGAGATAATAAATGTATTGGCTTGAGTAGGCGTTGAGATTTCTCCCTGTATGGATTCAAAACTAAAAATTTCGCTAAATTTCCCTAAAGTATAAAAACCTTTGGCACTTAGTTTTTTATCACCAACCTTGAAACTGGTGTTTTCTAAAGCGGTTGCTAATGCTACTTGGGCAACTTCATTGTGATAATCAGATTCGATAAGTTTTGCTAATGGAATAGGTGTAGATGCATCTGTTGTTACCTCGTTGTTAAAAGTACCCGTAACCATCACTTGGTATATACTTTCGTAATGCTTAAAGTTCTTATCAAAAGAGAATTGTTTCCATATCCAAAGTGTACTTAGCAATGCAACAGTAAATCCCAATGCTAGACCGATTATATTGATAATTCCACTTAATGGATTACGTTTTATATTGCGTAGAAAAGTTTTAAAAAATAGTTTTATCATGATTTTGAATCAATTATTTTATTTAGCAATCTCTTTTATATGAAAAGGTCGTAACTATTCGTCTCTTAAACTATTTGCAGGATTGATAATTGCAGCCTTAATGGATTGAAAACTAACTGTAAGTGCCGTGATGAACAATGTGAGAATACCTGAAAATAAAAATATAGATATAGGTAAATTAGTTCTAAAGGCAAACCCCTGAAGCCAGTCATTTGCGAAATATAAAGCAAGAGGAATCGCAATAATATTCGCAATAATGACTAAGATGAAAAACTCCCGATTCAGCATTTGTATAATGTGGAAAACCGTCGCACCTAGCACCTTTCTAATCCCAATTTCCTTTGTTTTTACTTGTGCGGTGTATGTACATAAACCTAAAAGACCTAAACAAGATATTAAGATGGTTATGACAGCAAAGAAGTTAAATATGGTACCCTGTTTTTGTTCACTTGTGTATAGTTTTTGATAGCTTTCATCCAGGAAATTATAAGTGAAAGGCATATCATTATAGTATTGCTTCCAAATTTTTTCCATAGCGCCTATAGCATCAACAGTTTTATTTTCATTCGTTTTTATATAAAGCTGTCGAGAATTTTTTGGATTAAACTTAAAAACGATAGGTTCAATCTTCTGACGTACACTAGCGTAATTAAAATCTTTCACGACACCAATAATAGTTCCAGGTACAGTTCGGATTCTCAAACGTGTGCCAATAGGATTTTTTAAACCCATCTCTCTAACAGCCGTTTCATTTAGAATAAAATGGGTAGAGTCCGCTAATGAGCCCGTAAAGTTTCGTCCTTCTACTAGTTTTATCTTAAAGAAATCGAGCGTATGTTGATCTGAATGCGTGATATTAAACCATAGATTTGACTTTGCAGGTTTTCCTTCCCAATCGTTATCTCCGGTAGCATCACCGCCGTGTATCATATCACGCCCCAGTCGGATTACATCATTTATTCCTTCGCTTTTTATCAGTTCATTTCTGATGGCATCAAAATGCTCGCCCATTTTTGATCCCATAGGAACCGCGAAAATATGGCTTTTTTCGTAGCCAAGATTTTTGTCGCGGATAAACTCTAATTGACGACCAATGACAATTGTCATGGTTATCAAAACAATAGAAACCGTAAACTGCAATACAACCAATACTTTTCTGGAACTAGATTTTTTCATTCCCAGATTACCTTTTAGGACTTTGATAGGATCAAAAGTTGATAGCAGTAATGCTGGATAGATGCTCACTAAGAGAAGTGTTCCAATCAGTAAGATGAAAATGTAGACCCATAAATTAATACTGGCGAGATCCAATGCTATTTGTTTTCCAGAGAAGTTATTAAAAGAAGGGAGAAAAATAAAAACGACCGTTATCGCAATGGTTACTGCAAAAAGAAACAATAATGTAGTTTCTATGATAAACTGAAAGAAAAGTTCCCTTTTGCCAGCCCCAATAATTTTTCGAATTCCGACTTCTTTGGCCCGATTTAAAGAACGTGCAGTCGAAAGATTAATATAATTAATACTTGCTATTGCTATAATCATCAGGGCAACTCCCATAAAAATATGTACAGCGCCGATTCCTCCATCGCTACCATCCATGTGGTATAAGTGAACTTTAGATAGTGGTTGTGTTACGTAAGGTACAGGTGTATCTTCAGGTTTATTGCGTTCATGTATCTGTTGTAACTTTTTAGTTAAAGCAGTGAGGTTCGCTTGGGGAGTTAGCAGTAGATAAGTTTCAAATGAAAAACTGGACCAATCCATATCCATGGATGACAAATATGTTTTGTTGTCATAAGTGGTTTTATTTTTTACGTATGCCTGCTCATTAAACCTAGAAAGGGGAAGAAGTACCTGCAATTGTAAACTTGAATTTTCGGGATAGTCTGCGATAACACCCGATACCACACAAAGTTCATCTAGACCTATGGTCACAGTTTTACCAATGGGGTCTTCATTTCCAAAATAACGTTGGGCAGTAGTTGCTGTGATGATAATCGAATTGTTGTCTGGAAAAGGTAGCTTTTGATTGCCTTGAACCAAAGGAAAATTAAATACAGAAAAATAGCTCGGATCGACAAAAGCAAAGCTTTTCTCGATAAATATTTTCTCTTTATATTTGATGGGACCATCTCCGATTTTGAGGATACGAACGGCATCTTTAACTTCCGGAATCTCTTTCTTTGCAAAAGTACCAACAGGAGCAATGATATTCTCAAATATTTTTTTAGTTATTCCAGTTCCACCCTCAATACCAATTTTATAGATCCGGCGCTCATTTTCATGGAATCTGTCAAAAGAAAGCTCATCTTGAATCCAAAGTAATAGGAATATCCCAACGATTAATCCAGCCGACAATCCTAAAATATTAATGGCAGTATAAAATTTATTAGAGAAAATACTTCGCCATGCGATTTTTATATAATTCTTTATCATGATTGAGTCGATTGTCAGTTGTTAGATTTAGTTGGTCACTATCTTCTTTTTAGCAACATAGAAAGCCGTTGATTTTAAAAACCAACGACCCTCATTTTCACACTTAACACTTATTACTTTTATTTAACACATACTACCTATTCATCTCTTAGGCTATTGATCACATTCACTTTTGCCGCTCGAATGGCTTGATAACTGATGGTCAACCCTGCAATTAATAGCGCTATACTTGCGCCGATTAAAAATATCCAAACATTCAATTCTGTTTTAAAGCTGAAATTTGCCAGCCATTCATTTGCAAAATACCAGGCAAGAGGACTTGCAATTAAAATTGCGATGATGAGTAAGCTCACAAACTCTTTAACTAATAACTGAACAATTTGTGGTATGCTAGCACCTAAGACTTTGCGGATTCCGATTTCTTTTACTTTCGTTTGTGCCGCATTCGTGGCCAAAGCTAAAAGACCTAGTGAAGAAACGAAAATTGCGATCGAAGCAAAGATGTTGAAAAGCAATCCGGTACGTAAGTCCGATTTGTACATTTTATCGAATTTGTTATCCAAAAATGTATATTCGAAAGGTTGTTCCGACGGATAACTATTAAAAATCGTTTTTACCTTTTCAATTGCTTTTTGAGCATTTGAGGCTGTGGTTTTAACATATAATGTACCTGCAAACCGATGAGTCCAAAACACCATTGGACCAATTGGGTTTTTCAGATTGCTGAAATTGAAATCCTTTACAACACCAACCACCGTTCCGGGTACCTCATGTAATGACATTTGCGCGCCAACATAAGGTTTTTTCAGACCCATTTGTTTGGCCATAGTTTCGTTGATGATGTAACTCGACGAGTCAGCCGGTGTTCCTTTGAGATTACCACCTTCGACGAACTTCATACCCATTAAAGGAATGAAATTTTTATCAATCGTGGCGCGTCCAACAATAAGTGTGTAATCTTTTGGACGGTTTGGCCAATCGATATCCCCGGTAGCATTACCATAACTCATAGGGTCATAAACACCATTGATGGAGTACGCAGTGATGGCGGGATCTTCCGCAAGTTTAGTTTCTACTGTAGATTTATTTTCGATCGAACCTTCATTAAGTGGTACCGTAAAGATGTAAGAGGTATCATACCCTAAGTTATAGTTACGGATATATTTCATCTGTTTTTGAATAACTAGGGTGCAGATAATCAGAATGATGGATGTGGCATATTGAAATACAACTAGGCCTTTTCGGAAAATATTATTTTTGGGTTTGGAGGATTTACCTTTGAGTGCCGCAATTGGCTTAAAAGAAGACAATTGTATGGAAGGATATATGCTCGCTAATAAAACTGTCAGCAACAAAGCAGATCCAAGTAAAAGCCACAATGCTGGATTTTGCAGATCAAATACCATTGATTTACCCGCAATACTGTTATATGCGGAGAATGATAGCGTCACCCAAATCGTTGCAACAACAGTTGCTAAGGTAAATGTTAAAAAGGTTTCGGCCATAAACTGAAAAAAAAGTTGTTTACGGCTCGCACCCACTATTTTTCGGATGCTTACCTCCTTAGCCCGGTCCATAGCTCGGGCAGTAGCAAGATTAACATAGTTGATGGCTCCAATAAAAAGTAGGAGTAAAGCTACTGCACCAAATATCTGCACCATGCGTAAGGCTGATTTGTTTCCGTCAGGAGCAATTAAATGTTTATCAGCAAGTGATCCAAGTTTGAAAGTGACTTTTGTACTGCCATCGCGTGTTTTGATAAATCTATTGTTAATTTGCGCAATTGCTTGGTCTGGATTTGCTTCATTCCGTAATTTTAAGTAGGTGTCAAAGTAAAAATTACCTAAATCCTCATCAATCGTTTTCCAAACACCATTTCCTCCATTTTCAGTAAATGATTTCGCGAGAAAACTCATTGGAAAGATCGCATCAAATTTTAAAGAAGAATTTTGAGGCATATCCCGAAATACCCCTGTCACTAAGAAATGAGTTTTTCCTAATAGTATCGTTTTTCCAATGGCCTCTTGTCCATTAAAAAGTTTTTTATTCAGCGTTTCACTAATGGTCACTTCATCTAGGGTAGTCAGAATATTAGGCTTGCTGGATTGAAGTAGTGGGAAAGAAAAAAACTTGAAAAATGAACTGTCGGCATAGGCAATAGAAAGTCCAGTATAGACATCTTTTTGGTCTTTTAAGCTAATAATTCCATAGTCTTCCCTTGCTATCCTAACCGAAGATTCAATTGTAGGAATATCGTTTGCATAAAATCCAACCGGACCAGGTGTACTATTTGAAATTTGTTCTTTATCGCCATCTTTCCAGATGTTATGGACATTGTATATCTGTTTATAATCTTTGTGGAAACGATCAAAACTGATTTCATCCTGTACCCATAGCAATATCATAATTGCTGTGGCAATACTGATCGAAAGTCCTAAAATATTGATGGCGGTGTAAAACTTGCTCTTTTTTAGATTTCGCCAGGCAGTTTTAATATATTTAAAAATCATAAAGGTTTAATTGATTATATTTTTGTTCCTTTTCTAATTTTAAAGTCCAATCCGTGAGCCATAGTTTTAATTATCTATGCTACAGCTTTTTGTGTTATTTTGTTTGGTGTTGTAAGTGTACGTTTCCGAACAGTTGGCGTTCGCAAACGTACATGTATGCTAAATTACTGATCTCTTAAACTATCAACAGGATTTGCCTTTGCAGCTTTTAGAGCTTGATACCCTACAGTTGTTAAAGCAATGAACAGCGCACTCACTCCCGCTATACCAAACATCCACCATTGCATATCAATGTGATAAGCAAAATTATTGAGCCACTTACCCATTGCCCAATAGGCTACCGGTATGGCAATACACATGGCTATAATAACCAGCTTGATGAAGTCAAAAGATAATAATTGTATAATTCCAAAAACACTCGATCCGAGTACTTTACGGATGCCAATTTCTTTGGTGCGTTGTTGAGCGGTATAAGTCACAAGTCCCAAGAGCCCTAAGCAGGCAATAAAAAGTGCAAATCCTGAAAAAGTGGTGAAAATTCTTTGAAAACGATAGTCTGCTTCATATTGACGTCTAAAACTCTGATCCAAAAACGTATAATTAAATGGAATATGCGGAGCGAGGCCTGTCCAGATCTTTTCGATCCGTGCAATAGTTTCTGGTATATTAGCCTTTTGCAATTTAATTGTTATGAATCTACTGCTCGAGGGTTCTAAGCGTAAAGCAAGTGCTTCAACTTTATTATGAAGAGATAGGTAGTTAAAGTCTTTTACAACTCCGATAACCTGTCCCTCTTTACCCCATTGAGCGAATCGTTTTCCAATAATCTCCTGTGGATTACTATATCCCCAAAGTTTAGCCGCAGCTTCATTGATAATCATGGAGTGCGCACTGTCGGCAGGGAAATCCCGGGAATATTCACGTCCTGCAACCATTTCAATACCCATGTTCGGGATAAAATCAATATCAACCTCAAAAAGAGCGGGAGCCAGCTGCACCATTTTTCCTTCGGTAGATTCTATCTGAGTACCAGCATTAGGAAAAAATGCCCCTGGAACACTTCGTGATGACGATACTGCAATGACGTCCTTATCTCTTTTAAATGTGTTTTTAATAGATTCCAAATTCTTATTGATCTCATTATCAAAATTGTAATCGATGACAAGCATCTGATCTTGCTGAAAACCGAGATTCGTGTGCTGAAGGTGATGCAATTGTGAAAAGACAATGCAAGTTCCCGCAATAAGAACAATGGATAAACCAAACTGAAAGATTACTAGTCCTTTTCTTAAAAATTGACCACCTGCAGCAGTTTTAAATGTTCCCTTTAAAACTTCAACAGGTTTAAAACGTGCTAGAATAAAAGCAGGATAACTGGCGGCAATAATTCCAGTTATTGTCACGATACCTAGAAAGATACTGAATGTAGTCAAATTGAATAGACTGTTCCACGCAAAGTGTTTTCCTGCAAAGGCCTCCATGGAAGGAAGAAGAATGATGACTATTAGTAAAGCCAACAATGCTGCTATAAAAACTAAAGCGAGCGATTCGAACATAAACTGCAGGATCAAGTTACGGTGACTGGCTCCAATGGCTTTTCGAACGCCTACTTCTTTCGCTCTCTCCATGGAACGAGATGTTGCCAAATTCATGAAATTCACACAGGCGATGAATAGGATAAATAGACCTATGATGGCAAATATGTACAGATTCTGTACGCTCCCTGTTACGCCAGGCTGTCTGCCCGCAGAAGAATGCATATAGGCATCCAGCATAGGTTCAAGATGGAAGTTGTACTTGTCCTCCCTAGAGGCACCATGCTTTTTAAGAAATTCCGGAATTTTTTTATTGAAATTGGTCAGATTAAATTGATCGGATACCAGTACATAAGTGTAAAAATCAACATATCCCCAGCTGTCAAAATAATCTGGCAAAGCTTTTCTAAACGTACTCATCGACAGCAAAGCATCAAAAGTAAAATGGGAGTTGGAAGGAACATCTTCAATAACCGCAGTCACCTTGTATAGCCCTGGATCAGCACGACCGGCGGCAAGACCGCCTTCTAATGTTTTGCCAATCGGATTTTCATTTCCAAAATATTTTTT
>Ga0256897_1000086_pt1 | contig 23187 bp, 3 predicted proteins | sample MC6MC0670MT_FD_186336 | JGI IMG/M metagenome (GOLD analysis project Ga0256897, IMG submission 186336) | Metatranscriptome of enriched soil aggregate microbial communities from Iowa State University, Ames, United States - MC6-MC0670-MT... | ecosystem: Environmental > Terrestrial > Soil >... | reverse complement strand
GTTCGGGATGGGTCGTTGATTTGGGAAATTTGAGTGTTTTGTGTTGTTGGGTTGAAAATGGTTAATGTTTATCTCTATATCGATAAATGAATGATAGGTGGTGAAGGCAAATGTAGTACTGATGGGAAGCAACGTGTTAGATCGGTAAGAAGAGGAAAGGGGAGGTGTTTGAAACGAGTAAAGCTTGAATTTGAAGAACCGAAATATTCAAATCATATGGGGAATACCGAGCGTAAACAACGGGTAAAGCTCAATAACGAGCCGAATCAAGCATGATGCCGAAATAACTCAGCGAGATTAACCTGCTATAGCGAGACACATTATTTTCGTCAATTTCGTTTCTCAAAAAAGTGGAGTTAAAAAAAAAAAAAACAACTCAAAAAAAGACCATTTTGACTTTATTCTGTTATTTCTTTGCAAGGTTGAGCTTTTGTGTGTTAAATTGTCGATAATTACGAATAAAATTTACAATACTCCCCACTTGCCGCGCTAAAATTCATTCAGCCCTGATCTTAAAGCAGACTTTACATAATTCAAGTTTTTGACTTTTTTATACTTTTCCCCCGCGTAATTACCATGAACTATTATACATCCATCTAAATTCATTATTATTAACAATTATACCTTTGATGATGGAATATAATGGCGATCACCCCCCCTCATACTATCAATTTGTCCCAATTTTTATTTTTTACTTTTTTTGCCTTTTTTTTCTCGCATTTTGCTTTACTTTTTGCTTCAGATATGATCTGGTTGATATACTACTTGGTAGAACAATGTAATTGGTAATATTGTCGTCGTCTATCACCTTTACTTACCCTACACACCTTCATAACACCCCGCTTTATCACTTTGGTTCAAATTTACCATTTTTGCCCATTTTTATCCCGATATTGAAACACCTCATCGTTCCACTCCCCCAACACCCCACCTCGCATTTAGATTAATCACATATATACACAATATTATACCTATTTACACCAATCTGGACTTGTTTTAGCGTTAATTATTAAACACCAATTGCGTCACAAAAAACAAAGTGAATTGATCAGTTTATTTTTAGTTTTTGTTTTTTGTTTTTAAAAATGTCAACGAAAAAGGCAAAAGGGTCAAAGAAGACCAATGCAGCACCAGAAGCTCCTAAGCCCGATATTGATACCCCTCAAGTTCGCTTAGCCCCTGCGCAGAACTCAATTAATGATGTCTCTTATGAAATCATTACATCGGATGAGTTCCAAAATAGTCAAGCCCCATCGGATGATCCTAAAAAGTACCATCGAACTGCGTTTGCGGCGTTGAAAAAGCACGAAGCGCGTTTAGAAAGTGGTATTTCTGATTTTGTCGGTTTTTTTGATGATGATGATGATGACGATGATGAATGGGGTCGTGGGGATGAGGGCGGATTTGGGTTTGGATATGGGTATGGTAATGCCATGGGGATGGGGATGTATGGTCATAAAAAAAAATCCAAAGTCGTTTTTGATCAAACCACACTTGACCATTTGACTCATACAAAATCGTTACAAATTTTCAAGTCTTTACATGATATTGAAAACATGCATAGTGCTGTTATGAAGCAAGCCGCGGAATTAAAAACAAAGATTGATGAAGACGAAGATGATGAAGATGATGAAGAGGAAATTGTTGATGGTGGTGTGGAAGATAAAAAAAGTGATGGGAATGATAGTAACAACAACAACAACAACAACAACAACGATGTTGATGAAAAAATTAGCGATGAAAATAACGAAAAAAACAAAGAAAAGAATGAAAAAAAGTTACTAATCCAAGAAGAGGAATTAAAATTAGAAAAATCAAAAAAGGAATTAAATGAATTACTATCCGTACAAACATCATTACCAACAATATCCCAAGATTTACTTGATCAACAAAAATTATTAATCGCGCGTCAATTCGCTAATACTCAAGCAAAATTAAACATGAAAAAGAATAAAAAAAAACAACAAGTCAAGGCAAAGCGTATTGCTATTCTCAAGGCAAGTTTACCAAACGTTGATTTTGATAACCCAGATGTATTAGATCGGTATATGGCTACTACTATTTGGTCCGATATTTCCTCCGTATCAAGTGAAGAAGCGACTTCTGATGTTGAAATTGAAAAAAGTGAAAAAACCGACGATGAAAAAAAAAGCGGGAATAAAATTTTGAATGAATTTTCAAAAAATCAAATCTTTGATGCGTTATTAGCTGAAAAAAGATCATCCGAAGAAGAAGATGATGAAAGTAACCGTGATGAGATTAGAACTGATATTAATTCAATTGTTAGTTCAGAACAAGACGATGGTGATGATGTTGATGATGTTGTTGATGACGACGATAGCGATATGCCTGCGTTAGATGAAGATGATAGCGATATGCCGAGCTTGGACAATACAGACGATGAAAGCGGGGAGAATAATAAAACTCCCAAAAATATTAAAAAAAATAACGCAGATTGGTTACATAACATTGCAATTAATGACCATAATGAAACTACACTTGTTACACGTAATCATCAAGTTATTGAAAAGGAATTACGCGATATTAAAGAAGAATTTGAAAAGGCAAAATTAGATACACAAAACCAATCACAAGATTTATCCGAATCAACGGATAATTCCCATTTATTAATTACCGGTAAATCAACCATTGATGCACCTGAATGGGATATGATGTCAGACTCATCTTTATTCGATTTTCGCACAAATGCGATCCCACCGGGTTGTAACATTATCGGTTCTGCTCGTTATGAACGTGAAAATGATGGTAGTACTACACTTACATTAGACCCCGGTAGTTACCTCGAGTTATCACCTGGTTTTCTCCAATTTCACTTAGATCGTGGCTATTTTACAGTCTCAATGGATGTCTATTTTGAAAAGTTACCAGAACAGCTCACAACTTTAATCTCAACTGATATCACCCGCGATAATCAATCTGATTTATTATTAAAACGTGGCGGTATTATTTCATTACCTGGTTTAGAAGCATCGGATGTCCCATTAACTGCTGGGAACTGGCAAAAAATCACAATGGGGTATGATCCACGTGGCTATTCATCCTCACAACGTGCTATTTTAGTTGTTAATAACCGCCAAGGCTTTTGTCTTCCATCGATGGGTATTACACAAAAATTTTTAGAAGAAAAATTATACATTTTTGGCGGTTCAAAACCAACCGCAATGAATCGAACTGTTAAAATTCGTACCGTTTCTATCCAAGCCAAAATGTTAGATTCTAAAAATTTAGTCGTCCCGGACTTTTCCGGTTCATTTTCAAAATGGGAAAAAGAATTAGCAGATCATAACTATCGTATGCATTCAGCAATGTCATTAGCGCCATTATATAAGCAACCACCACCAGCATGGAGACATCCATTATTATCGGGGTTAATTGATGCTTCTGAAATATCCGGTGCGGAAAACCTCCTTTCTCCTGAAACAACATATCTCTATTCACTTCTTTTAACCCAAACTAGTGATACTCAAATCGATATGTTCCCCTCGGTACTCCCACCACGTCTTGTTGATGAAAACGGTAACGTTTTGGTTGATAAATCGTATAAAAATCAATTCCTATCCGCACCGGATAATATCACCTATTGTCAAAAAATTTATTCAAACATTGCGACAATTTTTATGGATGCGACATCCCTTGTTAAAAATCACCCATCACAGAATCGTTCCGCGACGGGGACATTATTTATAAACAAAGTTATTAATACGATTGAATCGTTAACTATTGGTGATACTACCATTATCCCATTAATTATTTGTCACCAAGTCCATCGGTTTAACTCCAAAAAGGACCCAGAAACTCATCAAGTCCAGGTCTTTATTGTTGTTGAGATTACCTCCCAAACTACAGTTTCATTAACTTTAATTAATACATCATTATTACAAGGTGTTAAATATCAAGGCATGAGTGCTGCTGGTCAACAAGATGGTGCCGCAATGCATTATAAACCTTGTATTAGTGCGTTTGATATCCCATTAGCCCATGTGACGAGTCATGCGACGTGGTTTACATTATTGCATACATTATATACTGAAGCCGCGTTAAGTATTGATATGGTTTATTATAAATTATTATCAATTTTATTCGATCAGCCTTGGGAACAGGTCCTCTTTGATGCGCAACAACGCGAAATTGAATTTGTACATTTACAACTCAAAGTTGAAGAACAAATGACCAAATTTAATGCACCAAACCCAATTACCCAAACGCCGGATAATAATGATCGTGATGATGAATATTCGTATCATCAACAAGTTTTGGTCGATTCTCATGGTGCTGTTGTTACCCCAAAAACCTTCAGGCGTTTTGCAGATTGTGAATACTACCCAGTATTAGGACAAGGCTCAACGACACAATTGTTAACCATTGCGACTGAATTTTTAATGAAACGTGCTGGTGTCCCATCACCAAAACCGTTAATTTTGGCAATGAAATTACGTATTTTGGATATGTTTTTGAACGATTTATCATATGTTAACGTCGTAAACCCATCCGAAAAGACTCAAATTGAAATGGCATTACGTGCTGTTGCCCTTACCACGACTCATTGTATTGATACTGTTTACGCTTCCCATGGGGTCCAATTAACACATATTAATCAACAAGAAGGGTTAAAGGCGATTAAAAAATTAGAAAAAGCGCTTGAAAAGAGCAATATTAGTCTTGAATCTGGTTTATCGACTGATAATGATGGTAATGATAACTCACATCGTTTGGTTGAGATGTTTACCCAACAGCAAGAAACACAAGGGAAGTCAATTTTAACTTCGAGACAATTATTTATTATTTATCGCGGTATATGTCGTTTGGAAAAGGAATTGTCTTCTCAAAAAATTAGTACATTTTCAAACTCCCGTCAGCCAACGTTATTATTAGATGATTCTGGTTTTTCCAAATCGACGCAATATTCATTATTTCCGAACGCTGATCGGTTTATTTTGGATAATAACCATCAAACATTTTTGGATAACCTCGGTACTGAAGGTTTTGTATCATTTGATGCGTTAAACCTCCCCCAATCTATCAACTCATACCGTGAATTAATCTATACACTTCGTAATGTTATTTCAGTTTGTGTCTCGTTACGGGTTCAACGTGCTTTTGTTAAAAATTCTGATTTATTAGCCCGAAGTTATCTCTTTCATGTCTTTACACAATTAATCCCGGTGCCAATTTCGGCATATTCACCAGCACGTTTATCTGTACTTCGTAAGAAAAGATTGCATCAAATGCATCAACATGCGTTTGAAAAGAATAAAGAATTAGCCGCTGAACAAGAAACTTTTTATCGCCAATATGAAGGGACATTTTTGGAAAAAGAAGTTAAGGAAAAAAAGAGTAAAAAAGTTGATGAAAATAATGACAATGATAATGGTAACAACAATCACAACAACAACAACACTGCTCAAAATGTTAGTCAGAAAAAAGTTGCAGAAATTTTTTCTTCCGATCTTTTAAACACTAACCATTCGAAAGACGAATTGGATTCAATCGATTTTGGTGAAATCGAAGCTATTATTAACCCCTCAAAAACTCTCCAACAAAAACTTGAAAATAAAATCGAAAAGGATCAAAGTGTTGATGAAAAACCAATCGAATCAACCATTTTGACTTCAGAAGAAGAACAAATTGATGATTCATTCTATTTTCAAAAATATACACACTCACAACAATTAGATTTAATTTCATTATTAAACAAATTAGCAAACATTCTTGTTGTTTTATACTCCACTGAAATTATTGTCCCAACGAATGGCTACCCAGCAAATCTTAATGATGCTAATGCTATCTATGCTGGGAACGCCAAGTATAACTACGAGACCCAAGTCGTTATGGGTGTGATCTTCACCATTCTTGATTTTATCCTCCACAAATCACCAGCAGATCAACGTAGTCAAGTTGTTGACACTATTAACCACGGCTCATACGGGTTTGAACTCGGTCATTATATTGTTGCGACACAAGGCTTGTTGTTTAAATTGCCAGAATTGGCTATTTGTCGCGCAAAGGTTATTGAATATTTTTCATATTCAGAACCACATTATAAAAAGAAATTATTAACATTCAGCAATGATCTTTTGGGCCCGGAATATACCCAATTATACGCAACTTTACAAACACTTACCGGTGCGACGTCATCAATGTTGGGGACAAATTTAATGGAATGGGCTCGCGGTGCGGTACATTTCAAATTCCAAGAGGTTCGACAAGTATTACAAGCTGTGTTAATCTTTAGATGTGTGCAGACCAACCCCGTTGGGATGTTCTCATTCTCTAATCGCCAACATTCACAAAATGCTTCACCAACTTGGGATAACGTCTCTTATTCCCCCGAAATGAACGTTTATCAAAGTGGACAAGCAATAATTGTTGCTGTTGGGGGGTCAGAATTACCACAAGTATCCAAAAATAAACCAAAATATATCTCCTATACCAGCGCTGAATTCGTCTTGAATGAATTTTTATACAAAAATTATTTAAATTTTGCTTCAAATTCTGAAAAGAAAAATTATCGCCCAGTTGAGATTAAAAATGAAGATGATATCCTCCACTGCAAAACACTCCCATCGTTTGATAATTCCCTCTCCCAGCAAGATTCTGAACAATTATTATCATATTTAACCGTACCATATCTTCGCTTACCATTAATTACGTCATTTTTTGCCTCCGAAGACCGCTGCCATGCCCTCCGCGACCCAACTTTGCGTTCTATTTTTGAATCCATTCTCTTCGAGCAAGGTAATCTCGTCCCATTTTCTGATGCATATCTACCCCAACAAGTCCCTACTGAAGATCCTAAACTAATCGGTACCCAATATGGTCTCTTATTTAATGAATTAATTCATAACCCACAATTAATTATCGACAATTTGATCAAAATTTTCCATAGCTCGTTAGAATTAGATGTCGGTTTACACTCACCAAATACACATATTATTCTATATGTTAGTCGTATTTTGGCACAGGTTGAAAACTATGTTGAATGGTTATTAGATTATAATAAAGAAATGGAAGATAAACCTGAAGATTCCGACATTGTTACCAAACCACGTCGTTTTAAACTCTATCGCCCACATACCCTTCACGGGTTAACATTAACGAAGCAACAATACGATGTCCTTAAACTCGCAGCGACTTCTCTCTCAAACTGCACCCAAAATGCAGTCTTAACTAAACTCTCCGGCTGGTCCTCACAATTGTTCTTAGAACTCCACATGAAGCTTAAACAACGTGAATATGCATATCATATCGCGAGAAAACATTTAGATCAAGCTCAAGACGCGTTGGATGAACATGAAGAACAAGATCGTAGTGCAAATGCCAAAAGTTCAAAAAGATCAGTTAGTTATGATGAAGATGAATATGACGACGATGGTAATTCAATCATTCAAGTTAGTGCTGAACGTGAAGAAAAAATTCATCGTAATGAACAATTATTAAAAGCGAGACAATTCAATACATTTGACGATTTGGCTGTAAAAACACGCCTTAAGGGTACTATTGGTGGTACAGCATCGTATAATTTACACACATCATATGGTCATGAAAGAAAAGCTAAGGAAGCTGTCGCACATAATAACGAAGCAATTACATATGCATTTGAAGATAATAGATTACGTGCTGTGAATACATTAAAACGTAAACGTGCTACTCTTCCATCATTATATGATGACGTACGTAGTAGTAGTTTAGTTACATCAAGTGATGAACATAATGAAGCTGATTATAAACTATCAGTTAATGATGGGGTCCATTTTACTGAAGGTATTGCGTTTTCATGTTTAATTCACCAACATTTATTATTAATTTTACGCAATTCTGATATCACACCATTAATCGCGACTAATATCCTCGCGTCACAATTATATCTATCAACCCATAACAATTTTAATTTAATCTGTCCGATTAAATCTGATCATGTTTATGAAGTTTTACACCGCCATCGTCGTCAATTTGTTTCCATTATTGATAATATGCGCCAAGAGGCATTAAACCATGTCATGGAAAAGATCTTAAAGGTATCAACATGTATCGCACCATTAGAAACAAAACAATTAATTTGGTATTTATATCAACAAATTACACTTGATCCAGCAGCTACTAATCTTCAAGAACCAACACTTGATGATTTACCCAAAGATCATGTCTTATTCCCAACAATTAAAAGTTTTGTCGAAAACGATCAATCCCTTCGCCATTCCCTTTCCGGCGCAATGACTCCACTCCCACACGATATGCCCAATGGGAGTAAAATGGTGCGCGAATTTGGTTTATTACCTGGTAGTAGAGGGAGATATGTCGGTATGATGGACTCCGTTGTCCTCAACTCGCAAGAATATCTTGAATATTATCGCCAAATCCCATTAGATGTTTATTCCACCGCGATTGAATGTGAAATTAACCTTCAAACATTAAACATTACGATTAGAAACTCACAGATGGAAAATATCCCACCGGCAATTGTTGATTCCCGCGCGTATACGAGCGTATTTAATCATAGATCAATGCACGGTGCATTATTAGAATCAAATTCACAATTACAATTATGGCGCGTTATTGGGACCGAATATAATTTAATCAAATATACATTAAGCGACGCGAAAGAATTTTATCCCGCTGTTGTTTCTGGTAGAATTTATAACACAACGAACCTCCATAAAAATGAATTTTGGTCATTATCATTATTTGAACCATTCCGTTTAATGTATCTTAATAACCCATTTGACCCAGTTGTTATTCTCTTACCAGAGACGAACATTTCACCAACTGCTGATTGTTTACGTTTACAAGTATGTAAACCGCAAGGGATGGTACCAGTAATGGAAATTTTATTATTCCGCTCACGTAAATTAATCCATGCGTATGAATATATTATTTACAATTTAAAAACATATTGTAGTTTAATTTATTCCTCAAATTATTACTATTCACATCATCGTCTTCATATGTCAACTGATCCACGTTATGATATGTATGCTGAATGGGAACGTCATCAGACCCCATTCCGTTTACCGGCTAAACCCACACAACATCCAGTTGTTGTTACACGTTCAAAAGGTGAAGTTGAAAACTTAGCCGGGACACAAGAAACGTTAATGATTGATCACGTCTTGCGTGGGATTATCCCCGGTAGTTTAATCAATTCGTATTTATTTTGGCAAGATACTGATGGTAATTTACGCGGTTATCCAAGACCATCTACACATCTTACTGATGGACAAAAAGAAGAATTATTGGTTAATTATCAAGATTATGTTATTTTTTGTCAATTAATTTCAGTTGATAATGTTAATGTATTTGGTGAAAAAGGTGCAACGTTCCATATTACCAAAGTCCCAATGGCTGAAATGCGTACTCGTTTAAAATTAAAATTAATGAGATTTTCACAAATGGGTCTGCATAAATCATCAATTGGTAAAAATGCATCATTAAATAGTCAATCTTTAAGTCAAAATTCTTCTAGTCAAAGTCTTGAAGATGACCTCTTTGGTGATGGTAATTTATTAACCGCTGATAAATCCATTTTTGATACTATTGAAGGGTTAGATAATGAACGCAAAATTCAAGAAGAGGAAAATGATGATGATATTATTATTAATATCCCACAAACTTTGGCACATGAACGTCATAGTCAAAACCTTTCCAAAGGTAAACCTGAATTTTTCGATACAAAAATTTATCAAAAAAAAGATGGTGAAAATAAAAAGGGTGAAAATAAAAAAGGTGAAGACAATTCTGATCAAAATAATAACACAATTTATGAATTAATTAATATTCTCAATGCGCCAAAGGTATCCGCATCGTATCAGATCGCATCAGTTCTTACGCGTCTTGAAACCTGTGCTGATTTATTAACTTGGCAACCTTATAATTATGATAATATTAATCAATTATCACTCAACGGTGCGCAAATCATTCCACACACCCATGACGCTTATTTCAACCAAGATGAAAGCCTTACAAACCAACTCGTAAAATATGCAAAAGATGAAGAAGTTGAACAAAGTGGTGATAATGACGATGTTGATATATTAGATTTGGATCTATTCCATAAACGTAATGAAATCTCATCAAAATTAATCCCATACGAAATTGAAATCCCAACATTACATATTGGTTTTAAATCTCAATTTAATAACCATAATGAAATTCAATTATATTCTATCGATCATAACGATTTGTACATCTCGAATATTCGCAGTCCACAGTTGGATACGTTAATGAAGGGTATCCCACACGGTTTATTATTCCAAACCCTGCACAATGATATCCAAATTCTCGTCCCAACATTCCGCGCAGATCGTGTCTATATTCAATCCGCGCCGTATAGTACTGAAGTTGTTGTTAGTCGTGGGGCGGAATATTTATTAGAATCATTACCATACGTTATGTATCCAGTCCACACCTCTCATTCTTTCTGTTTCTTGCCTTCATTAACTGCGGCGTTACAACTTCTCCATTTGCGTTGGTTAGCGCGTGATTATGAAGTTGTCGTGCAATTATTGGATTCAATCGGTAGTGATACTCCTTATAACTCCGAACAATTACAACTATATCATGATTTAGCAACATACCAACACGATATGAGTAATCCCGATGCTGCTGCATTAATGTTACGTCTTACCTTGGTTACTCAACATGCTGTCCAAGAACAACCATGGTCTGTACATAAAATTGCAATGTTATATTCCGCATATGGGATGAATAAATTTGCATCAAATTCAACAAAATTACGTCTTTCTGATGAATTAACATTACTACGTATGTTAATTACTGAAGATCTTATTCAGTTAATTCTACCAGTCTTGGCAAAACCAGATATGCACTTTTCTATTGGTATCGCGGCATTATATAATCGCCTTTCATATTTATGTTCATTAATTTACTCTTTGCCATCATATAAAGTCATCCTTCCACCAACTAATCTTCGTATTCCGTCATATACCACCACTTTATTGCCATCTGCGCAACACTTTATTAGTTGGTATATGAAATCCTACAAAGAATTCCCAGATGTCAGTGAAATCCCACACTTTACGATTTTAGAACCAGGTGCGGCTGCACTAATCCAACGTCAACAAAAATTACGTGAACAAGAACGCCAAACTAGTGCATTTGATGGGTTTAAAAACCCCCGAAGAAATAAAAAGGAAGAAACTAAAAAAGAAGTCGATGATGATGATTTTAAATTTGGTATAATTACAATTAGCCCAACAACGACAACCGCTGAGGATGAACTTAATGCATTAATTCCATTGAATATTCGTTGTGAATTACCACAAACTTCGGAATTTAAATATACATTAGACACGAGTGTGAAGTGTGAGGCGACACTTTTGGGGTCAAAACTAACACCATATTCAACAACGAGTGTTATTTCAAGCCATTTTGGTAAAACTTTGGTCCGAAAGACTGGTTCTGGGTTCTTAATCTGTTATATGTTATTAACTGATGATATCTCATGTAAATTAAATTCCGTCGGTAAACAACAACATGCACAAAAATTTGCACAAATTATGGCTTCATTAGCATCTGACATGACGCATAAAAATCCATTAAATTTTATTTTACAAGTTATGATTCAAAAACCTGAATTATTACCATTATTCCCGAAATTTGGTGAATATGTTAAATTAGTCCAAGAAAAAGAACGTCAAAAATTAACCTCAACGTTATCCGCAAAACAAAAACAGGAACAATATCGTCAAGAAAAAGCTGATCATCGCCAAAATCGTGATGAATATTCGAGCTCAGCGGCGAAAAAATCAGCAGTAGTTTTTGTACCAATCGCACCATTTATTTTATCCGTCGCACGTGTTATTGTACGTTTATTTATTATGAACCCAGATTTTGTCCAAATAGCCCCAAAAATTGACCTCCTTCAATGTCGTTTACAACAATCCGCGCAGAATATCCCTATTAGTATCCCTACCGCCGCTAGTATGGTTTATGCAAAAGAAAGAGAACGTTTTGATCAAATGCAAAATTTTGATAAAAATAATAACAAACACAATATTGCCCAAAATAATGAATTCTTAACAATTTCCCCGGATCACAAAAAATCACAAATTAACACCGTTACCATTTCCAAAGCGTATAACCGTGGTGTGTATTCAGATTCAATTATTAACCGCGAAAGTGTTGTACCGGTATTAACCGATACTGATTGTAAACTACGTCTTTCTTTAGATTTTGAAATTTTCTTAAAAAATACCAAAAAAGTCCAAGCCCTTGAAAAACTTGCTTCACAATTATCACAATTAAAAGAAACTGAATTAACACAATATAAAAAATCGACTGGTTTAGATCAATTACAAGCACAGCCAATGACTACTTTGGATATTAAGGATTTCTTTGTTGAAGTTTCCCGTCAAGAAAAATCACTTCCCCCAATTTCGGACATCCTACCATTTGATCTATCATCTCACCCAACATCGCAAACGACAATTGCATCAAAATTATTAAACCGCCTTGAAAGTGATGTTAAATTATATTCCAAACAAGCAAATTCAAATTCGGATTTATTATTTTCGCACTTATCGAACCATTCTAAGGTTAAAGATATGCTTAAGAATCCATTTGGGACTGAAATGACCACTGCATTGACATCATTAACGAAACTGTCCGATATGTTAGTCGTTTTGCGTAATAATGATATTAAATTTATTTCTTTGGGTCAAAATATTGTTACGTTGGTTGTTAATAATGTCGGTTTACCGACAGAATATCAAGAATTAGTCCATAAAATGTACCCAATTGATTATAGTTGTTTTACACCATCAAGATTACCACCATTAACACCACCACCAGTCCAAAAACTCGAATCTATTGATGAAAATGATGAAAAAATGGATCAAAATGATCAAAATGATGAAAAATTTGACGATTCTTCTGATGATGATTCAATCGATTCCGATGATGAAGAATTCTATTACGATAGTGGTGCTGATTATAACAAACCAATTTCACTTTATGAAGACGATGACGAAGTCACTTCTCGTCTTTATTTCCTCTTATCACGTACATCTGGCCGTGAAGGTTTAATTAGTTTCTCATATCTCGTCGGCGCGTTAGTTTCATCACGTTCTGTATTTGATTTATTAAAATTAAACCCCTATATCCCCCAGGATTATTTAACCATTATCTTTTCTTTGGTTGAATTAATTTTATTAAGAACAAATCGTATTTCTCAAATTAATCGTACTTTATTGGAAGTATCTGACCTACAAACATCATTATTAAAACAACGTTCACAATTTAAAGCGAATCAAACCATTGGGATGAATTATGATATTATTTGTACTGGTTTATTACAAAAATCTACTGGGTTAATTTCGAGTTTAACAGCAAAACGTCATTATTATAAAGAAGCAAGTGCGGAATTTTTAAGAATGATTAAAAAGGTGTTATTATCTGATGAAGCCGTTGCAAAGGTATGGAAAATATCTCTAGAAACACAAAACGGTGCGATTAACGATTCTAATAGTTCCGGTTTACTCACGTATGATAAAAATACTGAAAAACAACATGCGAATAAATATGCGAAGAAAACCCGTGGGAAAATCCGCTCGACAACCGCCGCAAACATCTTAGTGACTGAACACCTCTCTCGTATTGTCGATATGGCTATTGTTGAACGCGATATGGAAATATTATTAGAATCTGATCGTGTTGTTAATTATACCGATATTGTTACGGAATTACGCGGCGGGAAAGTCAATAAAAGACGCGCAAATAAACCAAAAACAAAAGCTGAAAGGATTGAAAGACGTAAAAAACGTTTAAAAAAAGAAGCACAAAGGAAGAAAAAGGAAGAACAGTTATTATCACAAAAATTAAGTGAAGCTGCATTAAAAGATGAAGATGAAGGTGAAGTACGTAAACAAGCTTTACAACGTTCGAAATTACAAGCACGTTTACGTAAGATTAATACTGCACTTTTATTAGACCCATCACTTCGCCCAACTGGTAATAAACATCATCTCCCCCCACATCAACTTAGTGAACCAAACCCAATGCAGACAATCCCATTTAGTCTTAAACGTCATTTAACTAAACAATTATTACATGACCCATTAAATCCTACCCAACCACATCATTTAAAAGCTTCTTGCCCGTTACGTGATAAATTAACATTTTTATTAAAAGCTTCTCAAAAACGTAATGAACAATATATTCGCCAAAACTTTGAACGCGTTCAAGCTGGTCAACGTATTGATTTAGGTGCACAGTCTACCCCAATTGGCGATGATGGCCTCGGTGTTCTTGGCGATGTTGGTCAAATCTCACTCAAGGGGAATAAATTTGATGATTTCCAAAACGATGATGATAATGATCAAGACGATGCGCATAATCCACTTTGGGATGTGTTATATGACACCCCCGAACACGTACCTGTATCACTTAAACAAGCTCGTCAGGGTAGATATGGTATTTCTATTTATGCCCGTACTGGGTTATCGTTAAAAATGTTAAAACAGGTCGAAAAGGCATTAAAAGGTATTGAAAACGGTGCAAAAAAAATTATGTTTTTTGACCCACGTTATTTAGTGTTTGAATTTACATGGTCATTATTATTACGTAAATCACAGATTGAAATGGTTGATGATATTGTTGAACGTGTCGCACAAGGTGAATCCTTGGTTAAGGGTTTAATCATGGGTGCTGGTAAGACAACCGTTATTGGCCCACTTCTTGCTTTAATGCTATCAACTTCACGTGAAAATTCTGATGCGCAATTACTTACAAAAGCTATTCATCAAAGTGAGGGCACAATTGCACCACAAAATTATTCCCAACCACATTCACAATTAACACAAAATGGTGTGAAATTAGGTGCACTTGGTCAAGATAAACTTGTCGTTTCAGTTGTCCCACCAGCATTACTTGAATTCTCACGTTCAATTATGAGATCAACATTTTCTTCAGTTATTTTTAAAAAGGTTATTACATTCCAATTTGAAAGAACATCAGAACCAACGTACCAAATGTTACAAAAGCTTAAAACTGCCGCAAAAGAGCGTTCAATTGTTATTTCTACCCCAACTGCAATTAAATCAGTAATGTTAAAACTATTAGAAACGCAATATGCGATTGCAAATCCGGACACCTCACATAAAGAACCACAAGCTGAACAACAATTATCAATTTTGACCGAAATGTTAATGTTATTCCGTCGTTCTTATGCATTATTTGATGAAGTCGATATGACCATGCATGCGTTACGTTCAGAATTAAATTTCCCATTTGGTGAAAAGGAAACTTTGGATCTATCACCATTACGTTGGACTATTCAAGAACATATGTTACAACCAATTCATTATTTCGAAGATAAGGTCTTACCGCAAAATTATAAACATTCTAAACGCGCACATTCCATTCTTTCATCATTAACTTCTACACTTGAATACGGTTTCCAACAATGTTATTTACAATCAACTCCGCATCTCGTCTTACTTAATGAAGATTTCTATATTAGTGATATCCGTGCACATTTTATTGACTGGGCGTTATTATTCTTAGATTCACAACATATTTCATTACCATATAATAGCATTCGTTTATTCTTTACCAAAACTACCGCAGAATTAGCTAAACATGAAACTGATGAATTATTCCAACTAGTTGTGTTAATTAATTCATTACCAGAAAGTTCCGTACGTATTTTAATCTTCTTGCGTGATTTTATCCGTTCATATCTCCCACACGTTTTGACCAAAATTAATCGTGTTCATTATGGTATTTTATCACCACGTGATATTACCTTAGCATTAACCGCTGATCCATTTATGCCAGCTACACGTCAATTTTTAGCAATTCCATTTATCGGTATCAATTCCCCATCACCATCATCAGAATTTTCCCACCCAGATATTGTTATCGCATTAACATCATTATCATATAAACGTTCTGGTTTAAGATATTCCGATTTTGTCCGCGTTATTGATTATTTACGTACTAATATGATGAAAGAGCTCGGTGCGTACTCAAAAAGACCATCAAATATTCGCTATATTGAATGGGTTACTGGTAGTGGTGGTATTGTCCTTGGATCTGGTCAAACTAAATCTGAAGTTGAAGTCAATACACAATTAGCATCGATTTTACACCCACAATTAGAATTGGGCACTCAAAGTAGTAATTTTGAATATAATATTTTCGGTACTAACAATACTACTAATATTGATATTTATCAAATTCCACAAAAAGATGAACAAATTGAACCAAGATTATTAAAATTGAATACTTCTGTATTCGGTGGTGGTGGTGATGATACCGAACTCATGCAAACTGTCGTTATTGCGAACCCAACCAAAGGTGATAATGATCGCCCTGAAGTCATTTCGTTACGTCTATTAAAACAAACTAACCATCGTGAACTTGATCTATTATATAACTTATGGAAACATTATTCACCAGTTATTGATTTTTACTTATCTACTTTAATCTTCCCAACGTATATGCGTCATCAAAATACCAAATTATCCGCATCTGGTGTTGATTTGGGTAGTAATTTAATCTTCTCCCGCCGCATTGGTTTCTCTGGTACACCATCAGATCTCATCCCACTTGATCTCGGTGAATGTCATTATGAAGTCGGGTCTGATGGTAATATCCTCACCACGCTTACTTCGACAAACATTGTTAACATTGTTAATATCAAATCCGGTTGGTCTGTCGAAAGTATCTTAAATTACATTGCTAATGCTCGTACACCCGAAGGCGATTTGGTCTATCATGTCTTTATTGATACCGCCGCTCTTATTACCGGTATGTCAAACGAAAAAGTTGCATCATACTTGTTGAAAAATGGTCTTGAAAATCATGTCGATGGTGTTGTCTTTTTGGATTCACAAGATAGAAAAATGGTTTTATTAAAAGCAAATAATAGAATTGTCCCATTAGATCAATGTGGTATCCCACCAACACGTCGTTTTGCGTTCTATGATCAAATCCACACAACTGGTATTGATATTTCACATCGTAGTCATGCTAAAGCTGCAATTACTATTGGTAAGGATACCGTTTTCCGTGATTTTGCGCAAGGTGCGTACAGAATGCGTGGTATTAACACCCATGGTCAAACTTTGGATATTATTCTAACCCCAGAAATTGCATCATTAATGAATCGTACATTATCACCTGTTGAAAGTGGTATTGGTAACCATCTTGATGATATTGATAGTGCAGATTCACCCCGTGTTATTGATTATAATGCCCCAATTGATCACTCTACGACAAAATTATTAGCCCCATTGAATAAAATCTTAGCTTCTCGTAGTATTACCTCACCAGAAGTTGTTAAACAATATCAACAATTAGCCCGCATTAATGCATTCCTTATCGTTAACTCTATGGCGAGCGAACGTACTCAATTCTGTCAATTATCTATTCAAAACTGTACAAATGTGTGGAAACAATCCTCCTTCCAAAAACTTCTCCATCGTTCAACTTCATACTTTACCTCAAGTCGTTTCCCATCAGTTTCTGAAACCCGTGCAAAAATTGCAAATATTAAACATGAAAAAACTGTTGCTGAATTTGAAAGAGCTGAAGTTGTTCAACATGCTGAAACTAAACAAAAGAAACACACCAAAGGTGCTTATTTAATGACCATTAAACGTTATGATGATAAGGTTAAACGTGCTGCTAAATTGCGTCTTCGTAGAGAAAAACAAGAAGAATTATATCGTTATTTTGATAACTGTATGAGTTTGTTTGGGTTATTTTTAACAAAGCAGATGAAGGATATTAAAAATTTTAAAAATCCGAAAGATTGTGTTAATGAGACAATTTCTGGGCTAAGGGAATTTTTATTATTGGCGCGAAAACAACATCAAGAAAATCTTCAAGATGATTTAGATGATGAAGAGAATTATGACGATGAAGATAAGAAAAAGAAGAAGAACGATGGTGAAGGTGATGATGGTGATGATGATGATGATGAAGATAACGAAGATGAAGATAAAGAAGACGAAGTTAAAAAAGAATTAAAACGGTTAGAAAAAGAAGCTGAAAAGATCAAGAGAAATGAAACATTACCAGCATCAAAAAAACGCGATTATGAATTTGAAAAATTAATGCAAGTCTTCCATGAAAAATTAGATTTTGATATCCCAATTCAAATCCCCAAATTTATTACATTTTATGATTCAGTTAAACAACGAATTGATGATAATAGCCATTTAATTACTACCCCATACCAATTTGAATTATGTAATCGTGTTTTAGAACAATTAAAAAGTACTAGTCGTGAAATTGAAGAATATTCACTTAATACCGAAATGGTCCAAACTATGGAAGATGAAAAGGTTAAAGAAGAAGAAAAAGATCAAGAAAAAATGGTTGAAATTGAAAAAGCTGTTGAAACTGTTTATGATCGTCAAAACGAAGCACCAGTTTCATGGCCATTTAATGTATTAGCTGAGGATATTGATGAAACACAAGTACAATTCTACCATGCTGATAATTTTGGTGTATTACATTTGAAATCATCATTAAATGAATTAACCACAACAAATGCGATTAAAAATTTAAACAAATTTGATGGTCAAAAAGGTAACCAAAGTAATACCGATGATACTACCGGTACTGATGAAAAGAACCAAAAAAATATCATTTCTATTGGCGGTAATGGCCGCTTAACTATTAACTTCCCAAAACAATTCTATCTCTCGAATAACTATTATAATCAATTATATACCGGTACTGCACGTCGTTTAAAGAACATTACAATGTATTTGGATTTAATTCCGTCATTAAGTGGGCTTAGAAAATGGACTCAAAGTGACCCAGGGATCGTTACTAAAAACCTTTCACCAGAAGATTTATCAATTTTGGGACAATTTTCACATGAATTAAAAATTATTATTAAATTTTTAATCTTATTAGGTCTTTGTCCAAAAGATCGTCATCATCTCCCACAAAAAGATCATTTATTCAAATATCAAAATTTGGCAAACTTTTTAACAACCCCATGGGATGAATTAGAATTAACCATTGACAATATTAATGATTTAATCTACATTTTAACCAATCGTTTGAATAACTTTTCACTCTTTTCGACCCAAACATCTAATAATGTTGGAGATCAAACATGTCTCACAAATGAATCTCATTCAGATCCAACTTTGGATGTCTCAACGCTTTCCCAATCCGCCCCAATCGATACTGAACTTACCCTCAACGTCGCTGCTCTATTCCAAACGACGTTAACAAACTCACCAACTCAAACTATCAAAGCTGCAGATTTCTTAACATTATTTTCAACATCATTACTCTTCCCTGGTGAACTCAACCGTAATACCGTTGCTATTTCCCTTGCTGAAGCTGAAACTATCCGCCGTATTGTTCATTTTAGAGTTGAAACTAATATCCAAAAGAAATTATACCACAGACGTAAGATTGTCACCCTTACTGAAAAGTTCCAACATCGCCCAAAACTTCTCTCTTACGTTCTTAATCGTATTCCAGAACCAGTACTTGATCATAACGTTATTCCTGGTAAAGATACTGCATTTGCTTTGCGTTGTGTACCATTTGGCGGGGTTTCTGTCGCAACTACCCATGGTTATACACAACCATTATGGTCTCAGTTCAATTCCTCATTACAATTACTACGTTTTATGAATAATGATACTTATTTTACCCCACCACAAGTCACTACTTTGGTCACTATGTTAGACGGTAACTACTCCTCACCAATTTTCTCAACTGAAGAATATAAACATCATAATCTCTCCGAACATCAGAAGAATCTTACTGAATACTATACCTCATTACTTGCTGCACGTCGTCGTTTCCAATCTCGATGGATCGAAACCCCAGTTAAGGTCGTCTTGAGCTCGCCGTCACGTTTTGAACTCTTCAAGAATAACATCTTTGGGCGTTTATTACACCACTTTATGGTCAGTACAGATTATCCTGCATATGATTTCTTTACTTGGATGGATGTCAATATTGATAATGTTGTTAGCCCAGCTGAATTTTACCAATCTTTATTCAAAATTATTGATTTTATTTGGAATAGACAAATCTGTGGCGATAATAGTGATAAAAATAATCAACATATTGATCTTGAACAAAATAAAAAGACACAAAAATTATTCCAAAATTTCCAATCATTTGTTACTCATCAAGATATTATCCAATTATTCTTTTCAGTTTTACCAATTAATACCGTTATGAATAATATTAATCTTGAATCCCAAGCAAAATCATCCAAATCTGATCTCCCCGTTACCAAAAATAACACCTATGACCTCTCACAACAACCATTTACCCTCTCCTTTAAAGATTTCTCCACCCTTCTCCAAGTTAATTCTGAAGAAGAAATGGAAAATGAAGCACAAGTTGCTAATAGTACGCCAACTACCCCAGGTACTACTGAAGCATCGATTATTCGCCTTTCTGAGCAAACTGATGTTATGAGTGATGAAAAATTCAAAACATTATTGGCAACAATTAATTGTCAAAATAATGCAGTTGTGACCTTACAAAAGCTCCAAATTATTAATAAATCCACTGCTGATATTAAACAGGAAGTTTTGGATGGGTTAATGATTAATGCTGATAAAAAGGATGAAGGGGAAGGTAAGGAAGATGATGAAAAAACTGATGAAAATGGTGAAGAAAATAAGGAAGATGGTGATAAAAAATCAGAAAATGATGATGAAAAGAATCAAGACGGTGAAAACAATGATGAAGATGATAACGATGAAGATGATGATAGTTCTGAAGTCAAAGTCGTTGTTGAACCATCCGTTGATAATATCGTCACTCCAACCACCACCACCACCACCATTGAAGTCAAAATTGAAACCGAATCTCCAATCGTTGATGAAAAAGGTCAAGTTGATGATGAAGATCACGTTGATGATGATGAAGGCGAAGATGAAGACAACGATGATACTGAAGCAATTGAAAAAATCATCGAAACATTTGGTGAGGGTGAAGATATGTTTGATGGTGAAGGTGAAGACCTTCTAGACTCATTCCTTCAATCCACACTTGAAGGTGAAGGTGATGAAGAACTTCACGAAGATATTCGTGTTGATGAAAACATCAGCCGTAAAAAATCTAAAAAAGAACCACAAGAAAATGATGACGATGAAGATGATTATGACGAAGATTATTATGATGAGGACGAAGATGAAGATGAGGAACCACTTGAGGATATTAATCCTCAATCACGTGAACTTGATTCTTTACCAGATGCTCTTAAACTTGATTTAGCAAAAGATTATCTCCGTGATATTCGTGCTAATGCACATCAAACTCATTATTATCATCCAGAACTCGCGGCAACTGTATTTAACTTTACTACACCTCAATTACCACCTGGTGTTGAATTAATTGGTACCGGTCGTTTTGTCCCATCAAAGGATAATATCGAAGATGGTTATTGGGAAATTGATCCATTTTCAGCATTGGTTGTTACTAACCCAAAAGAAGCGTATAAACCCGCTGGGAAGGTATCAAAATGGACTGGTGCTGACGAAACGTTACCTTCAACTACTCAATACAGTGCGGTTTCTGTTGAATTATGGTTTGAAGTCCCACAAATTCGTGGTGATACTTGTTACTATCCACAAACACCACAATCTACCTCTACTGCATTAAGAACTAAAATTATGACTGTTAAAACTGATTTATCTCGTTTTATTTATTGTTATGAAAAGGGTGTTGAAATTGGTTTTACTGTTGAATCCGGTGATATTGATGATGTCGTTGATGATTATTTATTTAACGGGTATGTTAATTATGAAGCTAATCTTAAACAAAGTGAGGGAATTATTGGCCCAATTGATCACAAATCTGATCACAAATCAGAAAACAAAGATGATAAACAAGACAATAAAGGCGTTGATAATGATGATGAAAATGTTGAATTACCACCATATACCCAACCATCTACTCCACCATCAGCATGGCCATTATACTTAACAAGAGCAATTATTCATTATGCAGAAATGTTAAAATTATTAAAAATTGCAAAAATTGGTGAAGAAGCTGTCCGTTGTGCGACATCAAAAGATATCTATTCCCACCCAACCTTAGTCTCACATTTAAAATCAAGTCAACACATTTTCCAACTTATTGCAAAAACATTTACTACAACGAATAATTCCGTCTTGGGTGATTTTGAAAAACATTATTTAACCGCTGGTGAACGTTATTTCGCTTTAGCTGATCAACATACACGTAATACAGCAGATTTATTAAGAAATATGACACGTTTTTTTACATTAACATCAACATATTCACTCAATCGTTATTATAACCAATTTACCACCGGATATGCATTAAAAGGGGTCGAAATGTTTACCCAAAGGGGTTATAGTTCCCCAACTGTTAACATTTTTGCTGAAAAATTTGCCTTATTTGGTGGCGCTGATGTCGCAATTTGTCAAAAAGCATGTAAAGTTCGTTCAATTGTCTTCTGGGATCAATGGACCGAACGTGTTCAATCCACATCGATCAAATTATATTCTAAAGCAGCATTGCAACAATATCTACCACTACAAATGGAAAAAATTGAAGATTCTTTGATCGAAGACCCACACTTTTTAGGTGAATTAACCACCTTTGAAGAAATGGCAAAAATTGAACAAGAAAAACAGAAAAACGGTGAGCAAGACAAATCTCAAGACAAACCTGAAGACAAATTAGTCAAATCTGAAAATGTTGATTCTGTTGAAATCTCAGGTCTAATGCGTTTGACTCAACAAAAGGTTGAGCTAGAAGCAATGATGCAACAGGAACTTTTGGCTCAACAAAGAGCTCGAATGGAGACAGAAGGAAAATCGCAATGTTTTTAAGGGGACAAAAAAGAAAAGAAAAAAGAAAAGAAAAAAGAAATGAAAAACAAAAAAAACAAAAAAGATTTATTATTATTTTATTATTACGATTTATTATTATTTACGATATCCGTCTTTTATTTTATGGGCTTAATGATTTGTGTTATATTGCTATTTTAGGGCAAGGGAGCTCAAAAGTTCAATATAATATTCTCACACTGACCCACAAAAAAGCGATGTGAAAAAAAAAAACAAAACAAAAAAACATATTGTTACTACCGTTTATTATTCTCCATATGACGTTATTATTATTATTTTATGATTATTATTATTATTATTATTCTATTACTGCAATAAACTTATTTACCCC
>Ga0256897_1000080_pt1 | contig 24461 bp, 19 predicted proteins | sample MC6MC0670MT_FD_186336 | JGI IMG/M metagenome (GOLD analysis project Ga0256897, IMG submission 186336) | Metatranscriptome of enriched soil aggregate microbial communities from Iowa State University, Ames, United States - MC6-MC0670-MT... | ecosystem: Environmental > Terrestrial > Soil >... | reverse complement strand
CCGAACTTGTTCGACAGAACGGTCGTGATAGCTGCCGTCAACGTCGTTTTGCCGTGGTCAACGTGACCAATCGTACCCACGTTCACGTGCGGCTTGGTACGTTCAAACTTGCCTTTTGCCATGGCTGACTCCTGACCTGGATTGCGCTTCAGACTGAAGAAAAGAACTTGGAAATTTGTGGTGCCCATGGCGCGGATCGAACGCGCGACCTCTCCCTTACCAAGGGAGTGCTCTACCACTGAGCCACATGGGCATTTAAAAATCTTGGAGCGGGTGAAGGGAATCGAACCCTCGTCGTAAGCTTGGAAGGCTTCTGCTCTACCATTGAGCTACACCCGCGGCATACCCATCACCTTCTCTCATCCCAGACTCTTCAAAATCAAGGCCTGGGGAACCTTACAGCCTTCTTTGCAAAGGCCGCCCAGTTCCCTAGGCCTAATTTTAAAATCCAGGCAGACATCGCCTGGATATAGAGTTGGGTCTCTGGTGGAGGAGATTGGATTCGAACCAATGTAGGCGCAAGGCCAACAGATTTACAGTCTGCCCCCTTTAACCACTCGGGCACCCCTCCAGCGGAGAACTTGAGATTATGAACACTTTCGAATCCGGTGTCAAACCCTTCGGATGAAAATATTCAAAACTTTTGTTCAACCACTCGCGTTTCCGCGCAGAGGGGCCGAATCTTACAGGTTTCCGCGAATTGATGCACGCAAAAGCTGCGAATAGTCGTCGGCCGTGAAAATAATGGGGTTGGTTCCGCCTGACGGATCTTCACTGGCCATGCGCCCTACCCGCTCGGCCTGCGCCTCATCAATGCCAATGTCGGCGAGCGTATGGGGGATGCCGACGGTCTCGCGCAGACGCAGCACCCAATCCAGGACCGCGCCCGACCCCGTGCCGGGCAGATCCAGATAACGCGCCAGCGCTTCCAAACGGGGCGCGACCGCGTGCTGATTGGCCTTCAACACATAGGGCATGAGGATCGCGTTCAACATGCCGTGATGCGCGTCGTACAGCGCGCCCAGCGGATGCGCCAGCGCATGCATGGCGCCCAAGCCGCGCTGAAATGCCGTGGCGCCCATGCAGGACGCAACCAACATCTGCTGCCTGGCCTGCAAATCCGCGCCATCAGCCACCGCTTGCGGCAAGTATTCCTTGATCATCCGCATGGCTTCAATGGCGATGCCCGCCGCCATCGGATGAAAGAACGGCGAACAGTACGCCTCAAGGTTGTGCGACAGCGCATCCATGCCGGTTGCCGCGGTGATCTTGGGCGGCAGGCCTACCGTCAGCTCCGGGTCGAGGATCACAATGGCGGGCAGCATGCGCGCATGGAAAATGATGCGCTTGACCTCGGCGGCTTCGTCCGTGATGACCGATGCGCGCCCCACTTCCGACCCCGTACCCGCCGTGGTCGGCACGGCCACCACCGGCGCCATGCCAGCCACATTCACGCGCTGATAGTTGTCGCCGATATCTTCGAAGTCCCATAAGGGACGCTTTTGTCCCACCATCAACGCAATCGCCTTGGCCGCATCCAATGCCGAGCCGCCCCCGAACGCAATGACGCCATCGTGCCGGCCCTGTTGATAAGCCACGACACCGTCTTCAACGTTGCGTCCGGTGGGGTTGCCCTTGACCTCGTGGAACAGCCCGCATTCCAGCCCGGATTGGCGGCAAGCGCGCACGGTGTCGCCCACCATCGGCAAAGCGGCCAAGCCTGGGTCCGTGACAAGCAGCGGCCGCTGCATGCCTAGCTCGCGACACCAATCCGGCAGCTCTTTGACGCGGCCGGGACCAGCCTTGATGGCAGTGGGATAGTTCCAATTGACGCTGGGCACAGTCATGATTCGATTCCTGAATGCGTCGTGTCAGACGCTGCGCAGATGGAAGGATTTCGCTTGCGTAAGTTGCTCGTAGCCGACAACGGACAGGGATACCCCCCGTCCCGTGTTCTTCACGCCAGTCCAGGCCAGCGCCGGGTCCAGGTAATCGCAGCGATTCATGAAGAAGGTGCCGGTCTGCACTTGGCGGCCTAGCGCCAGCGCAGCCGTTTCGTCTTGCGTAAACACCGCCGCCGTCAAACCATAGGGGCTGTCGTTCATCAACGCCACGGCTTCGTCATCGGTCTCTACCGGCATGATGCCAACCACCGGACCAAAGCACTCATCACTCATTATTCGCATGCGATGGTTTACTCGCGTAAGCAACGCGGGCGCGACATAAGGCGAGCTTTCACTCGCATTTGAAAAATGTGAAGGATCAATCAGGTTTTGCGCACCCGCCGAAACGGCTTCAGCAATGACCTCGCGAATCTCAGCCGCCGCGCGGGCGCGAACCACCGGCCCCAAGGTCGTATCGGCATGCAGCGGATTGCCCAGCACGTAATCGTTCGTCAACGCCACGGCGCGTTCGACAAACTCGTCAAACACCGGCCGCGCGACGTAGATGCGCTGAATCCCGCAGCAAGACTGGCCCGAGTTGAAAAATGCGCCATCCACCAAGGTTTCGACGGCGTGCTCCAGTTTGGCGTCCGCCCGCACATACGCCGGATCGTTGCCGCCCAGCTCGAGCCCCACGCCGATGAAACGCCCCGCCGCGCTTTCTTCGATGATGCGACCGCCGCGCACGGAACCCGTGAACGACACGTAGCCAATCTCGGGCGCACGGATCAGGCGCTGCACCGTGTCGTGATTCGCATGCAGGTACTGGAACACGCCCTTGGGCGCGCCGGCGTCACGGAACGCCCGTTCGATCAGTTCCGCGCACAAGGGCGTCTGATCCGAATGCTTCAGGATGACGGTGTTGCCGGCCATCAGGGCCGGCACGATGCTGTTCACCGCGGTCAACAAGGGATAGTTCCACGGCGCGATCGTCAGCGCCACGCCGATCGGTTCGCGGCTGATGAAACGGGTAAAGCCGGCTTCTTCAGGCACACGAATGGGCGCCAGGGCCTCCTCCGCAATCGAAATCATGTGGCGCGCGCGCGATTCGAAGCCGCTGACCTCGCCCGGCGTATAACGCAACGGCCTGCCCATCTGGATGGTGATGGCCCGCGCAATGTCATCGCGTGCGGCCACAAAGCGGTCGACCGCCGCCGACACGATGCGCCCCCGTTCCGTAATGCCCAACGCCTGCCACGCCGGCTGCGCAGCCTTAGCCTGCGCCAGCGCCTGCGCAATCTGCGCTTCACTGGCATAGGCGCGCCGCACAACCTCGCGCCCGTCGATGGGACTGATGGTGATGAGTTCCTGGGTCATATCGGCCTATGCAAACAGGTGGACGGGGATCAGATGATTTCGAAATAGCGCGCCAGCTCCCAGTCGGTCACGTGGCGGCGGAACTGGCGTTCTTCCCATTCCCGGGTCGCAACATAGTGCTCGACGAACGGCGCGCCAAACAGATGGTTCGCGGCCTCGGACTCGCGCAAGCGCTGCGCCGCGTCCCACAGCGTCGAGGGCAAGCGCAGATGCGGGGGAAACTGCTGTGTGTACGCGTTGCCTTGCACCATAGGTTCGGGTTTCAGGCCTTGTTCGATGCCATACAGTCCCGATGCCAACGCGGCAGACAGCGCCAGATAGGGGTTGGCGTCCGCCGAGCCGATGCGCACTTCGACCCGCTGGGATTTGTCGCTGCCTGGAATCAAGCGCAACGCGGTGGTGCGGTTTTCCATGCCCCAGGTCGCGTCCAGCGGCGCCCAATAGCCGGGCACCAGGCGCGAATAGCTGTTGATCGTCTGCGCATACAGCGCCATGAACTCCGGCAAATAGCGCTGCACGCCGGCCATGAACGAGACCTGCGCCGCGCTCATCCCATGCGGTTGGGATTCGTCATAGAACGCCGAACGGCCGCTCTTCTTGTCACGCAGCGACAGATGGATGTGGCCGCTTTGCCCGGGATGATCGTGCGACCACTTGGCCATGAAGGTGGCCATCAAGCCGTTTTGCTGTGCCAATGCTTTAGTAAAGGTCTTGAACAGAAAGGCCTTGTCAGCAGCATCAGCCGCCTGATCCACGGCGAGGGCCGCTTCCAGCACGCCCGGGCCGGTCTCGGTGTGCAGCCCTTCGATGGGCATATCCATGCGTTCGCACATATCCAGCAACTTTCGGTAGAAGTCCCCTTCGACCGTGCTGCGCAACACGGAATAGCCGAAGTTGCCGGGCGTCCAGTTTTCCATGTTGCGGTAATGCTTGGCGCGCACCGAGTGGGGCGTTTCGCGGAACATGAAGAACTCGTATTCCAGCGCGGCGTAGACGTCGAAGCCCATGCCTGCTGCGCGATCCAGCGTGCGGTGCAGCAGCCGGCGCGGGCAGATGTTGCCCGCCTCGCCTTCGAACTCGGCCAGGAACAGCAGCATGTCTTCGCCGCCAGGCCCTTGCTCAAGCGGCAAGCGGCGTGCGCTTTGCGGCACGATGCGCAGCTTCGCATCGGGATAGGCGGTGTGCCATCCGGTGTATTTGGTGTTGTCGTAGAGCTGGTCATCAAGATCCCAGCCAAACACCACATCGCAGAACGCCAGGCCCGAACGTAACGCGCCCAGGAACTTGTCGCGCCGCAAATACTTGCCCAGCATGACGCCGTCGACGTCAGACAGGCCCACCTTGATATGCGAGAGCGGGCTGGTCTGCACCAGCCGCTCCGCGTCTTCCACCGTTGCTACCCCAAGTGCATGCATGCTTGTTCACCTTGTGGCTGAAGCGTTGCGTTGAACTGCGGGCGGGCGGCGCGGCGTTCAGGTCATGGCCGCCCCCAGCACCCGCATCGCCTGGCGATGCAACTGCGGCGTGGCGGCCGCGACGACGCGGCCCTGCGATTCGAGGCTGAGCGGCTGCCCCGACCAATCGGTAATGACGCCGCCCGCGCCTTCAATCACGGGCATCAGCGCCAGATAGTCATACGGCTGCAAGCCGGCTTCGACCACCAAGTCGACATGGCCGCTGGCCAGCAAGCCATAGCTGTAGCAGTCGCCCCCGTATCGGCGCATGCGCGCAGCGCCGGTCAGGGCGTCAAACGCCGCCAGTTCGGCGCCTTCGAAGATGTCGGGCGAGGTGGCGTACAGGATGGCGTTGCGCAATTCGGTGCAGCCACTGACCTGGCAGACCTCGCCGTTCAAACGGGCGGGCGAATCGGACGCGCCGATCCAGCGTTCTTGCAGCATGGGGATGTCGATCAGGCCCAGCACCGGGCGGCCGCGATGCAGCAGCGCCAGCAGCGTGCCCCACAACGGGTTGCCTGAAATGAAGGCTCGCGTGCCGTCGATGGGGTCCAGCGACCACACGAGATCGGCCTCGGCATGCTGGGCGCCGAACTCTTCACCGAAGATGCCATGTTGGGGATAGCGCTGCGCGATGGCCTCGCGCAAGGCGGACTCGACTTCGCGGTCAGCTTGCGTGACCGGACTTTCGTCGGCTTTGGTATCGATGGACAGCGGATGGCGGAACCACTTGCGGGACAACGGCCGAACCTGATCCGCGAGGGTTTGCGCGAACGAGGAATATTCGGCCAATTGCTGCGCCGACAGGGCGGCGGACGTTTGCATCAGTGAGCTCCCAGGGGGTTTTTCCAGTCTAGACACGTTGCCCCAAATTTGCAAATATACCTAAAACTGCAACTTCACCGCTGTCATATGAAGTCGCCGTACGCATCAGTAGCTCGCCACCGTTGCCGTGTATTCCCCACCGGAGTTCCATCATGCAATGTATGAAGAAGCTTAGCGTTGTGGTTGCAGTAATTTCCCTAAGTTGTGCACAAGCCGCCCACGCCGGCGCCATCACCGTCTACACCGCGCTGGAAGAAGACGAGATCGCCGCCTACCTGAAGGCGGCCAACGCGGCCATGCCGGACGTGAAGGTCAACGTGCTGCGCCTGTCCACCGGCGACCTGGGCGCGCGCCTTATCGCCGAGGCCGCCAACCCCCAGCAGGATTTGATCTGGGGCTTTGCCGTCAGCAACATGCTGGACCCGCGCTTGCAGAATCTGCTGGAGCCCTACGCGGCTAAAGGCATCGACGCCCTGCCCGCCCAGTACAAAGGCGCGGACAACAAGTGGTTCGCCGCGACCGGCTACGTTGCGGCATTCTGCGTGAACACCGATCGGCTGAAATCCAAGAACCTGCCGATGCCGACGTCTTGGGAGGATCTGGCCAAGCCGGTCTACAAGGGCGAAATCGTTATCCCCAGCCCCGCTGCGTCCGGCACCGGCTACTTGCAGATCGTCGCCCTGTTGCAAGGGCTGGGCCAGGAGAAAGGCTGGGCATTGCTGAAGGATCTGGACAAGAACGTGGCGCAATACACGCCATCGGGGTCGCGACCCTGCAAGATGGCGCGCGCAGGCGAATATGCCATTGGCGTGTCGTTCGCGTTCCCCGCCATGCAATCCATCGAAGAGGGTTACCCCGTCAAGATGGTGATTCCCAAGCAATGGGTGGGATATGAGCTTGAGGCATCCGGCCTGATGAAGACCGCCAAAAATCCCGCCGACGCCAAACGCTTCCTGGATTGGACCTTGTCGCCGCAAGCGGGCGCCCTGTACAGCCAGTACAAGGAGCTCGTCACCCTGCCCGGCGCCGCCCCCAACAAAGCGGCCGAGGCCGCGGGCTTGCCGAAAGATCTGACGACGGTGCTGTATCCAGTGAACTTCCAGACGTCCGCAGCCGAGCGCGACGCCACCATCAAGACCTGGCAAAACACCATCAAGCGCTGACGCGTGCGCGGCGGGCGCCGCCCGCCGCCATCCGCCCGGGAGACCTCATGTATCTGGAATTGCGCGGGATACGGAAAACCTTCGACGCGTCCGTGGCGCTGGAAGATATCGACCTGTCTGTCGGCGAGCACGAGTTCGTCTGCCTGCTTGGGCCCAGCGGCTGCGGCAAGACGACCTTGCTGCGCATCGTTGCCGGGTTACTTCCCTTTGATAGCGGCGCCATCACGCTGGGCGGACGCGACCTGAGCGGGCTGCCTGCACGCAAGCGCGGCTTTGGCATCGTGTTCCAGTCTTACTCGCTGTTTCCCAACATGACGGTGGCCGAAAACGTGGGCTACGGGCTGCGTATTCGCGGCGAACCGCGCGACCGCATTGCGGCGCGCGTCGCCGAATTGCTGGCGCTCATCAAGCTGCCCGACTATGCGGCACGTTATCCACACCAGTTATCGGGCGGCCAGCAGCAACGCGTGGCGTTGGCGCGCGCGCTGGCGGTGGACCCGGCGCTGATCTTGTTAGACGAACCGCTGTCGGCGCTGGACGCCCGCGTGCGCACCGACATGCGCGCGGAAATCCATGAGGTGCAACGCCGCCTGAAAATTCCCACCATCATGGTGACGCATGACCAGGAGGAAGCCCTGACGCTTGCCGACAAGATTGTCTGCATGAACGACGGGCGCATCGAGCAGGTGGGGTCACCTTCCGATCTGTACCTGCGGCCCCGCACCCGTTTCGTGGCCAACTTCGTGGGGCTGAGCAATCTGCTGCCCACCGACTGGGTGCGCGATGCCATGCCGCAACTGCTGGCGACGCGGCCCGATGGCGCCAGCGAACGCTTCGAAGCCTGCCTGCGGCCCGAGAACCTGCGCATCGTCGCCGATGCGCACGGCCCCGGACGCGTGCAGGACATGACGTTCATGGGCAATCTGACCCGCTTGCGCGTCGCCTGGCTGGGGCGTGAGCTGGTGGTGGAACAACATGGCGCGGCCGGCCTGTCGCGCGGCGCGGCGGTGCGGCTGGACATGGAGCCCGGCCACTGCGCCTGGGTGGCAGTATGAACGCACGTAAGGAAATTTCCGCACTAAAGGGAGTGTCTGCGCCAAAGGGAAGATCAGCATGAGCACGCTGCAAGCCGGCGCCGCCATCGCCACGCCCGCCGGACGCGCGCCCTGGTCCGCCGACCGGCTGTTGCTATGGACCTGCGTCGCCATCCCGTTGGCGGGGCTGGCGCTTTTCTTCCTGTATCCGCTGGCCACCGTCGCGTGGCGCAGCCTGATCGAAAAAGACGGTTCGGTCGGTCTGGGCAACTACGCCGAAGTGTTCGCCACCCGCGGCATCCTGACCGCCACGGTAAACAGTCTTGTAATGAGCGCGGCGACCACGTTGATCAGCATCACCGCGGGTTTCGCCATCGCGTATGGGCTGGACCGCAGCTGCATGCGCGGCAAGGGCATCGTGCGGCTTGCACTCGTGTTGCCATTACTGGCGCCGTCGCTTGTGCAAGGGTTGGGCCTGATCTTCATCCTGGGACGCAATGGGCTGGTGCACCGGTGGACCGGCTGGGAAATCGATATCTACGGGTTCTGGGGCCTGCTGATATCGAACGTGTTCTATGCCCTGCCCCAGGCCGTGCTGATCTTGCAAGCGGCGCTGCGCAACATGGACGCCCGCTACTACGACGCGGCCGAAGTCATGGGCGCATCCGGCACGCGCCAGTTCTTCGACATTACGTTGCCCAACTGCAAATTCGGATTGCTGAGCGCAGGCTTCGTGGTGTTCGTCATCACCATCACCGACTTCGGAAACGCGGCGGTGATCGGCGGCAACTACCGGGTTCTTGCCACGGAGATCTACAGCCAGGTATCGGGGCAAATGAATTTCGGCATGGGCTCGGTGGTGGGCATCCTGCTCTTGCTGCCGTCGTTGATTTCCGTGCAGATCGAACGCGTGGCGTCGCAGCGCCAATTCGGCTCGGCGTCGCCTAGCGGCATACGGGTGGCGCCGCAGCCGGCACGCGCACGCGACCTGGCGTTTGGCATCGGCGTGCTGCTGGCTTGCGGCACGATCATCCTGACCGTCGTCACCGTGGTCTTCGCCAGCTTCATGCGGCTATGGCCGTACCGGATGGAATGGACGCTCAAGCACTACGACATCACCGTCAGCGGCGGCTATGCGCCGTTGTGGACGTCGCTGTATCTTTCGCTGGCGGCCGCAGGCGGGGGCGTGCTGCTGTTGTTCTTCTTGAGCTTCGGCGTCTGCCGCATCGGCCGGGGCTGGGCGAAGCTGATCTATCTGGTGTCGGTCTTGCCGGTAGGGGTGCCGGGCCTGGTGCTGGGGCTGTCGTACATCTTCGCGTTCAACGCGCCTGGCACGCCGCTGTATGCGCTGTATGGCAGCGCAGCGCTGATCGCGCTATGCAACTTCTACCACTATCACACGCAAGGATTTCTGACGATGATGACGGGCATGCGGGCCGTGCCGCAAGCCCTGGAGGAAGCGGTCAGCTGCCTGGGCGGCGGCACCCTGCAGGTGCTGCGCGACGCCGTGCTGCCGCTGATCGCCCCCACGGTGCTGGGCGTGTTCTTCTTCCTGTTCATGAGGTCGATGGTGACGCTGTCGGCGGTGATTTTCCTGGTGACCCCATCGGTCAGCGTGGCGCCCGTATCGGTGCTGCGGCTGGACGAAGCCGGATTCGTTTCGCAGGCGGCGGCGTATTCCACGCTTATCATGCTGGTCGTTGGAGGTTCTCTGCTGGCCATGCGCGCGTTGATCGCCGGCGCGGCGCGGCGGCGGAGATAGATTAGGAAGCATCGGATATGTGGCAAGAAGAGCGGTATCAAAGAATCCGCGCCCTGCTGTCTTCATTGCAGCAGGTATCAACCGACCGCATCGTCGGCGAGCTCGGCGTGTCGCGCGAAACCGTCAGGCGTGATCTGCTCGAATTGGAAGCAATGGGCGAGTTGCGCCGCGTGCATGGCGGCGCGGTGCCGGTGCACAGCGAGCCGCCCATCGCTGAACGTGTCCACACGCGCGTCAAATACAAACGCGCCATTGCCCGCGCGGCGGCGGGGCTGGTGGCAAGCGGCCAGACCTTGTTCCTGGATGCGGGCAGCACCACCAGCGTGCTGGCCGATGAATTGGCGAAGTTGTCGGGGCTAACCATCATCACCAATTCGTTCGATGTGGCGTTGAAGGTGGGCGCGGCAGGCAACGGCGCAAATCAGCTGTTGATGCTGGGCGGGTCTGTCGGCGGGCCGGTATGCGCCACCGCGGGCGACATCACCATTGCCGAAATCCACCGCTACCGCGCTGATTTCGCGTTGCTGTCGCCCGTGGGCGTGGATGCCGAATGCGGCGCCACCAACTATGACCTGCGCGAAGCCGAAGTGGCCCGCGCAATGACGGCCAATGCCAAGCAACTGGTGCTGCTGGCTGACTTCAGCAAGATCGGCCTGTGCAGCCGCGTGTCATTCTGCGGCGCTGACCGCATTGATCATCTGGTGACGAACACCAGTGCACAGAAATCGGCGGCCTACACGGCGCTGGAAGCAGCGGTGGGCAACGTGCTGGCGGTGTAAGCCCGTTGCCCTGCTTCCAATCAGACCTTCGCCTTCGAACTAGTCCAGCGATACCCCTGCCGTCTTCACCATGTCGGCCCAGTACACCGTGTCTTCCTGCAAGCGCGTCTTGAAGGCGTCGGGCTGGCTGCCGACCGGCCAGCTGCCGCCGCTGTTGATCTTGGCGATCACGTTGGGCGACTTCATGGCTTGCCCGACCGCTTGCGCCAGATAGGCGACGCGCTCGGGCGGCGTGCCGGCCGGTGCAAACAGGCCATACCAGTCATCGGCGGTGATGCCGTCCAGACCGCTTTGCTTCAACGTCGGCGCCCCCTTGAAAATGCCGATGCTGTTCTCATGGCTCAAGGCCAGGATGCGCAGCTTGCCTGCGGCCACCATGGGTTCGGCCGACGCGGGAGACGTGATCAGCATATCGACGGTACCGCCCATCAAATCGGTGATGGCGGGCGCCGCGCCGCGATACGGCACGTGCACCAGATTCACGCCCGCTTTCTTAGAAACCAGCGCGCCCATCAGATGGCTCATCGTGCCGTTGCCGGGCGTCGCGTACGTGATGATGCCCGGCTGCTTGCGCGCGGCGTCCAGATAGTCGGCCAAGGTCTTGTACGGGCTTTCGGTGCGCGCGACCAGCACCAGCGGCGCAGACGTGATCTGCGAGATCGGCGTGAAGTCCTTCACCGGATCAAAGCCCACGTTCTTATACAAACGCGGGTTGACGGCCATGACGCTCGTCTGCGACATCACCAGCGTGTAGCCATCGGGCTTGGCGCGCGACACTTGCGCCGTGCCAACGTTGCCGCCCGCACCAGAGCGGTTCTCCACCACGACGCTCTGGCCTGTGATGGCGCCCAGCTCCTGCGCAATCAGCCGCGCCACGTTGTCATTGCCGCCGCCGGGCGGGAATGGCGAGACGACGGTGATGGCCTGCTTGGGATAGTCGGCGGGCGCCTTGAGCGACGGCGTTTGCGCGTGAACGCCTGCCCCCCACATCAAGCCGGCAATGGCCAACGCGGCCGCGCCGCAAGTGTGCAATGCATGGTGCTTCATCTGGATTTCCCCTTGTGTCTGCGGCCGGATACTCGGCCGTCCCTGCATTCCGGTTCGCCATGAACCGTCCGCACCCCGCCGGCACCTGCCGCCGGGGCGTATTGATTGCGTTGATGCATTGGGTATGCCGCGCGGCCTCTATGGGCCGTTGCGGCATGCGCCCTATCGGACGCGGCGCGATTGGGCGGCGTCAGCGCGCCGGAAAGCGATAGCCCGCCAATTCACGTTCATCGATCTGCTTGACCAGGTTGGTCTCCCAAGCCAGGTACTGGCGCGCCGCCGCCTTGTTGCCATCGTGGCGGTCGTGGACGAAGAACAGGTAGTCGATGCATTCGTCGTCGGCCGGCACGTCGGGCGTGGCCTCTTGCGCAATGCCTGCGGCCTTCCAGCTGGCCGGCGTGCCGGTGTTCACCTTGATGTCTTGCACGCCCAACGCGCTCAGATCTTCGGCGGCCCACGCCGCCACCGCAACGTCGTCGGCCAGCAGCACAACGGCGCGCGCAGGGTCCAGCGCCAGCCGATCCAGACGCGGCCGAATCGACCACTGCGCCCCCACGATGTGGCCCGCGCGATAACGCATGCCGGGGCGAACGTCGACGGCTTGCGCGCCTTGCGCCAAGGCGCTTGCCAGGCCGGAATCAGACAGCATGGAAACGACGGGCGTTTGGACCTCGGGCGTCTGATGCGTCAACGCGGCGTTGATGCCTTCTTGCAGCACGCTGGCGTCCCAGCCCATCTGCCGCAACCAGCTGGCCACGACCGGCGCGCGCACGCCTTCGGCGTCGAACACCACGATGCGCGCACCGCGCACGGCCAAGTACTGGTCAGTGGCCTGCACTAGCTGTCCACCCGGCGTATGCTGCGCCCCCGGCAACGAGCCTTCTGCGAATTCTTCCGCGCTGCGCACATCGCACAGGAAGGTGCTGCGCGTTGAATCGTGCAGCCATTCCTGCACCGTGGCGGCGCTGACGGACGGCACGCCATGGCGTTCGGCCAGCTGCGCCGAGCGGCCGGCCAACGCAGGCAGGTCTTCGGCGGCCACGCCATCGTCATAACGGCGGCGCGCACCATGTTCCAGTTGCAGGTCTTCCAGATACCAGCCCTGCGTGCCGTTTTCCAGCGCGTAGACGGGGTTGGGCACCCCCAGGTTGATCAGTGTCTGGGCACCGATGATGCTGCGCGTGCGGCCGGCGCAGTTGATCACGATAGTGGTTTCGGGGCGCTTGGCCAGCGTATGCGCGCGCAGCGCCAATTCGCCGTTCGGGCAGCAGATGCCGCCGGGAATGCTCATCTTCTGGTATTCGGCGTAAGGCCGGCCATCCAGCACGATCAGGTCGTCGCCGCGTTGCTGGCGTTCGGCCAGTTCACGCGCGCCGATACGAGGGGTGTGGAAAACTTCTTCGGCCAATTCACCGAAGGTTTTGCTGGGCACATTCACGCCAGCGAAGGCGGCGTAGCCATCTTGCTGCCATTGCGCGATGCCGCCGGCCAAGCGATGCACCTGTCCATAGCCCAGCTTGACCAGCGCCCGGGCGGCGCGAGCCGCGGTGTCGTCATCGCCACCGTTGTCGTACACCACCACGCGCACGTCGCGCCGCGGAGCCAATCGCACAATGTCGATTTCAAGCCGGCTGTACGGCACGGGCGCGGCATAGAACAGATGCGATTCACCGTACTGGCCGTGTTCACGCACATCCAGCAAGGCGATCTCGTGGCCGTCGTGCAACCACTGCTTCAGCGTGTGGGCGTCGATGTCTGCAAAGGAAGAAGCGGAGGTCGGGTGCATCATGAGATTCGAAGGGAACGAGAGGATTGGGTCATGGCGGACAGGCCTTGTTCAAGGTCGCCGATCAGGTCTTCGGGCGCTTCCAGGCCGATATGCAGGCGCAGCATGGCGCCGCGAGGGGTGGCCTCAGGCAACGCGCGCGAAGCCAGTTGCACGGGGATCACCAGGCTTTCAAAGCCGCCCCACGAGGCGCCGATGCCAAACAAACGCAGGCTGTCGATCAGACGATCAGCGTCTGCCGCGGTAAAGCCGTCGTTCAGTTCGACGGTCAGCAGGCCATTGGCGCCGGAGCAATCGCGCTGCCAGATGGCGTGCGACGGATCGCCGGGCAAGGCGGGGCACAGCACGCGAGCCACTTCAGGGCGTTCCAGCAGGAACTGCGCGACCTGCATCGCGTTCTTGGCGTGTTGCGCCATGCGCAGCGGCAGCGAACGCATGCCGCGCAGCACCAGAAACGCATCGTCGGCGCCGACGGTCTGGCCAAAGTCGATGCTGGCGCGTTCCAGCGGACGCCAGGCGCGCGCGTTGACCACGACGGCGCCCATCATCACATCGGCGTGTCCACCCAGATATTTGGTGGCGGCCAGAATGGAAATATCGGCGCCCAGCGTGAGCGGTTTGTATATCAAACCCGACGCCCACGTGTTATCCACAGCCAGCCAGCAGCCGTGTTTTTTGGCAGCTGTGGATAAGTCGCACAGGTCCGGAAATTCGTACGTCAGCGAGCCCGGGGCTTCGGCGTAGATCATCTTGGTGTTCGGCTGGATCAGCGCTTCGATGCCCGCGCCATCCGGCCGGTAGAACGTGTGCTCAATGCCCAGACGCGTCAGATGTTCGGCGCAGAAGCGGCGCACCGGCTCATACACGGCGTCGGTGATCAGGACGTGATCGCCCGCGCGCAGATAGGCCAGCAACACGGTGGCGATCGCCGCCTGCCCCGTGGGATACAGCGCCGCACGAAAGCCCTGCTCCAGCTCCACCAGCGCGTCTTCCAACGCATGCGTGCTGTCGGTGCCACGCGCGCCATAGGACGGCAGGCGCTCTGCTTCGCGGCGTGCGCGCGTATCGCGCCAGGCTTCGACGCTTTCGAAGACATAGGTGCTGGCGCGCGTCACCGGCGTATTGACCCATCCTTGATGGGGACGCCCGGCGCGCAGCAATCGCGTGGTGGACTGGTAGGGCTTGCTCATGATCAGCGGCGCGTCTTCACGCCGATCGGCATGACTTTGCAGGTGCCGGCTTCCAGGTCGAAGCCCAGGCGTTCGTTCAGCGTTTCCAGTGCGCGGCCGTACATATGCAAATGGCGGATGACGCTGTCGCCCTGGATTTCAACGGCGTGGATGTCGTCGGGCATCAAGGCGATGCCGGCGCCCGGGCCCACGACGACGGTGCCCGTCTTCGCAAGCTTGCCCACGCCCGGCACTGAGCCATCATCCAGACGGTCGTAGACGTAGTTGTATTCCACGCCTTCCACGGCAGCGATACAGGCCCAGGTGGTGTGGTTGTGCGGCACGATTTTGTTGCCGGGGCGCATGACGTTCAGGTACAGCGCGTAGCTCTTGTCGGGGTCTTCGGCGATCAGGTAGCGCGCCTGGCGTTCACCGTCTTCGGGCGGCGCGTAGCGGTCGCCCGTCCACCAGTCCGTGTGCGCGGCCAAGCCCACCAGCTCTTGCAGCACGTCATTGAGGCTGTCGCGGTTCAGCCCCTTATTTCCTACAGTTTTTTTAATATTTCCGATGGCGCTATCAATACCGGCCTGATGAGGATGTGCAGTGCTCACTTTGGTTTTCCCTCTTGTCTCATGAGTTATTGCACTTAATGTATCGCTCGGCCCCTGCGCCAACAATTTAAATTGCCTTAACATCCCATTAGCATTGCTAATACTTTTAGGGCATGACATGCGCAATCTGGATCTGGACCTGCTTCGTACGCTAACGGCCATCGCCCAGCACGAGACGTTCTCGGAAGCCGCCAATCGGCTGCATAAAACGCAGTCGGCGATTACGCAGCAGATGCAGCGGCTGGAATCCACTATCGGTTTGCCCCTGTTTGAAAAGCAGGGTCGCAACAAGGTGCTGTCATCGCATGGCCGCCGGCTGGTGGAATATGCGCGCCACATGCTCGCCATTAACGATGAAGCGCTGCGCGCCTTGCAGGATGGTCCGCTGGAAGGAGATTTGCGGCTGGGCGCGCCGCTGGACGTGGCGGACACCATCCTGCCCACCCTGCTGACGCACATCGCGCGGTCAGCGCCGCGAGTGAAGCTCGAGATTCGCGTGGACCGCAGCCCCTTCCTGATGGATGCCCTGCGCGCGGGCGAAATCGATCTCACCATCTCCACGCGTTTCGATCAGGACTTCGAAGGCGTGGCGCTACGCACGTCACCCACGGTGTGGTTGGCGTCCGCCGACTATGTGCACGATGTGCACGCGCCCGTGCCGCTGGTGCTGGCCGATGAGCCCAGCATCTTTCGCCGTCTGGCCTTGAATGCGCTGGAGCAGGCGCAGGTTCGCTGGCACACCAACTATGTGGCGCCGAACCTGGTGGGCATCAAAGCGGCGTTGCGCGCCGGGCTGGGTGTGACGGCCCGCAGCGTGGAGCTGCTGGGGCCGGAGATGCGCGTGCTAGGAGAAAAGGAAGGGCTGCCGCCCTTGCCGGACGTGACCTACTTCCTGTGGATAAGACGTGATCTGATCAATCCGCTGACGCGGCAGGTCTATGACATGCTGCGAACCAACCTGGGGCTGGCGCAGCACGGCGACGCTCAGTAGCGGTCGAACACCGCTTGCACGGCGGCCGCGTCGCGCGTGACGGACAGGGCCAGCATCAGCAGAATGCGCGCCTTTTGCGGATTCAGATCACGCGCCGCGATAAAGCCCAGGCTGCCGTCGTCCAACTCAACATCACGCGCCACGAAGCCGCTGCCGGTGCGGCTGGACCGCACCACGGCCACGCCGCTATCTGCCGCACGGCTCAATGCGTCGATGGCCAGATCGGTGGCGTTGCCGTCGCCCACGCCGGCCAGCACGATGCCATCCACGCTATCGGCCAGGAATTCGATCAAATCGGCTTGCAGGTTGGCATGGGCGTAGACGATGTCTACGCGCGGCCAGCCCGCCCTTTCCAGCAATGCGAGTGAAAACTCGCTTTGTGTCGTGTGCGTAGTCGTGTTGCGCGAATAGAAGCACGGCGCGCCGCCATGCATGACGCCTGCGCGGCCACGATTGGGCGACGCAAACGCGCACAGGCCTGCGCTGGCGATCTTCTGGATTTCGCGGGCGTAGTGCACGTCTTCATTCATGACGACAAGCGGCCCACGGCCGCGCGCGTCGGGGTGGCGGGCAAGCGCCACCGCGTTATACAGATTGGCCGGACCTTCCGCGCCCAACGCCGTGGCGGGACGCATGGCGCCCACCAGCACGAGAGGCTTGTCATGCTGGATGACCAGGCTCAGGAAGTACGCGGTTTCTTCAAGCGTATCGGTGCCGTGCGTGATGACGATGCCGGCCACCGACGCGTCCTGGCACAGGGTATTCACGCGTTCGGCCAGCGCACGCCACACGGCGTGCGTCATGTTCTGGCTGCCCACATTCGCGACCTGTTCGGCGCGGATCTCGGCAATGCCTGACAACTGAGGCACAGCGGCCAGCAAGTCGTTAACCGAGAACGATCCTGCCTTGTAGCCGGCAGACGTGGCGTCGGCCTGGGCGCCCGCAATGGTGCCGCCCGTGGCCAGCACGGCGATCACCGGCAAGGCTTGCTCAAGCATCCACGACTCCGGACAAGCCTTGGCGTTCCAGCAGCGAGTTCAAGTGTTCCCAGCCATGGAAGTCGATGACGATCTGCCCTTTCTCTTTTGCGCCCACCTTCAGGGCGACACGCGTGCCCAGGTGGTCGGACAAGGCTTCTTCCAGACGCGTCAGATCACGCGATACGCCATTGGTCTTTTTGCGCGGGGATGCCGCGGACTCCGTGTCCTTGGCGGTCTTCGCGACCAGCTTTTCAGCTTCCCGCACCGACAGACGGCGCGCGATGATCTGGTTGGCCAGCTGGATCTGCGTGGCCGCATCCACGGCCAACAGCGCGCGGGCATGACCCATGTCGACGTCGCCGGCCAGCAGCATCGTTTGCACAGGCGCGGCCAGATTCAACAGACGCAGCAGATTGCTCGTGGCGGAACGCGAACGGCCGATCGCTTGCGCGGCCTGCTCGTGTGTCAGGCCGAATTCGTCCAGCAGGCGGCGCACGCCGTGCGCCTCTTCCAGCGGGTTCAGATCTTCGCGCTGGATGTTTTCAATCAGCGCCATGACGGCCGCGTTCTCGTCGGCCACCTCACGCACAAGCACCGGCACTTCCTTCAAACCGGCAATCTGCGCGGCGCGGTAGCGGCGTTCGCCTGCGATGATCTCGTAATGGCCGGGCGCGGTCTCGCCCAGTGCGCGCACAAGAATGGGTTGCATGATGCCTTGTGTGCGGATCGATTCGGCCAGCTCACCCAGGGCGCCCTCGTCCATGCGTGTGCGCGGCTGATACTTGCCGGCGCGCATCTTCGAGATGGGCAAGGTGGATGGCGGACCCTCGGGCTTGGCCGCGACGGCCTTGCCGATGTTGTCGATCGCAGGCGCGTCCGCGCCAAGCAAGGCGTCCAGTCCGCGACCCAATCCCTTGGGTTTCTTGGTGGCCATAGTTAAATCCTCTTTCCTTCTGTTTTTGTATCCCGAGCCAGGCTCAGGCGTCCGTCTGCTCGGCGGGCAGACGGTACCAATACGCGTAACAGTCTTTGAAACCGTAGCGGCCGTACAAGGCCCGCGCGGCGGTATTCTCCGGCTCGACCTGCAGGTATGCGGTCGTGGCGCCGCCGGCGGCGCCTTCGGTCAATAGATGATCTACCAGGGCGTCGGCGTAGCCTTTACGCCGTTGCCCCGGATCGGTGACGATGTCGAACAGACCGAGCAAGTCGCCATCGCGGACGGCCAAGCCCGCGGCGACGCATTGCTCGTGCGCGTCAAAAACCAGCACCGGCTGCTTATCCACAGCCAGCCCTTGCAGACGCGCTTGATGTTCACCGATATGCTCGGGCGCCGAGCCGCGCATTGCCCCGACCGCTTGCGCGAAGCGGCCGGTGTCGACTTTCCTGAAAAACAGGCCGCCCCGGACGCCAGGCCTGGGGGCGAGCGACATGCTCATGACTCGGGTCTCACCGGTGAAGGTATAGCCTCGGAACTCCAGCTCGGCGTCCAGCGAAAAATCGGGGCCGATGGAGGTAATGCGCAACACCATGGGCAAGCCATGGCGCGCATACAACGAAGAACAATACGCCAGCCGCTCGTCCAGCGGACGTGTGGATAACCCCAGCACGTTCACGCTGCGCACGCGCTTGGCTTCCGCGCGCGAGAAGCGCACCAGCCAGCCATCATAGAGCAGCTGCGCACCGACCGCCGTGGCGTTCAGTGCGGCCTCTTCAAGACGCACGCGCAAGCTGTCGCGCACGTCGGCGGGCGGCGTGTGTAAGGCTTGCGATGCAGTCGGAGAAAAGAGCGCGGCAACGGACATGGGTACGGCTTACTTCAAGTCCTTTCTGACGCGCTCGATCATTTCAGCGCCGAACGAGATGTAGGCTTGCGCGCCGCGTGACGCGCGGTCATACACCACACCCGGCATGCCGTAACTGGGTGCTTCAGCCAGACGCACGTTGCGCGGCACGACGGTCTTGAAAACCTTGTCGCCAAAGTGCGCTTCAAGCTGCGCCGACACTTGCTGTTGCAGCGTCATGCGCGGATCAAACATCACACGCAACAATCCAATGACGCGCAGGTCGTCGTTGATGTTGCGGTGAACCCGCTTGATGGTGTTGACCAGGTCAGACAGGCCTTCCAGCGCGAAGTACTCGCACTGCATCGGGATGATGACGCCGTGGGCGGCGGCCAGACCATTCAGGGTCAGCAGGGACAAGGTCGGCGGGCAATCGATCAGCACAAAATCGTATTGCGTGGCGACGGTGTCCAGCGCGGCCTTCAACTGGCGCTCGCGCTCTTCCATCTGCACCAGGTCAATCTCGGCGCCGGACAGCTCGCGGTTGGCGGGCAGCACGTCGTAGCCGCCGGATTCCGACTTCACGCGGGCCTGCTCAATCGTGGCCTCGCCGATCAGCACCTGATACAGGTTCGATTCCAGCGCATTCTTGTCGATGCCGCTGCCCATCGTGGCGTTGCCTTGTGGGTCCAGGTCCACCAGCAGCACGCGCTGATTGTGCGTGGCAAGGCCCGCCGCCAAATTGATGGCGGTCGTCGTCTTGCCCACACCGCCCTTCTGGTTGGCAATGCAGAAGACGCGGGCGGTTGTGCTGGGGGGTAAGTTCTTCATAGGGTTCCTTGACTGCGTCCTTCGCTGCGTTCTTCGTTGCGGCGCATCCAGATCAGACAGCGCTCTGCTTGCAGCTCCGGCACCTGGAGCGGCTGAATATGGTCGACTTGCCATTCCCCGCGCGCATGCAATGCCTGAATTTCTTCTTCGGGGACCTTGCCCTTCATGGCGACGAGGGTACCATCGTTGCGCACGTGGCGACCCGCAAGCTGCGCAAAATCATCCAGGGATGCGAAGGCCCGCGACGTAACGATGTCGCACTCGGCCGGGTCCAGCGTTTCAATGCGTGCATGGCGCGCTTGCAGGTTGGGCAGCGTCAGTGCGCCGCTCATCTGGCGCACGAATGCGGTTTTCTTTTCAACGGCGTCGATGCAGGTCACGGACCACGTGGGCCGCATGATGGCGAGAACGACGCCAGGCAGGCCGCCACCCGATCCCACGTCGTAGACCTTGGCCGCGTCGCGATCGGCGCCCAGCGCGTCGCTGAACGGCCCGACGGCGGCCAGGCTGTCGAACAAATGCTGAATCAGCATCTGCTGCGGATCGCGGATGGCCGTGAGGTTGTACGTGCGGTTCCAGCGCTGCATCTGCGACAGATAGTTCAGCAGCTTGGCTTGTGCGGCGGCGTCAGCGCGCAGCCCCAACTGCTCGCATGCGCGAGAGAGGCGGCCGGCCATGTCAGCGCCGGCCTGATCGGTATAGGCGGTCATGCGGCTTGCTTGCGCGAGCCGTAATGCAGGCGCTTCAGGTGGATGAGCAGCAACGAGATTGCAGCGGGGGTCACGCCGGAAATGCGAGCCGCTTGGCCCACCGTTTCCGGACGATGCGTCTTCAGCTTTTGGCGCACTTCGAACGACAGGCTCGTCACGGCGTCGTAATCCACGTCGGCCGGGATGGGCTGCTGTTCGTGCGAAATCTGCTTCTGGACTTCATCCTGCTGGCGCGCGATGTAGCCGGCGTACTTCACCTGGATCTCGACCTGCTCGGCCAAGACGTCATCTGCGACCACGCCGGGGCCGGCCAGCAGCGAACCGTCGGCGTTCTGCGCCGCCATCAATGCTTCATATGAAACATTCGGGCGTTTCAGCAGATCAGCTAGTGAGTACTCACGTTCAATTGCCTTGCCCAGCAAAGGTTCTGCAATCTCAGGCGGCATCACACGCGGGTTCACCCACGAGGATTTCAACCGTTCAACTTCCGCGGCCACCGCGTCGCGCTTGCGATTGAAAGCGTCCCAGCGCGCGTCGTCGACGATGCCCAGCTGGCGGCCGATTTCGGTCAAGCGCAGATCGGCGTTGTCTTCGCGCAGGCTCAGACGGTATTCGGCACGCGAGGTAAACATGCGGTACGGCTCGGTCACGCCACGCGTGACCAGATCGTCGACCAGCACGCCCAAATAGGCTTCATCGCGGCGCGGCGTCCATTGGTCACGGCCCAGCGACAACAACGCGGCGTTGACGCCAGCCAACAGCCCTTGGGCCGCCGCTTCTTCGTAACCGGTGGTGCCGTTGATCTGGCCGGCGAAGAACAGCCCGCTGATCGCCTTGGTTTCCAGCGTGCTCTTCAATCCACGTGGATCAAAGTAGTCATATTCGATGGCGTAGCCCGGGCGCATGATGTGCGCATTTTCCAGGCCACGCAGGGAATGGATCAGATCCAGCTGCACATCGAACGGCAGGCTCGTCGACACGCCGTTGGGATACACCTCGTGCGTATCCAAACCTTCGGGCTCCAGGAAGACCTGGTGCGATTCCTTGTCGGCGAAGCGATGGATCTTGTCTTCGATGGACGGGCAGTAACGCGGGCCCACCCCTTCGATCACGCCGCTATACATCGGCGAGCGGTCCAGGCCGCCGCGGATGATGTCGTGCGTGCGGGCGTTGGTGTGGGTAATCCAGCATGGCAGCTGGCGCGGGTGCATGGCCACATTGCCCATGTACGAAAACACGGGGATCGGGTCCAGGTCGCCCGGCTGCTCTTCCAGAATGCTGTAGTTGATCGAGCGGCCGTCAATGCGCGGGGGCGTGCCCGTCTTCAGGCGGCCTTGCGGGAGTTTCAGTTCCTTCAGACGCTGGCCCAGCGAAATCGCCGGGGGGTCGCCCGCGCGGCCGCCGGAATAATTCTGCAGACCCACGTGAATCAACCCGTTCAGGAATGTGCCGGCGGTCAGCACCACCGTCTTGGCCCGAAACTTCAGGCCTACCTGGGTCACGGCGCCGACAACGCGGTCGCCCTCCACCATCAAGTCTTCAACCGCCTGCTGGAACAACCACAGATTCGGCTGGTTCTCGAGCCGGCCACGGATCGCCTGACGGTACAGCACTCGGTCGGCCTGGGCGCGAGTCGCGCGGACAGCCGGGCCTTTCGATCCGTTAAGAATGCGGAACTGAATCCCCGCTTCGTCCGTTGCCAAAGCCATCGCGCCACCGAGGGCGTCGACTTCTTTGACAAGGTGGCCCTTGCCGATCCCGCCAATGGAGGGATTGCAAGACATTTGGCCTAGGGTTTCGATGTTGTGCGTCAACAGCAGCGTCTGGGCGCCAGCGCGGGCAGCAGCCAGGGCGGCTTCGGTGCCGGCGTGGCCGCCACCGACGACGATGACATCGAATTCGCGGGGATAGTCCATGATGGGGAGGGAAAGATAAGAAGGCGTTCGGTGCTCATTATAGAGGCAGGGGTTGCATGTTTCACGTGAAACATCGCCGAGCTTGATATTGGGCGGGATGGGTACAGCGGCGCCGTAGGCAATTGGCAACGAAACAGCCCGGCCGGCGAGCAAATATGTCGGCATCTGCCTCTGTTTCTAAACGAATGTTCCACGTGAAACACGTGGCTGGGGCGTTGCACCAGGCACCGGTTCAAACAGCAGGGATAGGCCTAGCGATGTTTCACGTGGAACATTGGACCGTGAGTAGCCGCCGCAGATCGTGCAGGCCCTCGCCTTCACTCTCGCGTCTCCCCGATGTTTCACGTGGAACATCGAAGCGAAACAGCACAACGACCCAATCCTAATATCTGCGTTGCGTCATGTTCCACGTGGAACATTAGCGCCGTCGAGTACGAACTCGAACCGCATGAGCCTCTTTTCTTCAAGCGATGTTCCACGTGAAACATCCACCCTGCTTTCAGGGGAGTCCCAACGCGCCGACGTTTGGGAAAATCCGAGAATGAGCTTCACGTGGAACCAGCGGGCCGGCCGTCTAATCATGAAATTTCACCATCCTCTAGTCGACGTTGTTCCACGTGAAACACATCAAATTTGGGGACGGCGACGATTTCAGCTAAGCCACCGCTCACCGCTACAAGCGCCTGGGATAGAAAAAAAGAGATATTTTTGACCCTACCCTACCCCTTGCCAAAAATATCGCTCTTTTGCGTTTCACGTGAAACGCATCCAGCCTTTAAAAATGCGAATCGAGAAATAAAAACCGGCTCGTGACAGAAACCACGTTCGGAAAATTTCTGAGAATGCTGGGCAGGGTGGACAACGTCGGGATGCATTCCTCTCGCTGACAATTCAGGATTAATTCACAGCCAGCGGTGGATATCTCTTTGCAGCCGAAAAATCAAAAACTTTGCCCCATTACCGACCTTGGAGTTATCAACAGAACGCGTTCGCACATGCGCCGACCAAAGTCTATTTTCACGATGAACAACTTTGGGGATAACTCGAAAATTCGCGCATTGAAAGGCGGTGGGAAATCAGTGCTCGGCACATGCGAAGCTGATTCCCCAAAATCTAAAATTCGCACAAAACGCCAACGCGTTTCATAGGGACATTGCGAATTTTCTGCCGATTGAGGACCGGCGAATAACCGGGCAAACGTACCCTCTTACGGCCCCAGTTCAACACCAAAATAACCGTGGAAAACTTTGTGGATAAGATTCGGCTATCGACCCAATTAACGGACTCAACGGCGCAGCCGGCTCGCTAATGAGCCATCGAAAATCATGCGGGAACTCTTGGGATAGGCCTCAGTCAAATTGCGGCTAAATTTCACACTCGCGGATTATCCACACGCGTCCGACGCGCAATCTGCCGCCGTTGTCCCCATCCCACTTTTCCCCCCGCATCACAACTATCTTGCTTGAGGCGTTGCCGGTCCGCCATCATCCATTTGGCGGAGGGGCAGAGTTTCATGTGAATCCCTGTGGAAAACCTGCTTGTCTGTTTACACAGCGCATTTTCTAAATCTCGATCGCGACTTCCGCTCGGAAGTCTCAAAGCGGTAATCCCACAGTCATCATCGCCAGCTTATCGGCAAAAGCTCAGCGTCTCGACTGAGAAACGTATCGCTATCCCCATTTCTATCCACAGGCTGCGCACCTTCATTTCGGTCTCAAATCAGTAAATTCTGTGCATAACCGGCATGGGGATATCTTTGTGAACAACCGTCCCCGCAAACTCAAAAACAGGCTGTGGCGCGATCCGGAAAGTCATCTCTTAGCGCCCCTGGCGAGACTGAGAACGTTGTGGAAAATCCCGCTAAACACCCGTTTTCCCTAGGGAAAGGCCATGTTTCACGTTGAGCAAGACGCGTAAGACAGGGGGCGCAGGCGCCATTGCAGCGCCTTGAAAATCAAGATTGGAAAAACTGTTTTTCTGTGCAAAACCCATGGCCAGGGAATGCCTTTGCTTCATTTATGAGCACAAAAATCTTGATGCCCAAAAATAATTATCCACAGACTTATCCAAGGGTCGAGGATAAGTTAGTGAACACTAACTACGGCTGGACTTCACAGATGGATGGCGCGCGCGAAGTGGCGTCTTAAATGAAACAACGCCCCAGACTGGGAAGTCTTGGGGCGTTGTAGCCAGGTCGGACCTGGCGGACGGGAAATTGGGATTTCCCGATTTAGAGCGGGCGAATTTCGGCCGCTTGAGGTCCTTTCGGACCATCCTTAACTTCGAATTCGACTTCCTGGCCTTCGTTCAGGCTGCGATAGCCGCGGCCCTGGATGGCGGAAAAGTGTGCGAAAACGTCGGT
>Ga0256897_1000071_pt1 | contig 28767 bp, 46 predicted proteins | sample MC6MC0670MT_FD_186336 | JGI IMG/M metagenome (GOLD analysis project Ga0256897, IMG submission 186336) | Metatranscriptome of enriched soil aggregate microbial communities from Iowa State University, Ames, United States - MC6-MC0670-MT... | ecosystem: Environmental > Terrestrial > Soil >... | reverse complement strand
TACGATATAGTTAATGATTTATTTTCCCTATAATAGAAGGAAAAGTTTTTTAAAGAAATTTGCATTTTGTTGTTGACCTTTAGAAAACAATACTGTAAAGTAAGAGACAGATAAGCGAGACACAAACAACTAAATAAAAGGAGCGTGCCGAACATGAATAACGAAGGCATTAAACGTTTTAAAGCTGCTGCACAGGTCGGTGAGGTAATAAGCATCTGCACTATAGAACAACAGCAAAAATACCGCTATCATGGTGCAATACTTTCCATTAATGAACATGCGGTGGTAATAGCCGATGAGTTAGCAGGCGGAACGGTTACAACAACCGTAGCATATAAGCATTTTTACTGGCATTCATTAGAAGGGATGGCAAACAATGAAAACTAAACTAATCAAATTCATTACTCATATAACATATACATTCTTCTCTCAGCGTCAACAGAAGGATGTAAAACACTACTTAGAAACAATAGTTATAGAATACCTATTAATAACTAAAGAAGCTAATACAGGTCGTCTAAGCGACTTTAAACAGGCATTAGGCTTAGAGCGTTTCCACCTCATCGGGTGGAAGGTTGCAACAACAAAAAAAGATTTTAAAACTTGTTGTTGACTTTACGAAAACAATCATGGTAAGATGGTTTTAAGAAATACAGCAGCACAAAATGCTCATTGATAACTGAATAAGAAACCTTTTCTCTCCTGCTCCTAGCGGTTGGATAACTGCCACAATGGACGGATACGAAACGGAAAGTAGGAACGTTGTGAAACGCCCGAAAAGCCCGTGAGTCGAACGAAAAGACAGTGAGAGTTAAAAGGTATAATGTTTTGTTTAATCCCTGCTTATAAGCTATTGTTTGTAAGTAGTGGTGAAACAAAAATAACAAATGAAAAGGGGTCATTTAAATGGCTAAACAATATACTTTCAATAACTTAATCAATGGTAGAGAGTACGACCATGAAAATTATGAGTGGGTTGACACTCCATTAAATGAGCGTCACGAAGCTTTACACCAGTTCAAAACTTTCCTACTTGGATACACTCGTGAGGGAAGCAAACCAAACATCGCAATTTATAACATGGACGTTGTAAGATGTCTTCCAAAAACATGCGGGATATTCGACCGCCTTATCATTGGTGAGCGTGGCGTGGAATATATAGCGGGTCAATGCTACACCGATGAAATTGCTACAATCAAACAAATTATCGTAAAAGAATGTTACTAGGGGGAAAATGACAATGAAAAAAACATATGAAATTCAAGTATTCAATTTAGAAACTGGTAAAAATGACACGGTGTTTTACAACGCTACAGAGGGCGTTAATAACCAAACATGGCAGGACACTAAGAACGAACTGTATAACCACGACAGACAAGAAGCGTTAATTGTTGAAACGGTGGCGGGTGTTGTTGGTCAAGAGCTTGCTTGGAAATATGAATTAGAATTACGCAATGATGGTGACTTGTACCGTGAGATGACCTTGAAACAATTGTTCGATAAGAATTACATGATTGACTATATCATTCAAAACTATTAAGGGCGGGGGGCTTGTCCCCTCTGCTACTAACCAAATAAAATAATAGGAGCGTGTACAATATGGAAATGATTAGAGTTGCTGAATTTGAAGGGGCTAAAGCTACATTGAATGTATTACAAGGGGTTAAAAGATTAGTGGCGAACGAGTCATACACAAACGAAGCTATAGCAGCGGTGGAAAGACTATTGGAAGAGAACGAAGAGAAGGAGCTCTTTGACATCCTTATCGAGCATGGAACGAAGGTTATAGCAGGCTATACAATTTCTAACAATCACGGGTTTTCTATCATCTATCTAGACAGTGATAGAGCTATCATTCAAGACGGGGAATACTATGCACTATGCGAGATAGACGAAGCAGGGGAACATATCATTTATGATAGTTTTGAAATACCGCTTAATGAATGCATGAGAGTCTAGGGGGTGCATGGTATGAATACAACTGTATATAAATTAGGCGTTGAGTTCTTGGAAACCGATGCAGACCAGGAGACGTTGCAAGAGGTTATTAATAAGCTCACAGCGGAGCACGGGGACGCTTACGACCTGGACGAAGTAGGGGACGCTCTGAATGCACTGGGGCACTTCTCAAGGTATATAGAGGTTAACGAAAATATTAAAAACTATACTCAAGATTAGGAGCGTGTACAAAATGGAAAAACAATTGGTTGAATTACTAGAAAAGTTTATGGAAGAGTTAGGGGACGCAACCGACTTCATGGATACATTTTCCAAATACCCCGATGAGAGTTACGGGGAAGAAGGCTATGAGCGTGTACAAAACAAGTACGATTTAATAGAGCAGGCGAAAAAGGTTCTATCAGAGTTAGAAGGCTAAATTGTTTCATGTGAAACATTATTAAAAAAACTATTAGGAGCGTGTCTATTATGTCAATCACATTTCAAGGTAACGAGCAAATCAAAGGAAACTATGAGGGGAAAGAATACGACTTCGATAGATACAATTTTGAAATTAGAACGCCTATGAGTCACCAGGATTGGAGCATTGTAGTTGATTTCCTAAACGAAGATATAGAAGGCGATGCAGTACGATACGGGACGTGGGATGACCTGGTAATCGAAGAATGTTTAATGTGTCTAGCAACGTTGGAGCCGCACCAAATCAAAAGAGAGTTCTCTCACATGCTAACACCTGCAAACTATTCACAACTAGGCACTAAGGCACCACAAGAAGCCCCACAAGCGGCACCGATGGAAGAGCCACAAGAAGAAACGGAAAGACAGTTATACAACGAAGCAGGGGAACCAATTGAAAGCGTGGCAGAGGGTGAGCTTCCCTATACTGAAAGTGGGGATATCCTGGTATTAGATGACATGGTAAGTGACACGCCTTTAAACAATGAGCAACTAGGCGTAAAATTTATTAGAAAATATCAACACCCAACAGAGGGATGGAAGGCATATGAATTCCAAACAAACGATTTCCTTTACTTCGAAGGCTACGAAAACGGAGGGTCACTATTCCGCTTAGAAATGGGCGTAAATATCAGAGGGGAAGAATATACATCGGTTAACGTGGCATACAGTGAAGATTATACAGTAATGGAGGAAGTGACATATGCGTTTGATATTGAGTCACTAATACAAATTATGGAAGCTACTACAGATATCTATGACGAACAGGAAGAGTTCGAAAACTCACTAGACGAAGAGGGGGAAGACTACTAATGAAAGAGTTTGGGCGGGGGTCGCTAAAGGTTCTAGTTTGCGGGGTTGGGTTATACGGTGTGCTTGTACTCTACTCACATTTAATAGTATTGGGGATGAGATAATGTATAGTATTAGGGTCTATTGTATGCACCCACGGAAAGGGCTACAGGTGAGGTATATAACGTTTGATACCTATACCATGTCAACCGACTGTATGGACGTTCTACAGGGGCAGGAGAGCCCCGAGTTTACAAGCGAAATGTATTTGGAAAGTGGCACGTTAACAAAGGATATACTAGGCGAGTTAGTGAATGATAGGTCTATTGAATGCCCTGCACTGGTTAACTATTTAAATAAAACGATATAGGAGCGTGTGAGATATGGAACGATTAACATTAGATGAGTGGAAGAACGTATTCAGCAACCTAGCAGCAGAGGGGGCAGAGGTCGAGGTGGTTTGGCTTGAGAGTACCGATGAATGGGTATTATGTCATGAGTCAGAACTATTCGAGGATGGATACACGGGTGAACTAGAAGCCCAACAACGATTGGAAGATGTATACAGACAACTGGCAGAGAGTCAAGAGTTTAAAGAATATGATAATGCAAGCTATGACCGCTATCAAAGAGAGATGAAAGATGCGGGACACAAGCCGACCGACTTCTAAAATGAGGTGGGTCTTTTTTTCTGTTTGTCAATGATTATTTTTCGACACCATTCGACAGACCCCACCCCGTGCCATTTTTTACCATAAATCGACATCACCCCCACCCAGGGGTCTACCCCAGGCTCAAATTTTCCCAAAAAATTTTTTAGGGTGAAATATTGAGGTATCTTAAACGGGGATCATGCGTCCTACAATAAGCCCGATCATGGAGCCCCATAGGATGCCCCTATATAGCCCCAATCATGAAGCCCCATGAAAAGCCCCTATAGGAAGCCCCCTAGTAGGCTCACATAAGGAGCTCACATAGGATGTACCGACTAGAAGCCCCTAGCGCCCCGTGTAAGCCCCATACGAAGCCACACATGCAAATACATGATAAGCACCACTAGAGAGCGACAGGAAGCAAAATGAGAGCCCAGTATGAGCCACAACGATCACAAAATAATACCCAAAAATTTTAAAGGAGTACTACCTTAGCATCTTATTATTTATATAATACAATATAGTTGAAAGTAGTGGACAAAAGAAAAAGCCCCCAGGAGGGAGCTATGATCTTACTCGTCATCGTCTATTGCTACTACATGCGGTTCATTGATGTTTCCGTAGAAAACATTGCCTTGTACAACATGCTTGTGCATATCCCACTCGTCTATCGTTACGGTGTGGTCTACACTGTGCGGGCGTAGTTCCATGTCAACTGCTAGTGCTTGCTTGATCGCATCTTGTTCGTTAACTGGGTTTTCTATCTCCACTAACAACTTTGCTACGATCGGTACCGCTACTGTATATGTCTTACCCATTACTTTTCCTCCTTGAACATTTCGAATAGTTCTGTGTATACTTTCTGATTACCCTGGATGATGTGAGCACTCATATTGTTTGGTAGGATCGGTTTAGTAAACTCCCCTTCCTTCTTGAAAGCGGCTAACACATTCGATAGGCGGTTATACTGGTTCATTTCCACATACCATAACTTCTTCGTCTTCGGAGCTAAACGTTCTAGCTGCTTAACCATAGGTTGATTATCTGACTGTAGGTTATCCCCATCCGATAGGAGCAGTACGTAAACATCATGTCCGTCTTCGTAGTCATAATCGTCTGCCATAGTGTTAAGCATTTTTACAGCAGGAGAGACTAATGTACCGCCATCTGCACCTTTAACGAAACATTCTTCAAATGGAACTTCTACTCCACCGTCTTTATTAAATGTGACATAACGTGCATATACTGTTGAGTTATGTTTAACTTCTAACATTAGCTTCGTCCAGTGCGCTACACATTGAGCTATGTAAGATTCCCATGCACCCATAGAACCTGTACTATCTTTTGCAACCAGGAGAATAGGTTGAGTTTCAGGACGTTCCGTAACTGGTTTAGGTGGAAGGAGACCTACTACTTCAGCTAGACGTTTCGTTGTTTCTCGGTGCATCTGTAGTTCACCTTGCGTAGGGTGAGCGTTTCGGATTATCTTTTCAGATACCAGGGCTTGTACTAAAGACATACGCTCGTCTTCTTCCTGTTTAGCTTTTACCTTCTCAGGGTCAACTGTATACGTGACCGTTTCAGGTTCATTACTGTTATTAAGCGAATCCTCTACCATAAGACCTAAGTTGTTATCAAGTTCACCTTTAATTACTACTCCTGCACCAGTAAACGTTGCGCCTGATCGTGATTCTAATTGTTTAATTTTCGTTTCTAACGTCTCAATCTTGTCCAGTAACGTATCATTAGCTGTAATCAGTTCCTTAATGATCTCGTATACTTCACCTTTAGCTTCCTTGTGTGCTGCGTTCATTGCTTGCATTGCCTTATGTAACCTTTGAATTTTACTCATTTGTTTCTTCCTCCCATTTGAACGGTTTTGTTCTTTTTTCAAACCATCTATCTAATAGTGACTCTTCTTTAAGGTGTAACGTCATGAGCGTTGCTCCGTCAGCGTATCCGCTATATACTGAACATAGATAATACTGCACCCCACGTCCGTCTTGTGGGGGTACGAATAAAATAGCTAAGTTTACAGAATCGGAACCCTCTGTGAGTTTGAACTCGTCACCTACTCCGTATTTTGCATCCACGATTAATCGTCCTCTCGGTTCTTAAATGTCTCTTTGTACCATTCGTTCACTTTTTTAACCTGGTACCTTAAGTTATAAATCATAAATGGCAGCCACCCTACTATAATCAGGAATGCATACAAAGGGAATAGAGCAAATCCTCCCCACGGGTCATTAAATATAACATACAACCATAGTGCTACACCAATAGCTAAGTAAACTGCGATCGCTCCTACAATCCACCAAATCATATCTCTTTACCTGTTGCTGCTTTGTACATCTGTGTTGCAACCATCATAGCGTAGTTCGCAACATGGGATGCTTCTCTAACAGCAGCTATTGGAAGTGAATCGATCGCTAAACCTAGATGCCTGACATTATCTTCAAAACAAACTGCTTTACGTTCCATCTTATCTTGTAAGAAGCGAGGGTCGCAAGCATACCAACTTTTCTTAAAATCATTCTTCTTAAGTTCTTCTTCCATCTTTGCAGCAAACCAGGCTACAGCAGGTCGAACCTCTGCTAAAGGATTCGGCTCTACAACTTCACGCATAAATATACACTCACCGCTTGATATGGTTATGAACTGCCATCTTTCTTTACCTAGCTCGTTTAGCTTGTCTGCATCTAACGTACCGTGGTAATGGGGATCAGATAGCTTCTGAACAAGTACCTTTTTGTATTCGTATTGCTTATTTTCCATGCTTATCCTCCTTCCAACTCGAACCTTTGGTACGGTGGATGTTAAAGGCAGCTCTAGGAGAAAACCCCATTTTAACGAGTTTCTTAATATTTTTGTACCCTTCTTCACCGTAGAAGGTAGATATCGTCCATGCATCTTGTTCTTTGAATCCTAATTCTTGTACCTTCTTACCAATATCATTTAGTTCAAATTTTGCATCCCTAATGGTAATAGAACCTTCGAACGGATTGGCAACAAGCCTGCTTTTCCCTTTACCTGAATAGGCAACGACAGTTTCTATTTCTCCCACCTTAGCCATAACACCATTTGGCATCTTAAAATACATTGTTATATCTGATCCACTTGGTTGCTTACCTAGCATTCTTCTTACCTCCTCGTTTCGGGAATGACCAAAACAACTCCGCATGACCGCAATCGTGGCACCACTTGATGAGTTTACCTGTCACATTCTCGTGAGGGCACATACTCATTAGACGATTCTCTGCGTGAAGGATATTTTTATCTAGTACCTCTAATTCAAACATCCGTTTACGCTTTTCAGCGTACATCTTATCAATGACTTCTTTAGCTTTGTCAATGTCCATCATTCTTGCTCCTCTTCAGAGTTTACAAATATCTGTTCAGGTTTATCAGGTACTGTGAACGGGAACACTACAGGAACAAAGCTTTCTCTATTTGTATACCAGGTTTTCCCTCCATCATCTGTAAAGGTCTTCCCGTGAATATAATACGCAGTAGAATTGTCCGTACCTTTTCTGAACACAGCAGAGCATCGAATGTTTTGTTGTGTGTCGTCACTTGAAAAGTAAGATGGCTTCCATTCATCTTCTTCTCCTGTTAAAGGCGTAATAGGTTTCCAGTCTAACAGACGTTGAATAAGGTTTAATGCGTATGATGCAGAGAACCCGCTATGACCTTGTGCAGAGAAAACCTTAACGATTTCAAGTACATCATTATTAATGCGTTCTTGCATTTCTTTCCCGTCACCTTCAGGTACTAACTGATCTAACTCTTTTTTAGCCCAATCTACTAATTTGCTCATTTCACTTTCCCCTTTCAAATTCCTTATATCTTGGTTTCTTACATCTTAAGCACTCATGTTTAACCTTTTCCCTATTAAAAATCCAGTGGTGACCTAAGAAGAAACACTTAATCTTAGGATTTAATCTTAAGTCACCTACAGAAGTTTTCATCGAATAGTATCCAGGTCACGTCTTTTAGCTAACAGACGGTTCCAATCATTCGAGTAAACACTATCTCGACCAATAAGTTCTGAACCAAATTCTTCGTGCTTATCGCTCCAACCGAATTGTGCAAATTCGACCATTTCATCGAACATTTTCTTATCAGATTTATTCTTAGGTACTTTCTTCTCAGGGAATAAGCCACAATAGTAATAACGGATTAAGCCTTCTTTATCCGTACCTTCCATTCGACTTAAGCTATGAAGTAAATACTTCTTCAATTTACGCTCTGTTTGTGTTAGTCCGATTGTATGTTCATACTCTAGGTGAGACAATACTTTCTTCTTTTCCTTCGGAGGTTCACCTAGTTCCGCAGCAATATTACGTTCAGGGATTTCTTTTCCTTCTAACTGACGAAGCACCTTACGTTCTCGTCTAATAATTAAGCGTCCGTAGTAATTTACCTTACGGTTTTGTAAGTGGATAGACACGATGATAACTCTTTTACCATCACTTAAAATGATATTGTAATCATCTGTATCCATATCATAGTTCTGCATATTTCGGATAGATACATAAGTCAAGGCTTCCTGTAGGATACTATTCGGGAATTTATCCTGGCGTTGCTCAACCACTCGTAATGAGTCTGTATCGATTGCAACTACAGGTACAACATCGATATTCTCTATTTCATCGTCCTTGCCCCACTCGTGAAACTCCGCTACGGTAATTCCGTCTGTTACATTACTATACTCCCAACGTACACCTACATTTTCATGATACATACAATACACTCCCTCATTTTAATTTTTTTCGGTACACCTTAAAGATGTAATCAAACCCCTTATCTTCTACACCATCTCGGCTGTAGCATTCACGATAGTCTTCCATTGGAAATTCAGGGAAGAACTTGTCCGCTTCGAACTCAGCGTCAATCTCCGTAAGATACAATCTGTTTGCAAATGGCAGAAACTGCTTGTATACGCTTTCTCCGCCAATAACCATTATTTCTCTGTACTTCTTGAACTCACTTAGCACTGACTCAATATTCGGCAGAACGATTACGGATGGATCAGGGTTATAACTTGCATCCCTGGTTAAAACGACATTTATGCGGTTCGGTAATGGTTTACCTATACTCTCGTATGTAGCTCTACCCATAATTACAGGCTTGTTGTATGTATGTTCTTTAAACCATTCGAAGTCCTCTTTGATGTGCCATAGCAGCTTATTGTCAAGACCTATTTCATTGTTTTTACCTTTTGCTGCTATCATTGATATTTCCATCTGTAAACATCCTCTCAGTTGCTTGTATTTAGTATATATCCGTTGCTGTACATTAGTCAACAACTTTTTAATAAAATATAGAAAAAGAACTAGACATTATAGTCTAGTCCTCTGTGAACCTGCATATTATATAGGTTCACCTTGTTCCCAAAGACGTGCGCCTTCTTTCTTATCGACCAGTACTGGTATGCCTTTCTCGTCTACTGCAAGGAAATAAGCGTCTTCAGTTTTAAAGATAACTTCTCCGCTCTTTAACTTACGTGTACCATATTTGATTCTACTCAGTTTCCACGACTTGTATCTCATTACAAGATACGGTATAACGATTGGTAGTGTGAAGGCAAAGTATAGAAATAGCACATATGCGATCCATTTAGCCATTCTACTGTTCCCCTTTCAAATAGGTCATAACCTCATCAAACTGGGCATATAATGTCTCTAACGAACCGTTGTTATACAGCACAAAATGGACAGGAGCTTCAGCTACATACTTCTCTGACTCGTGGCTTAGGTCTTCTAAAGAGAACTTATCCCCTTCTGCCTTAGCACGCTCTATCCGTACGTCTTGTGATGCTTCCACTCTAATGAGCGTATAACCTTCTTTGTAACAGCGTTCGAACTCATTTGGTTGTCGTGCGTCTGTAATAAGGGGCATAAACTCCACTTGGTCACCCAGGATGTTGTAGCTCTTAGCCGCTCGTCTTACACGTTCTATTTTATAGAAGCACTTGTTAATCCAGTAATCCTCACCGTAAATAAAGCGCATAAGCTGCCCATATAGCTGATAGCCTTTACGTGGCTTAGGATTCATCGGTACGTGCGGAAACTCCGCATGGAACATTTCTTTTAAATCATCTGCGAAAGCAAAAGGAACGAAACCACCGTAGTTCTTCTCAGCGTACTTCTGTAACGTAGTCTTACCTGATCTAAGTTCACCTGTAATAGCGATCTTGATTTCTCTGACCATGTTTTTATCCTTATCCGTGTATTTCATGGACTCACTTCTCCTCTTCTTTTAGTCCGACCGAGACCTTGCCTTTAATAACTGGGTGAGCTTCGTAACCGATAAGTTCAAAGTCTTCTAGCGTATAGTCCTCGATATTCTCATGAACTGTCTTCACTTTAAGTGTTGGTAATGGCTTAGGTTCACGAGTCATTTGTAGCTCTAACTGCTCCACATGGTTGTTATAAATATGCACGTCACCGCATGAGTATACAAGCTCTCCGACCGCTAGACCTGTCATTTTTGCAACGATATGTACTAACAATGCGTAGCTTGCAATGTTAAATGGTAACCCCAGGAATACGTCATTTGACCGCATCGTGAACATACAGCTTAGTTTACCTTCTGCTACATAGAACTGGAATACGTAATGACATGGTGGTAATGCTACTTTACCGATCACCGATGGGTTAAATGCAAGTACCAATAGTCGTCTTGAATCAGGGTCTACTTTAATCTGCTCAATAACATTCTTTAACTGGTCAATACCTTCGTTGTTCCAGTTACGCCACTGTGCCCCGTAAATAGCTCCCAGGTCGAATCCAAACTCTTTAATACAGTCGAAGAACTCTTTCTTCGGTAGCGGTCGTCCTAATTCTTTATACCAACGATAAGCGTCATCATCCCAAATGTGAACGTTCTTATCTAGTAAGTCTTTTACGTTCGTACTTCCACTGATAAACCATAGCAATTCTTCCGCAATTACTCGGAATGGGAGTTTTTTAGTTGTTAGCATCGGAAATCCTTTAGATAAATCAAAGCGCATCTGTTCTCCAAATAGGGATCGTGTCCCTGTTCCAGTGCGATCACCTTTGTAATTACCCTCTTCCAGGACTTTCTTTGCTAATGCTAGGTACTGCGGGTCTACGTTGTTGTCAATTGTCATCTGTATCTTCTCCTCTAACCGATTGTTGCCACTCTGCTATCCAGGACGGTATAAACACGTCCTCTTTCACTTCTAAATGTGCAGTTATGATTTTACATCTAAAGCAGTACATATGCTTAATGTGGTCTTTTTCTTTAAGCCTGCTTTTCTTCCTGTATATTTTCATTATATTGTCACAGCATGTACACTGTAAATATGTGGAAGATGTTCTTGTCTTGCTTCCTGAAGCCATATCACCCACCTCCTGCTTCTGCCATAAGTTATGTTATATCTTCATTATAACACACTCTAAATTCACTATGATGTAGTGGAGATGAAATATACACTAGTTAGTGGACTAAAGTGTCTCTGCGACACCTAACTTATGACGTTTAGCGAATATATGCAACGCTTCTCTCTCATTTTTAGTTATATTGCGGTTAGCAAAACCTTTAGCCTGGACAACATTAAAGTCCCTGATCTCGACAGAAACTAAAGGCTTGTCCAGTTCGTCTTTATTACGCAGGAACACGATCTGCGATGTACCTTTGTTAACTTTTCTAACGTAACTTGCGATACAGTGATGCAGCTCGTTACCTTCCGCTACAACCTCCGCAGCATCCTTTGGCACGATTATTTTGTAATCACCTAATCGACCTGTTTCTAATACACGGTAGTTGTCCGCAGCTTTAGCAAACTCTTCTACTGCTACAGGGTCTTTCATAACGTTGTAATTTCTAGCAACGATATCATGGTACGTTTTTAAGTATCTAGGGTACTTATGGAAACTTGTGTTACCCATATCTACGTTCATGTTGTAATAATCTCTGTATGTAACAAAAGCACTAGCATAATCTAGCCCTTGCATGTTATAGCAGTCGAACAGTAGGTACTCAATAAGTTTATACGTATTTGAGTGGTTATGCTTGAAAACAAATCCGAAGAATGAACCGTCTGCGTATCGCCCTATTTTCGACTCTTTAACTCGGTTAGCTAGAAGGAAATCATTTATAGTTTCGTTATTCAGAAACACATTTAAGCGATCGTCCATTTGGAACACTTCTTGCAAGTCTTCAATCTGCTTGGTATACCCTCTGTAAATGTCCATAGCGTTCTGTGTTAAGAAAGAAGCATGATCTGCCAATCCATACAGTCTGTCCGCATTATTTGTAAATGTTCGCAGGAACTTATACTGGGATTTCGTTAATCCAAACATTTGATGAATTTTGTTAATTCCGTTTGCTGCTGCGGCTTTTACCATACCACGAAGGGCAGAGTTCTTTTTGATGTCGTTAATATCTAGACCTGCTTTATATAATAGCTCTAACTTGCTGTATTCCTTGATAAGGCGTACAAGAGAGCGGGATGTCATCGTTACCTTCTCTTCGCCAATCTTACCCATGATGTTTACCATCTTCTCGTACATACCTTTGTTTTCAGGTACTGAAATCTCTTCCAGGAACTTTTTAGCTCCTGCTGAACTATAGAAGTCGTTAGAGCTGCTGTACCCGTAAAGTAAATTACGAGGAACAATTAAATCTAGGTTAGGTAGGCTAAACTTAACTTCTCTACCATTCCGAAGGATGTAATACTTGTTGTTGCGTAGATCATATAACATCTCTGTTAAAACAGGTTTTTCAACTTTTCGTACTACTTTCGTATATGTTGCATAGAAATGAAATGAGTAAGCTGTTTTCTCAATCATGAAATAAGTTACGTGCCCGATTTCAAATGATGGTGCAAGTTCACCTGATTCGATTTTGTCTAGCACGGTTGTAAAATCTTCTGTCAAAATCATCATCTCCCTATAGTGTGTATAAAGCGTATAACATCACTATAGCATACAAATAAAAAACCAGTCAACAATAATTTGTGACTGGCTTGTTAAACTTATTTATCTTCGGTTTTAAGGTACCAGTGACGCTTCCACGCTAGTTCTAACGCACGGTTTGACAAACCTTGTAGGTCTTCGTCTGTTGCGCCTTCTACCACTCGTAGGAAGTAACGAATTAGATCGTAGTCGGAGCCTGTGAATGTTTTCTTGTCTGTTAAATGAGCAATCGCTAAATCGACCATTACGTCACGTTCACAAGGTTTAGAGCAGTCCGACTTGTCATCGCACGTACATGGAACTACTGCTTCCTCAGGACATGGTACAGGCTCTACTGCCGCTTCTTCTGCGCTATACTCTTCCTCGTATACCTCGTAACGATTATATTCGTATTTATCCTCACCTACTTGGATTGCGATATAATCCGACTTAACGTAAAGAGAAGCGTAAGTGTTTCCTTTTTTAAGAGGAATTAAGAATTTAACCTTTCCTCCGTATCCTGATGCGTCTAAGTGTGCGAACGCATCACGTAACGATTCTTTATGGTAGTCGATCATACCCTCATGAGCAAGGTCTAAAGAGTCAACAAACTGGTCAAGGAACTCTTCCTCTGTCTTCGGCTTGTCCGCTTTCTTGTCTACCTTTTGCAATACTTCCTCTGCTTTTCGTTGACTTTCTGCTAATTTTTCCATAGCAGCCTGTGCATCTTTAAGCAACTTGAACATGTTAATACCGTCTTTCGGATGTTGCGGAGCGATTACAGCAAGAATAGCATCCACGTATTCATTTACAGGATTTCCTGCAAATAGCGTATCCAAGTTAGGGATACCTTCCATTGCTTCATCCTGCTTGATATCCTCAATTTCATGGATAGCTTTAAGTGACTCGTCCAAAAGCTCTTTCGCTCCTGCAATACCATTATAAACTTCGGGAGCGTCTACATCGATGTTCCCTGTGTGAATGCCTTTTTCTAGGTGAGCAAGGAAATCTAGTGCTTGACCTAACGGCTTTGTTACATTTTTAAAAGCTTGCGTTTTCTTCTTTACCATAAGTAATTCCTCCTAATTTCATTTACAGTTGGTCTGCAAATGAACTAAACGCACCTCGGTAGTTGTGTGTCAGGTTAGCAAATTCAATGTTAGGGTAAATCCCTGATTGTTTACCTTGCTTGAAGTGATGAATATACTCAGCGAATCCTGACGTACCTTTAGCGATGTCGATTTGTCCATTGTGACCTGTGATCGCTATATAGCAGCTATCATCAATACGGGTTAAAACTTTTTTAAGCTCATCTTTCGTAGCGTTTTGCGCTTCGTCAATGATAATACCTACGTTAGAGAATGTGCGTCCACGCATAAATGTGTGTGGTGCTATCTTATAGTCATAGTTGACAAACTCGTTTGTCATCATTTCGTAGTTTAAATGCTGTGTGTTTACATCTGCACTTTGCAGCGCTTGCATAAACGGTACCGCATATTCTTTGATTTTATCTGAAACCTCACCAGGTAGGAAACCTAAAGATTTCTCCTGAACTGGAAATACTACGTAATACAATCTGTCAATAAGACCTTTCTTTAGTAAAGCGTTCATAGCTTGCGTTGTAACTGTTGTCTTCCCTGAACCTGCTACAGAGTCTACGAAGATTCGTTGGTTTTTATAAAGCTTTGCAACCATATCTTGCTGCTCTCTGTCTAAACTGTTAATTAGTGGAAACTCGTGTTTGTTCAGCTTGTCCAATGATAAACGTTCTGTACCTGCCATATGTATGCTCCTTTACTGTAGGTATTAGTAACCTCACACTCATTATACCACAGATCACACCGTCCTCTCGGTCACTAGCCCTCGACTGTATCTTTTTTATGTTAAATGCTAGATTACCCCTAGTATAATCGCTCCTTTACGATATGTCAACAATATTTTAAAAAGAAAAAAGACCCCCGTAAGGAGGTCTCTATATCTTAGTCGAGATATACGCTATGATATCATCGAACTGGGTATGGGGTTGGAACGTGAATAAAAATTCAGTACCTGGCGTACCCATTACCACTTTTGGTGTAGCTGTGACAGGGCATCCCCAGTCCTCTTGTCTACCAATGTGGCGTGCCACTTTAATAAACTCATTTGTTTCATCCTCAGCATTACGCATTAACTCAGCAGGAATAAAGATTTCGTGTTCCGTTGTCATTCGCCCTACAGTCTTACGTTCCTTAAACATAAAGAACGTGTTCATTAAACTAGCGGTTAATGTTATGCGATTCTCACTCATTATTCCGCTTCCTCTGTTTTAGGGAATGTTTTCTCGTGCCATTCTGCATAGTTAGACTTCTTAATGAATCCGAAGATATATGTAATAGCTGAGTCTTCAAGTCCGCTAGTGACAGGAGATACGCCTGTAGAAGGAATACCTGTACCATCGTCAATGATAATAACTGCGTCTTCACCTAAGTTAATTACGTTACCTTTTGCTGCATAGTCCGCAAATCGTTTCGATAACTCTTGCATATCCAGGTTAGTATTCATACATTTAGCAAAGATTAACTTATGTAAATACGGGTCTTCTTCGAAGTTACTTTGCACTTGTAAAAGGTGCGGACGATCGTTAACTTCGTCAGGAGATTTAGCGATAAGGAATTTATATTCCTCGTAGCGCTTTTGGAACAAGTCTGTAAGCAACTCAATAACTGCGTCATAATCTTCGTCAGTTGGTACTACTGTAAGTAAATCAGTTAATGTTAATTCATTTACTGGGTTGCTTGGTGGCGCTAGTAACCCCTTTGTCCACTTCAATTGTGTTGTACCGTCTACCGCTAACTCGTCATGCTTCTTCTCGTTTGTCATCTCGATCTCATCCTTTCTAATGGTATGCTTTACTTCCGATAGTACTTCTTCGACTATCTCTTTTAGCGAATGTATTGCTCGTCTGCCTTCTCGATGCTCATTTACCGACCGTACATACCCTAGAATGAGTATTGCGGAATAAAGAGCTACAAAGACAAGAATCAACACAATTAACATTATATCATACTCTATAACGCTTGTCACTAGCTACACCCTTTTCTTTTGTCTTTTCCTGCTCTTCTAATTCTTTTGCCTTCTTAAGCAACCTTCGCATAAGCTCATCCACACCGTCTTTAGATAGTCTGTATTTACCTGGACGCATAGCTGCACCTCCTATTACCATTATATCACAGACAATAAAAAAAGAGCAGCCGAAGCTACTCACGTTACAGGGGCACCAGTTCCATCTACCCATCCATTGTTAGCCGCATTACGGTACAATGGTTTATTCAGTGTTGTGTCGAAGAAGTACTGCCCAATTGCAGTCCCTGTAGAAGGTCTTTGTGCAGTTGTCCCTGAAGTAAATACGTTTAACGTTAAGTTACCGTTTCCGTCAGGTGCTACACCATTGACTTTCTTTACGAATCCCGCAACACTAGGGATAGCGATTGTAACGTTCCCGTTTACGTCAGGATTAGTACCGTTAACTTGTTTAACCATACCTGTAACATTAGGGATAGCGATTGTAACGTTACCATTTCCATCGGGTGCAGTGTTGTTAACTTTTTTAACAAGACCAGTTAACGTTACGTTTCCGTTTGGGTCGGGATTAGTACTGTTAACCTGCTTAACCATTCCTTGGATATCAGCTTTCGTTGCGAAATCTCCGCTACCTTCTGATCCTTCTTCTAACTTTTGTACTGCTAAATCAAGTTCCCCAATCTTCTCAAGAATGTCAGGGTTGTTGTTGTACATGGTGTTACGTGCCATAGGGTTATTTGACATTGGTTTCATCCTTTCTACAAAGTTATCATCTCTAATATAAAAGAAAACCGACCCTATTTAGAGTCGGCTTCTAAAGAATTACTGGAATGTTCCCCAGTAAGAGATACGTTTACCGTCACGAGTTTCACCAGTTGCAGCGTATGTACCGTCTACCCCTTTGATCCAAACGTAACCGTCTTTCTCCATTCCGAACGAAGTGTACGTGAATGGACTACCGCTGTTCAGAGTACGAAGGTGTTCAGCATTTACACTTGGCTCTCTTCGAACTTTGATTGAAGTGTTAGCTGTGAATACACCGTTCTGTGGAGTGAACCAACTAGAATCGTATCCACCTCCACCAGTGCTTCCGCCTGTAGAACCTCCACCTGTGTTTCCACCTGTAGAACCTGTGCGTTGACCAGTGATAGCATAGCAGATAGAGTCTGCAATTTTGTCTACGTTCCATTTAGCCATGTCGCCTTCGTTATCGATGAATCCTAGTTCGATTAAGATAGCAGGCGCTTTAGTAGTGTTTAGTACGTAAAGGTCAGTACGTGGTTTAGCTCCACGGTTAGACCAACCGATGTCATCTGCAAGTTGTTTAGAAACTTTAGCAGCTAAAGCTTGTTGGTCGTAGTAGCAAACCTCTACTCCATTAGCAGAACCGTTGTATGCATTTAAGTGTAACGAAATATCTAAATCTACGCTATGTGCGTTACATTTAGCTACGATGTTACGTAAGTTAGCGCTTTGTGTAGAACCTGTTTCGTCTGTGCAGTCATAAACTGTGTGACCAAGGCTACGAAGCTTGCTAATTAAAGCATCTTTAACTTGACGATCCATAACGTGCTCTTTACGACTTCCGTAGTTAGCACCCTGTACGATACTATTGTGACCACCGTGTACGTTATATGTTGACATTTAACTTCCACTCCTTCATTTAGTAATTAATACCCGTCTTTAATATAACGGTTGAACCCAAAAACTTAGTATTTACGAGTAAATATATCTGTTGACTGCGGAGCCATGATGTCTACAGTCGTGTAACCAAAGGCGTTTTCTTGCTCTTTTGTTATGTAAGGCTCTAACACATGATCCATGCCTACCATAGAATATACAGACGATTGAGCGTAGTGGTCATCTCCACGGTCTGTAATAATTTGGTATACTTCGCCTGTCTTTTCGTCCTCTTCGTCTCGAATAATAACGTTAATCCAGTGCTGCAAGTAGAGCTCTAAATCCTGGTCGATTGCGTTATAGAATCCTAAGCGTTTCATCTTCATGTCTGAGATGTGCTTTTTGTTCTGTGTTAACTTATCGACTGTAACCTTTGACTGACCTTCTGACCATGAAGGTTGAATCTGTCCATTAGAACGAGGGTTCGGGTTAACTTTAACTCCATAAACTCGACCTACTCCGAAGAACTGGATAAGCTTGTCCACGTAGTTTCCGCTGTCTCCGATGTCGGCACAGATAATATCGGGACTGTAAGGGATTAATTGGTTAATGATACTCTCTAAATCCGCTTCGATATTCGCTACCCCTCTAGCACGCTCTACTGAGAATACACGGATAATATCGATCATACCATTGTCTCTGAATCCACGGACTGTAACCCAGTGTCGGTTACCCCAGTCGATACCTACAGAGATGAATCTATAGTCTCCTCTGTCCATTAATGGCTTCTCTAAGTAACTACGTCTATTGTCCATAACGTCAGGTCTCTGAACCGCTAACGCAACGTCCTGGAAGGGATATCCTAGAACGTAGTTATAGAAATGCTGCTTCGATTTAGCTTCTAACTCTTTACGTTTCAGCTTATCGGCAGTGAACCATACCGCATTCATTTGGGTAATTAGATAGCCACGAGTACCTTGGTTATTTAAAGTACGATCGGGATAAGCAGCTACCCATTCTCCATTATACCATCTATCGAGGGTCTTCCTGCACTTTTGGCAAACAAATCGGAATGTTCCGTCTTTTACAGTCTTAGCTAGGACATCGACACCCGTTTCGTCCATACACTCGATATTTTTTTCGTAATCCATTTGCTGTCTGTGTCCACAGTGGTCACATCTATGCATGTACACACATTGGTCAGATTGGTCATACAGTGCATGGATTCCGTAGTTCGGTACCGTAGGTGTTGACCATCTACGAAGTACACCGAATTGTGAAGATGACATAGACTCCATTGCCGAGATTTCCGCACTAGCATTTACACGGTCATACTCATCCAGTGAAAGGTAATCGATATCGACACCCTCTACCGCAGCGCCCTTACTAGAAGAACGGAACAGCATGAAGCTATTTCTAATTTTCTTTTTCTCCAACGAGTCAAACTTAGGGTCAGAGATTGTAGCGTAATAACCTTGCTCTAATAGGGGGTTAATACGAGTGGAAACGAAATCTTTCATTTGTCGGTTGGTCGGGAATGTGTATAAGCACTTCACGCCTGCATAACTATATAAGTCTGCAAACCATAGCATTTCTCCTACCCCAACCTCGGATAGCCCCAACTGACGGGACTTGATAACTGCTTTGTTTGGGTGTGTATCGTTAATCATTTGTATCTGCCAAGGACGGTGCGCCTGGGCTTTGTTAGATTCGTGTCCGCTAACGTGGAAGGTAATTGGATGACCTTTAACTCTGTGATGTTTCAGCAGGTAAGACGAGGTGTTTAACATCGTCAGTACGTATGATAGTTCGTCTTTTGTTAAATCTGTTCGACCGAATGTTTGCTTGGCAACATTGGCGATCATTCTTCCATCGATGTTGTTGTTCATTAGAATGTTCCCTCATTTTCTTTGTTCTGTGCAATATCCATATCTCGTATTAAGTCTGCAACCTCTTCCGCTGACATGTCCATAACACTTACTCTGCCTTCTTCGTCTGTTGTCATCTTACCGTCACGAATCTTCTCTTCCATTACCTGATCCTGGCGCATGTTGATTTCAGGCAGCATTCCTGATGCACCTTGACCGTCCATAACATCTGCGATACCATTCATCTCTTTGTATAGTCCAACTACACGATGTAGGTCTGCAATGTTATCGATTGGAATTTCACCTGCATCCATACGCTGCATGAATTTAAATACACCCTTGGTTAAAGCAGAGTTTAAAACATCTCGAAGCTCTTTCTCACTGTCGAAAGCCTGCTTCTTCTTGTTGATACCGTTACGAATGTTATCAGCCATTGACATCTTCAATCAGCTCCCCTTTCTGCCTTAGTGTTCTGTAGCACGATGTAATGTCTCTACAAGCGTCCATAATAAACCATTCGTTTAAATGATAGCGGGTATGAGCCTGTATAATTATGTACTTATTCTCATTAATAATTAAAGAGGATAGAGGGCGACCACACACCACACATACCCTGGGAGTATGCACCCTCTTGTCTCCTTTATTAAATGAGTGACTTTTTTCGGCTAGACTCATGAGTTTCCGCCTTTTATGTACGATTTCTTTTTTTGTCACCATTTTAATTCACCTATTCTTCTTCGTCTTCCTCACCAAAGATTGGGTTAGTTTCTAAGTATTCGTTGTAAGCCACTAACTTTTCCTCTAAGTACTTGTCCCCATCGAACTCCTCATTGTCCACTGCATCTACGTACAGATACGGAAGTTCCAGGATAATTTCACCCACAATACGATCTGCGGACTCCACAGTAAAGCATAGATTGTATTTGATGAACTGTTTCGTTACATATGATTCGTACTTCTCGTGCAAGTGCTTAATAATTTCTGCTTCTTTCAGTTTCATTTCAGATACTAGACCTGCGTAGTCACATGCCATATTTACTGTAGTTAGCGTAATAATCTGCTCTAAATCACCAATCATTTTGTTAATGTAAGACGGGAGGGGTAATAGCTTTCCATCCTTCTCAATCAATACCGTTAGTAATTTAGCTTCCTCTACGATCATAGGTGTTAGTTCACTCACCGCAAAATCCTGGGCAATTTCTCTGTAGTCGTCTAGTTCTCTTTCTGATAATCCAAACATTTGAAGCACCTACCTTCCTGTTATCTGTGGTCTCTATGCTTTGTGCTGTAGCGAAGCATGGCTGTATTCATTAAGTCCTGCCGCTCCTGTTGGGCACGCATAGCGCCTTTTCGTATAATATAATCATACGAGCTGACTACAGCAAAAGCTAAAACCGCTCCACATACAATATAAGATATAGTTGTGTGTTCAATCGGAACGATGTTCGCTGATACAAAGTCTGTAATCAAGATGGCTAACGCTTCTGCTAGGAGAATGAGAATAACCTTCATGTGCATCTGCTTGTTATACTTCAACATTGACATAACCTCCACTTGAGAAAAATTTTTATACCTCTAATATAGAAGATATTGCAAAAAACACTCTATAAAGTTCTATATTAGTAGGGATAAATAAGACAAAGAGGGTAGAAAACAATGATTTATCTGATTGCGTCCATCATTTTAACCCTTGTCTTCTATGCCATTGTTACTTATATGTCGTATATAACAGCGTCTATCCTACACCAGGGATTGTTATTCAGGCTAGTGTTCCCAACACTTAAAGCTCTCTCATTCATCATACTAGTGTATATCTCTATTATATCAGATATCATCCTCTTCCGAAGTGGGATGTACCAAACCATCACGATCAAGAACGGTTTACTACTTGTGCTAGTTACGACTGCCCTAACGAGTAATAGAGAACGAAAGGAGATTGGCGATGAACGGAGTAGGGAGTAAGCAGCAACATAATTTAAAGGCAGAATTTCGTGACCTAGTGAGCAATATGATTAGCAGCAATAGGACAAGCCACCACACGTATACGATACATAGATTATTGTCATTAGGTCTTCTGATCGACTTTGCATTTCAGTACCTCGAATCAGATCAGAAAGATTGGGTTCGAATCGAATTAGACTTAAAACAAGACGGAAAGGTGCGGTTTACCGTAAATACCGAATCGCAGTACGGGCAGATAGAAGACGAGGAGAGCAGAGCAGTACTGTTACAATTTTTGAATCATTTCGATGTGGGTTATGAAAAGGTACAAAAACGGAAAGGTTTTATATGGTAAATAGCAGAAAGGTGGGGTTTCAGTGAATAGCAACCAAAACCAACAAGCACTATTGAAGTTACAAGAAATTGAGTCCACACTCCAAGAGCGTGAAAACAGCGCTGCTGAACTGAAGAAGGTTGTCGATGAGCTTAAAGGTATCGTACAAGATATCGATAAGAAAATGGCAATCAGTGAAGAGAAACAGTCCCACCTCTTTTACAGAATCGAGCATCTAGAGCAGGAACTAGAAGACCTAGAAGCGAAGGATGAAAAAGGGGATGACAGACAACGCAAGCTTGTTGAAAACGCATTAATGGTTGTTCTTGGAGGACTTATCAGTTATATCTTTAGCCTGGCAAGCAAGCACTAAGAGAGGATGATTTAAATGGCTAGAAAGTTGAAGTCAGTAGAGGTCACAACAATTTTAAATGAAAAAGCATATGTACCATTGGAAATCTTTAATACGTTCGGTGTACCTGATGCTCCTGACTCAATTGTAGGGAACTACATTAAGGGTAGCGGAGCACCAATGATGAAAGTAAATGCAGCAGCGGACTTCTCAGGGGTATGGTATTTTATCAACCCGCAAATGATCGTGAAAATGGTACCAACATATTAAAAGACCAGGGCGCTTTGCCTTGGTCTCTTTTTTATGCATCTTCTCTTTTGTATCTGCGATCGTTAATATCTCTCATTTCCTCAGGTGTTAAGTCTTCGAATAACTCTCTGTAACCTACGCCCAGGATATCCTCTAGCGCTGTTAAGTTACCACGTCTCGGGTACTTCTGACCATTCTCCCAGTTACATACTGATGACTCGTCTACGCCTAATCGTTCTGCTAATGTGTAAATCGTAAATCCTTTATCCATACGGTACTTCTTCATTCGTTTCGGTGTTGCTGTGCTTTTAGCTGCTTTCTTATTTGTCATTGTAAACATCTCCCTTAGTTTTGTTTTGTCACATTTTCACAACTTACTTTTATATTCAATCTGAACGATTAGTTGTCGTTTGTTTATCTTGACCTCATCTTATCAGTTTGTTGTTTAATTGTCAACAACAACTTTAACTTTTTTTGTCCTATTTTATACAGTCCCCTAATCCTGACCTATTATCCCTAAGCATACAAACTTTTTGACCTATTTAAAACCCTTGATACACGTAGGTTTACAATCCTTATTACTTTATATCCTGACATATTTAGTTTTTATTGCTTCTGTATTTATATATTAATTACTTATATAACTTATTATTAATGATTACAAATAAAATAGGTAACAGATATAATTTAAATAGGTCAAAAATAAGTGAAACATGTACCATTAAAGTTTATTCTGATCCCTTAAACTACTCAAGTTATCCATCCTGACTGTTCCCGTAAACCCTGTTATATCAGTACTTGAAGAGAATATAGTTCTATCCTGACATCCTGCAAGGTTTGTTATTTGTTTAAATTTAAATAGGACAAAAAAGGGGAATTTATGTACCATTATGTTTATAACTGTTCTGTATATAATTATTAAATACTTATATAACTTATTATAAATACTTATAAAGAATATATAATAGTTAGATGTCCGAAAATGGAAATGAATTACCAGTAAGAAAAAAGTTAAAATAATTTGTGTATACATGTTTAGAATCGTACAGAGTGTGATATACTATAACTAGGCTTTGATACAACAGTAAGCACACACCAGTATCAATATTAGGAGAAAAAGGATAGCGACCCTATGGAAACGGTGATCCTATACACTTCCTTCTATAAACTTAATACGCAATCTGCAAGCTGTGGCTCCCCTCCCGTGAAAACCTTGCAGGTTGCGTTCTTAATTATCTCAGGGGAACTAACATGAAGGTGTACCGAAGTGGCTCAACGGGCTAGGTTGCAACCCTAGTATTCGCAGGTTCGAATCCTGTCATCTTCTTATATCAACTATTATGTGCCTGTAGCTCAGTCGGTAGAGCTCTAGATTGTTAATCTATAGGTCGTAGGTTCGAGTCCTACCAGGCACGCCAAATATGAAGAGTTGTCAGAGTGGTTTATCGTTCCTGTTTGCTAAACAGGTGTACGTCCTTAACGTACCACAGGTTCAAATCCTGTACTCTCCGCCAAATTATATGTGCAGCTCAGGAAGAAACTGGTTTATGCCTGCTAATCGTACAGTCAGAGGTAATCTGTGTCCGCTGAGAAGACGGTGTGTAGGGTATACTGGTGAGGAGATCGTGGTGAGAGCCCCTACAGCAGAATAGGATAGACTCATTACACAGAAGGACGGTTCGATTCCAGTCCGTGTGCGCCAAATGGGGCATTGGTATATCGGTATTATTCTTGGCTTCCAACCAAGCGAGGTCGGTTCGATTCCGACATGTCCCTCCAAATTGCCTTCTTAGCTCAGTTGGTAGAGCGATTGACTTGTAATCAATAGGTCGTGGGTTCGAATCCTACAGTCGGCACCATATCATGGGGTATTAGTTTAGTGGTAAAATACTGCACTGTCTATGCAGAGTCAGGGGTTCGACTCCCCTATACCTCGTACAGATGTAAAACGTTTCTTCCTTGTAAGTAAACTCCAAGGGTAATGCCTTGTGTAGTCAATGCTTGTGAGAAGTTTTGTTGTAGGGTGTCTGCCCAAAAAAACGAACCCTCCTTATCGTGTCCCGTTGGTGAAATTGGCTAACACACTCGGCTTTCTACCGAGCATTCGCAGGTTCGAATCCTGTACGGGGTATAAATCCGTTACCCATCTATGACGGTATATAAATTTTAGATTGTTGTGACAGGCAACATAAAAACCTGTCCCTTTTTATCCCCTTAGCCAAGTTGGATCAAGGCAACGGGCTTCTATCCCGTTTATCGTGGGTTCGAGTCCTACAGGGGATGTAAACTTAGTCGGGAAGAGTGTCAGGTTAGCACACTTCACCGTAGGTGTTGTAGGTAGGGTTCAAATCCCGTTGTCGGCTAAGTTAAAAATAAATTCAAAATATTTTAAAAATAGGGTTGTACAAAGTTACAGACTGTGATACAATCTCTATACAAACAATTTTTCGGAGTGGACAAACTGGTAAAGTCGTCAGGCTTTGACCCTGAAGTGTGGAGGTTCGACCCCTTCCTCCGAAGTAAATACGAAGTTCCGTACTTCGTAAACTAAGTCCAATAGCCTACCAGTCAGACAATCAGATGTATTGGGCTTAGTTTACGGGGTGTGGCGTAACGGTTAACGCAGGTGACTGTGGATCACCGAATGAGGGTTCGATTCCCTTCATCCTGATAAATTAATACGTTCCTCCTACAAGGATGCGTCCTGGGTAGGTTAAAACTTTGGATATCTAAGTATACGGGTTCAAGATATCCCCATCATGTGGGTGTAGCTCAGTTGGTAGAGCGCTGCGTTTGGGACGCAGAGGTCGTAGGTTCAAGCCCTGTCACCCGCATTTACTCCGTTTAGGGACGGAGGATACTTCTATCGGAGTGGGAGTATCAACTTTTGTTTAAGTTTAGGTTTTTCACATATCTCATTTGGACTCTTCATATGAGTCCGCTCCTGGACGGATAGCTCAGTTGGTAGAGCAGAGGGCTGAAAATCCTCGTGTCGTAGGTTCGATTCCTACTCTGTCCACTTTATATCCTGGTTGATCTGAAGGTGCGAATCTTAGGGTCAACCTTCTAAACTTTTTGATTTCATATTTCTTTCTCCTTTTAAGATTTTTTGCCCCTTCCTCACGGAAAAAGGGAGGGGATTTTTTGGGCGAGTATGCAAATTGGTGAAGCAAGCAGACTGTAAATCTGTGACGTAAGAGACGTTGGGGGTTCGAATCCCTCCTTTCCCACCATGCTAGGGTAGCTCAGTCAGGTAGAGCAGAGTCTTGATAAGGCTTTGGTCGTAGGTTCGAATCCTACCCCTAGTACCAATTAAATTATGGCGGAGTGTTGGAATTGGTAGACATAACGGACTTAAAATCCGTTGCTCGTTAGAGCGTGGTGGGTTCGAGTCCCCCCTCCGCTACCATAATATGCCGAAGTAATCCAGTGGCAGAGATAGCGGTTTTAGAAACCGTACAGCGTGGGTTCGAATCCCACCTTCGGTATCATAATGTAGGCAGCGATTCACGATCGTCTATTGGGGTCGTTCCCCACTGCCTGCTCCATATGGGGGAGAGAAGCTTAAAGGCGAGAGGTAAGTCAGTGGTCTCCAAAACCACCGCTAAGGGGTTCGATTCCCTCCTCCCCTGCCAATACAGGAGCATAGCTCAGTGGTAGTAGCGGGTGTCTCATACGCACCAGGTCGAAGGTTCGAATCCTTCTGTTCCTATTGTTTCACATCTAAGAATTTCATAGTATACACTAAAAGTCCTTTGTGCCGAAGGGCTTTTTTACATCTGAAAGGTGGAGTTGTATGTTACAAGTTAAATCGTTTAGTGGAGCAACACATGCAGAACAGATTCAAAATGCAATCAATGCAGCAAGTGTTAGTAAAACGGATAAGACTGTACAGCTAGAAGAGTTCAAAGACTATTCAATCACCGCACCAATTGTTGTTAAAAAAGATGTAGAATTATTATTCGGTTATGGAACCAAATTTGTTATAGATGCTAACGTTCGTGTTTTAGAGTTAGAATTGAATGCATCGATTACAAACCCCTATGTTGCAATACAAGACCCGACATTCGATTCTGCTGTCTTTTACCTGGATGGTAAGTATAAGTATTATAATACGTGGAATAGATCAGCTATTAAGAACGGTGCCATTGTTAACTGGGCAGGTTCATACAAAGGCGTAGGTATCTCGTGTTTCGCAGGCGGAGCAGGTCACGAGATTTCATTCGTAAACTTCTTTGATGTTAAAATAAGCGGACTACGAAGAGGAATAGAACTAAAAGCATCTAAACCTGCTACAGGCATGGCTTGGGTAAATGCTAACCGCTTCAATGACATTTCTATCGATGACTGCGTTGAAATGATTGTTATTGACTCAGCCGAGACAGTTCCGAACGAATGCAGCGGTAACATGTTCACTGGCTTACAACTTCAACCATCGGCTATGACACAATTAGTCCTACAAGTTAATGGGCAACAAAACCGATTCGAAGGTATGCTGTGGGATACGCACTTAATCACAAACCCTGGTGCGATCGTCAAGCTTACAACTACAAGTTCGTACAACAAAGTAGACTTCAACGGAACAATCCCAAGCGGTAAAGTGTCAAATGCCAATGCAACGAATAAAGTAATGTAAGAGTCCCTAGAGGACTCTTTTTTCGTTATGTCCTCTAACAGACCCCTTATACGCTGTCTATGATATAATTAAAGTACACATTCTAAAGTTTAGACTATGTAGTCTTATATTATATCTAAGGGCGTGACCTATTTTGAGTTCATTCAGAGAAGATTCTAAATGGCAAACAGCAAAGAAATTACTAAATCAGAACTATACGTGGCTCGAAGTCATTAGCTATTACAAGGCTATCGGTGGTCAGAATGTGCTAGTTTACTCTGTTATTGATGGGGAGAAGCGGCTTATTGTAGACCTCACCGAAGATAACCAAGTGTTATTAGTTAATAGACATGGAGAATCGGTGACAGATACTTATGAGAACGTGCTGAACAGTCGGAAGGTATTCGAGTATGCTGATCGGGACTCCATTGAATGCAAAACGTAGAGTGCTAATAAACAGAGGTGACATTGGATGGGAGCATTTGACTGGTTCAATCGAAAGATGAACGCAGACCCAGTAGGTACGATTCAAGAACATGACACGATATCTACTAGGATTCAAGAAATTGAGCAAGCAGCAGTGCTAATGAAGAGTAACAATGTTAACCAGGGAAAAGCAAAGGCGTACGAAGAACCGTTGTTAGGTAGTATGTCAATGAACCCTGATTATAAAGAAGCTCCTTCAGCAAGAGGTAATTACAACTTACTTGAGACACTGAAGCTATGGTCGAGAAAGAATATTATCCTTAATGCAATTATTAATACTCGTGTAAACCAGGTGTCTCTATTCTGTACACCTGCTCGACAAAGTGATAGAGGGATTGGGTATGAGGTTCGTTTAAAGAATCCCCAAGAAAAACCTTCTTCACATGATCTAGCAAAGATAGAACGAATAGAGAGTTTCTTGCAGCACACAGGTAAAGATGAAAAAGACTTTACAAAAGATAACTTACGTACATTCGTTAAGAAGCTTGTTCGTGACCGATTGGTATATGACAAGATTAACTTCGAGCTGATCTATAATAACAAAGGCGAATTGAACCGATTTACAGCGGTTGACGCAGCTACAATTTATGTGGCAGTAGATGAGAACGGTCATGAGCCAAAAGGTAAGGACGTTACTAAATTTGTTCAAATCCTGGACAAGCGAAAGGTAGCAGAGTTCAAGGCTAAAGAAATGGCATGGGAAGTACATAACCCTAGAACAGATATTACTGTAGGTCGTTATGGTTACTCTGAGCTAGAAATCGCTATGAACCATTTACAGTACCATGAAAATACAGAGCTATTTAACGCTCGTTATTTTGCTCAAGGTGGTACGACACGAGGGCTATTACATATTAAAACAGGGCAAGAGCAATCTACGCAAGCGCTACAATCATTCAGAAGAGAATGGACTGCTATGTTTAGCGGTATCAACGGTGCCTGGAAGATTCCTGTAGTATCTGCGGAAGATGTTAAGTTCGTAAATATGACACAATCGTCTCGTGATATGGAGTTCGAAAAATGGTTGAACTACCTAATCAACGTATGTTGCTCTATTTATGCTATTGACCCATCGGAGATTAACTTCCCGAACCGTGGTGGAGCTACAGGTAGTAGCGGTAACTCTCTAAACGAAGGTAGCACAAAAGAGAAGCATCGTAGCTCGAAGGATAAAGGGTTAGAGCCTTTACTAAAATTCATCGAGGATGCTATTAACAAGTACATCGTTTCTCAATTCGGAGACAAGTACATTTTCAGCTTCGTAGGTGGAGACGTACAAACTGAGCGTGAGATCATAGAAATCCTGGAAGCAAAAGCGATGATTGGTCTTACAATCAATGATATCCGTAATGAGTTAGGCTATCCTCCTATCGAAGGTGGAGACGTAACACTTGCAGGTGTTCACGTACAACGTCTAGGTCAGTTATTACAAAAAGAGATGATGGAAAAGCAAATGGC
>Ga0256897_1000067_pt1 | contig 29728 bp, 26 predicted proteins | sample MC6MC0670MT_FD_186336 | JGI IMG/M metagenome (GOLD analysis project Ga0256897, IMG submission 186336) | Metatranscriptome of enriched soil aggregate microbial communities from Iowa State University, Ames, United States - MC6-MC0670-MT... | ecosystem: Environmental > Terrestrial > Soil >... | reverse complement strand
CCGGTCTCGCCCGCCTCGCGCGTCAGGCCCAGGTAGCTGACCGACATGACGCGCCCGCCCGTCTCATCGGAACGGTCGCCATCGGCGAAGGTGTAAAGCTGCTCTACATAGCCCAGCGGATGATGCGTCTGCGTCTCTACCCAGGCGCGCAAGCCGGCCTGCAAAGACCGATGCGACAACTCGAAAGGCCCGGCCGGCAAGGCGCGCGCATCATCCGTCGTCAACACGCGCGGCTCGCCGTTGGTCACGGCGACCAACACGGCGACGAGTTCAGCATGGACGGAGCGTTCGACGGATTCAGTCAAAGTGGGCGGAGAAAGAAGGTTGAACAAGCGCAGGGCGTGAAATTATAAGGTTCTGCCCTGCAACAGCCGCTTGCAAACGTGACAGCCGCAACGGCCGCGTCACGCGGCGCAAGACCTAAGATGAAAGCAGATATCCAGGCGCGTCGCCATCCTGGGACGCCCGCAAGCGGAGCAAGCGCCATGTTGAAAACGACACCTGATCCCCAAGCCGTGGACAAACCCGCGGAAGACAAAGCCCGCGCGCCCGTCGACCCGCGCAAAGGCACGGAAACGCTGCCGATGCCCGACCAAAGCAAAGAGGTGGCGGGCATGCCACGCGATGGACGCGCCATCGCACAACCCGGTGAGCCCGGCGTCATCACACCCGAGGACGATGTGCTGGACACCTCATACGAAAACCGCAAAGGCTAAGCCCGGCGCAAGGGCTTGATAATACCCGAGCCGCTCGCCGCGGCGCGCCAGGGGCGAGGCCGCAAGGCCCGCCCCGACATTGGACCGGCAAGGTACTGGAAATAGGCCCACGCCTATATCAAGGCCACGAGCCCATCCCTACACTGCTACGCTTCTCAGGCCCATCGGGCCGCTGCCTTAGCGATCTCCAATGTTCAAGAATTCCTTTTCCCGCGGTCTCGCGGCGATGCTGTTTGCCGCCCTCTTTCCCGTCAGCCAAGCGCATTCCATGGGCATCCAGCCCGAAACCTCGGTCGTGCTCGTGGACGAAGCCTCCGGCGAAGGCACCATCGGCATCAAGAACACCGGCGACGAGCCCGTGCTGTTGGTGTCCATGATCGAACACATCCAGGAAGACCAGGACGAATGGGTCACGGTGTCTCCGCCGGCGGCCGTCCTTGCCCCCGGCAAGACGCAATTGGTGCGTTTCCTGTTGACGAACGACAAGCCCTTGAGCGCGCAACGCATGAAGCGCGCCGTCTTCGAAGGCATTCCGCAATCGGGCGAGCAGGCCAACAAGCTGCGCCTGACCATACGCCAAGACCTGCCGCTCATCGCGTTGCCCAAGGGCGTCGCCGCTGATAACGCCCCCTGGAAAAAGCTCGTCTGGGCCGCTCAAGACGGCAAGCTGACGGTGCGCAACCCCAGCCCCTACGTTGTTCGGATGGACCAGCAAGTTCACGTGCAGCCGTCCAACCAGGCGCTGATCCTGCCCAAGACCTACGTGTTGCCCGGCGAAACCCTGGAACTGCGCGCAGCAGGCGCCGGCTTGCAAGGCGAAACGACGGTACGCCTGTACCCCGCCAGCGTCTATGGCTATCAAGTTTCGTCTTTCGACGCACCGATCAAGCGCTGAAAATGCCACGCCCCCATTTGGGCGTGTCGAGCTTGATGATGGCTGCCTTGTTTCGTCTGCGCGCCCGGCCAGCTTGCAGTGGCGCGTTTGCCGCTGCAAGCCTGATGCTGTGCACGCATGATCCTGCAAGCGCACAGCCGGCAGGCGGCGGATTCGACCTCGAAATCCTGAAGAGCCGGGGCTTGAACCCCGCCATCGCCTCGCACTTTCAGAACGGCGCGCGATTCCTGCAAGGCGTGCACACGGTGAGCATCACCGTCAACGGCCGCCCGATGGGCCGCGCTCAAGCCACGTTCGACACGCAAGGCAAACTCTGCCTGACCCACGATCTGCTGACGCTTGCTCAGTTGAAGACCCCCCAGGAACAAGGTGGCGACGCAGCCCCCTGCCCTGACGCCTTCTTGCGTGCGTGGCCCACGACAACCATCGACTTGCAGCCCGAACGCATGGCGGTGGAAATCGTGGCCCCGCCCGGCGCCGTGAACAAGCCGGCAAGCACCGTGTCCTATCAATCGGGCGGGCGCGCCGTCATCCTTAACTATGACGTGCTGTCCAGCCAGACCCGCCATCTGAGCGGCGCGAATCACTATCTGCAGGCGTACACCGAGTTCGGCCTGAACGCGAACGACTGGATTCTTCGCAGCAACAACACCTACTCCAGCGTGGGCGGAAAGGCGAACTGGAACCATCTCGACGCCTATGCGCAGCGCACGTTCCACTCGAAGGAAACCACCTTTCAAGCGGGGCAAATCAACCTGCAGGGCGCGCTGTTCGGCGGCGTCCCCGTCAACGGCGTTCAGCTGTTCCCCGAAACCGCGCTGCAAAGCCGAATGCAGGAAGGCGCGCCAATTTCTGGCATCGCCCACACCCAGGCGCGGGTGGAAGTCTCGCAAAACGGCATCCCCCTGGCGTCGACCATCGTGCCGCCTGGCCCCTTCACGCTAAACGATGTGCTGCCGCGTTCGCTGACCCAAGATATCCGAGTCGTCATTCACGAAGCCTCGGGCGAAGTGCGCGACTTCATCGTTCCTGCGGCGGCGCTGCAAGTCGACCGGCTGGGCGCCCCCGTCGGCTTTAGCGGCGGACTGGGCATGTTGCGCCAGACCGGCGTGTCGAACACCGGCGCCACCCCCGTCGTATCGGCCGAGTATGGCGTGTCGCTGGGATCTCGCGCCAACCTGACCGCAGGCAGCATGCTCAGCCGCGATTACCGCGCGATTGGCGCGCGCGCCGACGTGCTTCTGCCCGCCAGCGCGCAGGCAGCGCTGCAAAGCCAGTGGACCCACAACGCCCATACGGGTCGCAGCGGCGCGCAGTTTCTGCTGTCGGGCTCAGCCATGTTGCTGCCCGGCTTGTCCTCGAACGTCTCTTTATTGCGGCGCACGGACGGCTATAGCGATATCCAAAGCGCGAGCGAAACTCGCCCCCGGCCGCACGACGATCCGCGGGCGCCGCGCTATTTCGACGACCGCGTCAAACAGCAGCTCAGCGCCGGGCTGGGCTGGAGCCATTCCACGCTGGGCGGCTTCAGCGCGAACTACAACGAGTCCCTCAACACGCGAGGCCACGCATCGCGGCGCGCCATGTTGAATTGGGGCAAGACCTTTCACCGCACGAGCGTCTCTCTGTCGTTTGAGCGCGATGTGGGTTCCAGCCATCGCAATCAAGGCAGCTTCCTGTACTTGAACCTCAGCTTTCCGTTGGGTAAGCAAAGCATCAGTGCGTCCATGCAGCGGCAGGACAACGGCGCCAGCTATGGGGTCAATACCAGCGCGGCAATCGATGATCGCGCCACGTATTCGCTGTCGGCCTCCTCCAGCTCCAATGGCCACGCCAGCTACGCGGGTTCGCTCGGCGTCACCTCGGCCTACACGCAACTCAACCTTGCCGCCAGCAGCTTCAGCGGGGGCTACAGTCATTCCACGCGCGTACGCGGCGCGCTCGTTGGCCATGCCCAAGGAGTGAGCTTCTCGCCCTATCGCGTGCAGGACACGTTCGCTATTGCATCGGTGGGCGACTTGTCCGGCGTGCGTCTGAATACGCCCTCCGGCAGCGTCTGGACCGACCCGTGGGGCCGTGCCGTCATTCCGTCGTTGCCCGCCTACCGAAATGGACAAATCCAGGTGGCCACCGCAACGCTTGCGCGCAACGTGGACCTGGTCAATGGACATCACGGCCTGGAGCCCGCGCGCGGCTCGGTATCGGCCATTGATTTCGCAGTGGTTAAAGTGCGTCGCACCTTATTGACGGCAACCTACCAAGGTGGCGAGGTCGTACCCAAGGGCGCCGCCGTTCTAAGCGCCACTGGTTCGTTCATCACGCTCGTCGGAGGCGGCGGTCAGATATTCCTGCCAGATGTTCAGGCGCTTGCCGCGCCGCTGACCGTGGCGACGTCCGACGGCGCCAAATGCGAACTGGTATTCAACCTGCCGACGTCCCCTGACCTGGATGCCCTGTACGAGCGCGCGCAAGCCACCTGCGAACCCCAGGCGAATGCCGACACCACCCCACCCGCCACAGAGGAAAACGTATGACGCCCATTCGCTTTGCAGTGTTCCCCCCCCGCTTGGCCGGGATGATGATGACGGCCTTGCTGCTGACAGCTAGCCAGGCGGCCGCGTCGCAACCCGCCCGCTTGTCACCGGTCACGCCCGTGCCTTCACAGACTGGCTGTCAGATCAGCGTCGGCCAGAGCGTTGTCGACTACGGCAGCTTCACTGCGGGGCAACTGACCTTGCTTGAGGGCCGCCGCTATGCGCTGCAACCTCGCACGGTGCCGTTGACGATTCATTGCCCCACGCCTCGCCCGCTCTCCTTGCGCCTCACGGCGCCCACCCGCAATGACGGCGCAGCGCGTTTTGCACAAGCGGGTGAGCTGCGGGTGGTGCTGAGTCATGCACGGTTAGACGGCCAAGACACGCGCCTCGTCAATCTGGATATGCCTCACCACGGTCCGCAAACTCAGGTGGCCCTGCGCGCGGGCGATGTCGCCGTCATGGAACATGGCCGCAGCGCACGCACGTTCACGGCGCAGATCGATCTGGCGCCAGAAGTCAGCGACACCGACGTGCGCGTTTCTGACCAGACTGAATGGACTACCACCCTGCTGTTCGAATTGTTGGATGCCGAGCACGCCACGGGGCGTTAAGCGGCGCGGTCCACCCACAAGGCGCTACAAGATTCCGCGCAGCTTGAACAAGGCGTTGTCCGTCGTCACACCCAGTTTTCGATAGGCCGTGGCCTTCTGGGCGCTGATGGTTTTGGGGCTGCGTGCGAACTTGGCCGCAATCTCCGAAATGGTCATCCCTTCCAACAAGCAGCGGATCACTTCGCGCTCGCGTGCAGACAAGGCCGCGCCATCGAACAAGTCGCATTCGGCCGGCGGTCGTTCTTGAGCTGCGGTGCTGGCGCCCGACAGCAAGTAAGTCATCTGGTCGCCGCAGTACGTGCCGCCCGCCGCCACCTTGCGCACGGCGCGCACGATTTCATCGGCGTCGCCCCCCTTGCCCACAAAACCATGTGCGCCCGAGCGCAGGGCAAGCGCCACCGTGGCGGGGTCATAAAGGGCAGAGAGCACCAGAATACGGGCCGCCGGAAACTTGATGCGCAACGTTTTGATCAACGAGATGCCATCCATCTCGGTCGGACCCAGCGAGTAGTCGATCAGCAGCAAATCGGCCATCTGCGTGCTTGGCGCCAAGATCAGGTCGCGGCTGGACTCGTACTCGCCCAAGACGACGATGTCGCGATTCTGCGACAGGTAGGTGGCCACTCCGGCCCGCACTACCGGGTGGTCATCAAGCAGTGCGATACGCAACGGATGCATGGGGGACGCTAACAATATGGAATTCCAAGATAAACCTAAGATTTTCCACGGCGGGTCGCTATGCGCAAAACCAGCGTGGACAATAGTAGCGCAGACATTCGCGCGCCCCCAGTAAAGATTAGGCCCACGCCTATATACCGGAGGCCGGCCATTTCCTAGAGTGTGTGGTTTACCCCCCTACATCTGAACTGGATGGCCATGAATCACTCAGCACGAACCCCGCACGCTCTGCGCTACCTCTTAGCCGCGAGCTTTTTGATTACAGCAACGGCCCAAGCGGCCACCTCTGCGGAACTGAAGGTCACCGGCCGCATCACGCCGCCGTCATGTGACCTTACGCTGGATGGCAATGGGCTTCTGGACTTTGGCGAGCGTGCTTTTAACACGCTCAATCTCGACGGCACCAAGTTGACCGAAAAGACCATCAACCTGCAAGTCACCTGCGATGGCGCCACCCGTATTGGGCTGCATGTTGTAGACAACCGCGCCAGCAGCAAGGTTCTCAAAGCCGCGCTGAACGCCAACGCCTGGGGCAACGCTAACGCGGTCATCACTGACGATTTCATCTACGGGCTGGGCTCCGTGACCGGCGCGGGCGACACCCAAGTTCCCATCGGCGGCTACATGTTCGGCTTCAAGGATGCCGACGTTACCGCCAACGGCTCCAAAGGCTACGTTGTCTACAGCGCTGACAAGCGAAACTGGAAATTCGACGTACCGCAGCGCAATTACCTCAGCCCCAATTTCACGTATTCGTTCGTGATCGGTGCTCCCAGCGCAACCAACTACACGCCCATCGCCATCAGCGCCCTCACGGGTTCGCTGACCGTCGTCCCGACGATCAACCGCTCTGGCGACTTGCCTACCAGCAGCGCCATTTCTTTTGATGGAAGCGCCACCATTTCGCTGATCTACCTGTAAAGCCAACGCGGACGGCGCTCTGTAGAGCCCTCCGCGTTCGCTCAACGAAATCCGTGCGGGGGGCCCTGTGGAACCCTCCGCGGTCATCACCGAAACCCGTGCAGTCCGGCAAAGCGTCTCCTAAGAGCCGCTCGCGCCTCGTCCTGCTTCGCGCTCGCCACGGCTACATCAGATCGTTGCCGCCATGTCCCGGCATGCCTGGCAATTAGGAACGTTCATGACAACCCATCTCAAATTTGGCATTGTGCTCGCCGCGCTGACGGCAGCGTCACCTGCGATCAGCGGAAACAATCTCACCATCGCGGGGAAATTGACCCCGCCCGCGTGCAACGTCCATTTTGGCAGCGACTCAACGTTCGACCTCGGCTCCATTTCCTTTAACGCGCTGGACAACAACGGCACGAAGCTTGAAGAAAAAGACACCGCCCTGCAGATCGATTGCGGCAGCCCCACGCGCGTCAGCGTTGTCGCCCAAGACAACCGCGCAGGGTCCGGCATCACGCTTCAGGAAGCACCCAGCCTGAACTGGCCGTATCAAAACCCCGAGAACGGCCCCAAGTATTCCTGGGGCCTGGGCTTTGCAGACGGCAATCACATCAAGACGGGCGCGCTGATCGTCCGGATCATGCCGCGCACCACCACCATCGACGGCACGCCCCTGACCCAGGCTGGCGCGCAAAAGGTCATCGCGCGGCCCACAGGCAGCAGCGGCTGGTCAGTTGCGTCCTCGCATTACTCGATCAACCTCAGCCCCAATTTTGAATACTCGTTTGGCGCAGAGGGTGGCCCCCCCGGACGCATTACGAACGCCCAAGTGACGCTCGAGCTTGCCCCCCTGATCGGGCAACCGTCAACGCTGCCCTCCGCGACCGAGATCCGTTTGAACGGCTCGATCGCATTCACGCTGCGCTACCTGTAGACGGAATCCGCACTTTCTAAAAAAGGCGCTTAGCGCCTGCTTATATGATGAAAAATCTGCCTCACCTCTGCGCCTGCCTCGCCCTGACTGCTGTCGGCGGCGCACAGGCAAACACTACGCAAACCAGCCTTATCGTGGGTGGACAGATTACTCCGCCCGCTTGCAACGTCGCCTTCGACGGAGCAGGCGGGGTCGATTTCGGCGCGATCCCGTTTCGTTCTCTGCACCCAGACGGCACGCTGCTCAATGAACAGCACCCCCGCCTGGAAATCGTCTGCGGCGGCCCCACGCTTGTGGCGTTCACCGCACAAGATAACCGTGCGAACTCCGCCATTACGCACCAGGAAGCCATCGCAGCAGGCATGAAATGGCCTTATCAAAATCCCGAAAACGCCAAGCCTCATGCCTGGGGGCTGGGCCGCATCGACGACGTCAAGATCGGCGCAATGGTTCTGCTGATCCGCCCCGAAGCCTCTTTGGTCGACGGCAAACCGCTGGCCATCAACACCACGCAGATTTTGGCCCGCACCGCAGGCGGCCAGTCCGCCTGGCCGGTTCATTCGGCTCAGGACAGCATCAACCTGAATTTGGTGGATGAGTATTCATTTGGCAGCCCGGCAGCCGCCGTCCCCATCACGACGGCATCGGTCAGCCTGGGGGTTCTGCCGATGCTCAACAAACCCGCCGCGCTGCCCAGCGCCAAAGAAATTCCGATAGACGGCTCGATCACCTTCACGCTGCGCTACCTCTGACCTTTTGACCCTGGATGTTCATGAACTACCTGGCACGATCCCCAAACACGCTGCGCTGCCTATTTGCCGCAAGCGTGCTGATGACCGCAACAACCCAAGCGGCTCCCTCGGCAGAACTCAAGGTCGCTGGCCGCCTCACCCCCCCATCCTGCGACCTCACGCTGGACGGCAATGGCCATCTGGATTTCGGCGAGCGTGCCTTCAACTCGCTCAATGCCGATGGCACCAAAGTGGGCGAAAAGGTGATCGGCCTGCAAGTTACCTGCAACGGCGAAGCCCGAATCGGGCTGCATGTTGTCGATAACCGCGCAAGCAGCAAGGTTTCCAAGGCAGCGCTAAACGCCAACGCCTGGGCTACCCCTAGCGCCATCATCACTGACGATTTCGTCTACGGCCTTGGAACGGTTGCTGGCGCGGACGACGCGCAAGTCCCCATCGGCGGCTATATGTTCGGGTTCAAGGATGCCGACATTATGGTGAACAATTCCAAAGCCTACGTCATCTACAGCGCCAACCAGCAAACCTGGCGAGCCGACGTACCCTCACGCAATTACATCAGCCCCAACTTCACGTACTCGTTCGTGATTGGCTCCCCTGGCGGGAGCAACGGCACACCCGCCCCGCTCACCTCTGTCAATGGCTCGCTGACTGTCGTCCCGACGATCAACCGCAGCAGCGAATTGCCCACTGGCACCGACATTGCGTTCGACGGCAGCGCCACCATTTCACTGATCTATCTGTAAAACCTGCGGCCAAGACGGCGCTGGCGCGGCAAACAAAAAGGCCCCCGAATTCGATGAATTCGGGGGCCTTCATATTCTGGCGGACAGAGGGGCCGCCAACATTAGTTCCAGAACAGTCCGAAAAATACTAAATTTCCCTATAAAAACAACAGTCTTTCGGAAAATACTGTCCGCCAGATTCCAATGAATTCCTATCAAATCCGTTATAATTTTGATAGTCAATTTGTGAGTTGAATAAATGGCGCGATCAATCAACAGGCTCACGGCCATTGGGGCAGCCCGCCTGGAAAAGCCGGGGCTATACAGCGATGGCGGCGGCCTCTATTTGCAAATTACAGCGGCCGGAGTGAAGTCCTGGCTACTGCGCTATATGCGCAACGGACGCGCCCGAGGGATGGGCCTGGGGCCTCTTCATACGATTAGCCTTGCCGAGGCCCGCTCCAAGGCGCTCGCCTGCCGTCAGCAACTGCTTGAGGGGATCGATCCCCTGGAGGCCAAGAGCGCCGCCAAGATAGCGGAAAAGCTCTCTGCGGCCAAGTCGATCACGTTCGATCAATGCGCCGACGCATATATCGCGGCCCACCAAGCGGGCTGGCGGAATGCCAAACATGCTGATCAGTGGACAAACACTCTAAAGACATACGCGAGCCCGGTCTTCGGCGCGGCAACTGTCTCCCTTGTCGATACCCCGCTCGTGCTCAAGGTACTTGAGCCGATCTGGCAGACGAAGACAGAAACCGCCACGCGAGTACGCGGCCGCATCGAATCCATCCTGGACTGGGCGACCGTGCGCGGCTATCGGACTGGCGAGAATCCCGCACGCTGGAAGGGACACTTGGATCATCTGCTGCCCAAGCGATCCAAAGTACAGCGCGTCAAACATCATCCCGCATTGCCGTACAAGGATGCCCCTGCGTTCTTTCAGACGCTGCGGGGCCAGTCCAGCAACTCGCGAAAGGCTTTGGCCTTCCTCATCCTGACTGCGACACGCACCAACGAAACGATCGGGGCTCGATGGACGGAGATCGATCTGTCGGCTGGCACTTGGACAATCCCTGCTGAGCGCATGAAAGCAGGCAAGGAGCATCGCGTGCCTCTATCCAAAGCTGCGCTTGAGCTTCTGCATGAAGCGAGGAAGGAGCATGCCGCCAGCGATGACTATGTGTTCATCGGGCAGAAAGCGGCGCGCCCTCTTTCAAATATGGCCTTCCTCCAACTGCTGAAACGAATGAACCACGGCGATATCACTGCACATGGATTCCGCTCAACCTTTCGCGATTGGGTAGGGGAAGTCACGCATCACGCTCGGGAAATCGCCGAAGCCGCGCTCGCGCACACCATCAAGGACAAGTCAGAGGCAGCTTATGCACGCGGTGATCTTTTCCTGAAACGGAGAAGCATGATGGAGGATTGGGCCGAATTTCTTGTCCAGCAAGCCGCAAAAAGTGCCTAGAGTGCTGCGTCGTTAACGCCCTTTCCTCAACGCCATTCCTACAGATATGCCTTTGCCTCCCGCTAAACATTTCCCTCCTCCCAATGGGATGAACGATGCAGACTATAAACACTTCGAGCGCGTCCCAGGTGCAGGATGGGCGTGGGTATTTCTCCGTCGCAATCCTGAATTCCGCAGAAGATGTGCGGAGCTTGCAAACTACGACAAACGCGAGCGCGGAATTCAGGAATGTCTCATAGCGCGTGACTTTGGATTGCGGAGATTCAAACACTGTGACGAGCGCTACGGCGCTCCTGGCGAGCGGCGACCACTTTTCAATCCGCTGGCGCGTTGGCGATCGCCTGAATCGAAAGACGAAGTGCTACAACACACCGCGATAGTTCGCGAAGGACAGGTTCTGCTCCGTTTCGACGTGAGGCCAGCCCTTGTCGATCAAAAATCCCTTATGGTCCAGTTAGCAAGTGCGTTGAGAGTTTTGGAGCTAGAAAGGAAGAAGCTCCAGACGGCAGAAGCCTTTTTAACGTCGGCAAAAGCAAGATCCAGTGCGATCAGGGCGAAAGGCGACCATCGACGCCGAATCGTCTGGCTGCGGATCCTTGACGCACACAACAACAAAATTGATCCCATGGAGGCGTTGGCCAAAATCTCCCCCGTTGACTACGGCATGCCGACTCCTCGATTGCTGCACGAACGTCAGCAGGCACACAGAGACCTGCTTGCGACAGCCCAAGATCTAGCGGAGCGGCGCTATCTCGCCATGGCGCTCGAGTACTCGCCCCGTCTCAAGAAATTTGCTGTTCAAAAAGACCGCACGGACAAGAACCTCAAGAACGTCAACTACTAGGCCAACTGAGGGAGACGGCAAGAGGCTGTAAGTGCACATTTAGCGCCCAGCGACCAGGCGTCGCGCATCCGGGATCATTCAGGCATGGGTGCAGCGCGCCCTATAACATCCCGGAGCACAAAAAATGTCGATACAAGCCACGCCCCTCTTCGAGAGCCCCCATCGCCTGTCTACCACCAAATTCTTGCGACGAACCGTAGTGCAGGAAATGACCGGTCTTAGCCGGTCCACCCTCTACAACCTGATGGCAAAGGGAACATTCCCAAGGCCCATTCCTGTCGGCGCAAAAGCTGTCCGCTGGGTTGATATTGAAATTCACGCGTGGATGGCGGCAAAGATCTCCGCTAGATAACGTCGCGCCCTGCAGCGGACAGCGAGCTTTCGCATAAGCCTCTCGCCCTCTCTGGCATGAGGTAACTACATCATCTATATACACATAAGGGCCTCTATTCCCCATAGAGCCAGGATGACTACAACCATGAAGATCTCTATCCCACGTTCGGAAGATGTTGGCATCGACACCGTCACTTTTCGAGTCCCCTATGTCGGCGATCGGCTTTCCACCTCCTACTGCCAAACGATCACGTCAGATAGCGAAGTTCGTCCGGGAGCAAGCCAGTCCATATCGCTTAAGGGCAGGAATGGAGCACACACCGTCAAAGCTTGGCATTTTCCAAACTCGCGAGAGCTGAAGATTGAAGGGACCCCCAATGGATATGTGTACGGGCAGAACCTGTTCACAGATTCAAACATACGAGCATCATGTACGCGCATGTTGCAGCGCATGGCCACGGACAATCGACTCGCTTCGGCCTTCACGAAGAACAGTTTGGCATCAGCATCAATTGACCGAGTAGATCTATTCGTCAATCTTCGCTTCGAAGATAACCACGAAGCTGAGAAAGTGCTCAAGCAGCTTGGGTTGCAGTTCGTCGCACAACTCAAATCTGTGTCCGTGTATGCGACAAGTGCGTATTGGAACCCGGGAAGGGGGAAGAGCTATCAAATGATTTGTTACGCGAAAGGCCTGCAACTGCAGGCGAAACGACAACGAATGCCAACCAAAAACGAGTTTTTTGACAGAATTGTCAAGGAAGCGGACGGCATAATTCGCATTGAACTCCGCCTGCGTAGACCTGAACTAGAAAAGCTTGGATTGACTCTCTTCACAGCCTGGGAGCCCAACACTCCACGCATGCTTTTCCAGAAGTACTTCCAACGGCTGCCAATCTTCAACGTGACCTCGGGGGCCATCAGAATCGAAGAGTTGGGAGCCTTTTCGATGGCGGAGAGGCGTTTCTACTCGCTGTACAAACTTGGCGCACCGCTAGACGAGCACTACGCTCCCAGAATTATCCGTAAGTACATCGCCAAGTTCAGAGCACTTGGCATTGATCTCAATGTGCCCAACGCTAGCGCAGAAGCACTACAACTAGGCGAGCTGTTTTCCAATTCGGAGCGAATCGTAACTGCGCCCGAATGGGTGGTGGCAGAAGGTAGGGCGCCCGGCGTGCAGAAGAAGATCGGTCGAGCCGAGCAACGCGTGCTCAATAGACTTAGGCGAAGGGGCCGCTCGACACCCTGCCTCACATTAGACTTGGATCGCATCCTAAGCCGAACAATCTCCTGATCTGCCTCCAACCACATGCATGTTATGCGCCGGGCGTGGGCTCCGGCCGTAACGGACCTTACAAAGGCGACGTCCCAAGAGCCCTCTCCCCCACTCGCACTGCCACATAGTCCCGGTTTTCCGGCGACGTCTAACCCCGAGACAAGCATTTTGCCTATCACTGTTCAGATGGCTTTGCGTACAAAATGGCGTCAGCCGGCCCACTCACTTGAACAAAGAAGATGCGACGGTATCTCGTCAATTGCCACTTCCGGGCCGAACACATCCCAGATGTGTTCCCAGCCGCCGGTCGAATAATGGACCACGACAACTTCTGTGCCCCGTTTTTCAAACCAGCCGACTGGACCCGCCAAAGTATGGCAAACGCCTTTGCCATTAGTTCGCTCGCATGCCGATCTGAAGCGTAACCTCCGGGCCCGTTACGGCCGATGAGTTCGATGGTCTGTCACCGGCAGAAAACGCTATCTCGCTTTTCATAAACTCGGGGCGGCCGATGTCATTGCTGTTTACAAAGCGATCAACGCAGCGTTTCCGCAAGAGCTTTCGAGAAATGCACCATCTCGACCTGCGCTGCCCCAATCGCGAGCAACGAACCATGAGCTTGGTCGATCTCATGTCAGATCCTGATCGCGTCGTGAAGACGCTTCAGTGGCTCATTGAGGCTCGCCGGGCGCCGGGCCAAAGAAAACTCAGTTCTTCTCAGGACGTTGATGCTCGATCAAGAAATCCATAAGTAAACGCCTGGAACGACGGAAGGCGGGAGTCACGCAGCGCCCGGCCGAACACGGTGCCCACGCCGAAAGACCACCAGATCGTTGAACTGTTGCCGCACCAACCGGTGCCGGTCAAGTACGCTGGACCGTCAAGGGCGTGTTCGACAGGTGCTTACGAACCAGGCGACATAGAGCAGGATATTTTTTTCAAGATCTGGATGGATATACGGGACAAGATAGCGTGAGAGCTTTAAACTTCGCACGCCTTAAACTATCTTTAATCCCATCATGCTGGTATTCACAGGGAATTTATTTTGAACCCACCCGACATTGCAGCGATCCAACGCATTGTTCAAGATGCCATGCAGAACATCGAGTTTATCAACAAGGTATGGATTGCAAGCGCGGCTGTGCTTGTCTCGCTGTTCGCTGCTGTTGTTGCGTCGCTGACGCAAATGCTGATTGCCCGGACACAGCGCAAGACCCAGCTAAAGCTAGCCGATCAGCAAACCGTCCAACAGCAAAAATCGTTGAGCGAGCAGCTCTCCATGCAAGAGCTAGCCTCACGGCGTATGGCGCTCGCCAACATATCGGCCAAGCGGCAGATGTGGATTGACGAGCTCCGTAAAGATATCGCAGCGTACCTGTCACTGTGGCAGGAAATCTCCTACCGATGGGATGCAATCGTAAGTGAACCAAGGACAAAACCGATTTCCAATTCAGCCCTAGAGAGGTTTAAAGCCCCTGTTGCCGAAATGAGGAAAGCTGCGTTAGAGCTAAAATTACGCATCGAACTTAGGTTAAATATGACGGAGCCTGACCACCAAGGTCTCAAGGTCCTCATGAAAACCCTTGAGGATCTAACAATCCTGTTTCAACGAACAGTTAGCAAACTACCACCATCGAAAATTCAAACGGACTTTCAAAACACCCTCGAACAACTTGTTATCAAAACACAGAAAATCCTTAAAGATGAATGGGAGAGGGTTAAGAGGGAGTCATACGCAGATCCAAGCGTGCCAACGATGACATCATGATACGAGAGAAAAGCACCACTTTGACCTGCGCTGCCCCAATCGCGAGCGACGAACCATGAGCTTGGTCGATCTCATGTCAGATCATGATCGCGTCGTGAAAACTCCACAGTGGCTCATCGAGGCCGGCTGGGCTCGGGGTCCACGAAAGCTCGGTTGCGCCAGAGCGTAGGCACGTGATCAAAAAAAAGTAACGTTCAGGTGCTCACCACGTCCCAAGCTCGTCCGCGACGCAGTTTTCCAGCATTTCGGCTTACAAGTTGCGGCTGCTCTGGCTTGCCGAGTGCTGCCTCCGCCAAGATCACCCAAACCACCAGCAGTCGCCCGACAAACAGTGGGTCGACCTAATGTAGCCCGCTGTCTCCGACAGCGAAGACTCTATCTCTCGACTAGGTAGGACAACCGGTCTTGAGTGAGCCTCGCTTCGAAAAGTCGAAGTGAAGCCCGCCGAAGTCGGTGCGGTCCCGACGATTCCGCTGTGGCTGTCATGACGAAAAGGGTTTCCATACAGCCCGGACCCAACTCGAAGCTTGGATTAACGAGCAGCACCATACGCGTTCACATGTTCAACCGTGGCAGCACTTGCTAATAAAGCCCTGGTGCAAAACCGCTTCAACCACGCCGGGAACGTTGGTCACTTGCCTTATGAAAGGAGTGCCGAACTCTAGGAGATTTCGGCGATAATTGCCACAAACGAACACAGCAACCCGGTAATAGGCTCAGATGCATAAACTTCTCACTAGTCGAATCAAGGCCGCAGAACAACTAAAAGACCCCACACACGTGCGTATGGCTGCCCTTGGTATTTTCCGAATTACTATGCAACACGCATGCGTATCGTTGGGCGAATGGATCGTTAGGGCTCTGCGCGACCATCCTTCGCGGCTTTCCAGCTACACATCGGTGGACATCGCCTTGTTCTCGCAGCCCGCGGACGGGTCTCTCGTCAGCCTGTTGTCGCAACTCCTGGTGGCAGCCGAAAACCTCGGATGGCGTTCTGTCGGACGGCAATATTGGGAGCAAACTGAACTCTCCGCTGAACTACGTCAGTTGACTGGCACGACCCGAGCAAACCTTGAAACAATCCTTACCGCCTTCGTTCGCATGCGAAATGATGGGGCGGAAGGGCATGGACTGCCTGGAGGCTACAGCCCGCAGACCGACGTTGCGGTAGTGCAAGCACTGATCCACTGCATGGCCGGCATTCTTCCTACTGCGTCCAAAGACGACAAAAGGCTGTACCTTCCGACGCAGGGCGATCGCACGCCGGAAGAACTGACTACCCTAAAACTGGTCGACGGCAATCCGATCTGCTACCGCAAGTTGCGACGTACTTCAGCCGGCCGGGTTCAAGTTGACGCACAGATCCAAAAGTCACTTCTGACAAGAGATGAACTGACTTATGAGGTCCCCAACATCTTGCTTGACCTTCCTCGAGCAGCCTCACCCGAATACGATATTGCCGAGCCTGTGTGGACAGACAATTGGAAGCCGTTTGTGCATATCCCAGACAGATTAGCATCTTCCGACGTTTTTACCGGCCGCGCTAAAGAGATAACCGCGCTTTCAACGTGGATGGACGACCCCGACTCGCGTAAGTGCATGGTTTGGGGGGATGGCGGCGTTGGGAAGACCACTCTAGTCGTGGAATTTTTGCACCGGGTTCTCGAAGGAACCATTGCAGTTGAATGGCGGCCTGAACTCATTACGTTCTATACCGCGAAGAAGACTCGATGGGGAATTCAAGGCTTAGAACAGATCTCAGCTCAAGATATCGGGGTTGCAGACGTTGCACTCGACATTGCACGTATGCTAACGACGCCAAATCTTGACCGGTCTTGGTTCGAGAAAAATCCGCGTGATGTTATTCAAAAGCTAGGGGCACTTCTTGCAGAGATGAAAATCTCCAGAGACAGCCACCTAATCGTGCTCGACAATACTGAAACCATGGCTCGCAGCGATGCGGATGTCCAAGCATTAGCCGCGCAGATAAATGAGCTATCCAGACGTGTCGGAAGGGTCGTTTTGACATCACGGCGCCGCGAACTCATTGAAGCGCTACCGTTGCAAACCGAAAACTGGGTTGAAGAAGAAGGGGCAGAGTTTCTGCGGAAACGGGGAGGGGCCCTCCGATGCACTTCCATACAGCAAGCAGGTGACACAACACTCAGAAAATACTCGCGATTGTTAATCAACAAGCCGATCGCTCTGGAAGTTTTTGTCCAGGCCGCTTCTGCACCCGGCACAAGCCTAGATAGTGCGTTCCAGCGAGTGCAACGCATGCAACGACAGGACTTGGGTCAATTCCTCTATGACGACGCATGGGCGCGCTTATCCCCGGAATTGCGGCGCGTTTTGTTACTAATGAGCAGGTTAGGCGACAGTCACGATCAATACCTTCTACAACTCTGCTGTCAACGGGCTGCCGTTACCGTTGCCGCAGCAAGCGAAGCCATTGAAGAAAGCAAAGGCATTGCGAGTATCACTCGCTTTGAAGGAACGTTGCAGATCACATTCAGTGCGGAGTTTTATAACTACTGTATCGAGAGATGGGAGCAAATTGATGGTAAGCGCACGCCAACGGATGAGGATGTAGAGTGGGTCCGCAGGCGATACGCCGAATTCCTGAACAGTGCGAGCGCACAGGTCCATGACCGAAATGTCCGGGCATTTCGTGTTCCAGCGGCACGCGCTGCGTGGAAGAGCTTCACTGAGGACCGATTGGACGATGCACGAGGTTATTACGAAATTGCCATTCTGGAAGACGCTGAAAATGGATGGCTATTCGATCGCTATGCTTACACATTAATGAAGATGAAGCAGCTTGACTCCGCGCTGAAGCAGTCCAAACGGGCTCTTTTACTATTGCCCACTGATCCGGAGATTAATTTCACGAAGGGAATGATTGAGGGTCGACTCGGAAACTCTTCTGACGCCGTAGTGGACCTTGATAATGCCGCTTCTTTCGGCAAGCCCAAACATCTATGTGAACTTCAGAAGGCCTACGCTCACGTCTATTCATTGCCGCCCAATCTAGTGGATGCTCGCGCCTGCCTAGATAAGGCGAATCGATCTGCGCCTAAAGATAAGTTTCTCAGCCGCTTCATAGACGAAGCGACTCGCTTTGAGCGCCGATGGTTATCGCCTGACACTAAAAACTGAGAAGTTGAGTTCTTCCATATCCAACGGAATTGAACCCTGACGTTCGTATAACCAGCAGATGACGAACGTCAGGCCAGGACGCTGGTGACGGCGGTCCGCACAGACGATCGAACTGAGCCGAGGCCACGATCCTTGTTGTCTTGGCAGTGTCCGTTCCCGCGGGAGAAAGCGTGGCTCGAGATTTCGCCAGGTGCTTGAACAAGTTGTCGGCAGCGTTCGCCGGACTGATCTAAACCGCAGCCAAAAAGCCGATTGTGGACGACTCTTCCCCATCCTTTGAAGGCAAGCAACTTTCAACAGCGCGCCTTCCAACAACAAAGAGGTTCAAAACCACTAAATCAAACACTTAAATAATTATCCTTGAGCATGCACGGTTCACTGAACATATCTCATACCTGCTTGTTAACGCTGGGCTATTTCTTGCCAGGTGCCGCGAGCGCCAAATGAATCGCTGGCCTTAACATGGCAGACGTCAGAGATGAGTCGTCGAGGTTTAACCGAAATCGCACTGCAGAGATGGGGCTTCCGTCTGGAATTACCACCACCGGCAATCTGTCAGCCAGTAGAACCCGAAGATGGGCACTGGCAAATGCCTCGTCAAAACGAATTTCCGACGCTTCGGAAACGGAATTGCCAATCGCACCGAACACATTTCTAACAAGCTTAGTCCGAAGTTCGATGCTCAGTTCATTTTGAAGCGCCGAGACAAGGTCGGCAATGGACTTACCCCTCTGAACTCGCCGAAGCCTCAGGGACGCAACGAAAATAGGCATTCCACCGAGGCGCAACTGCTCATAAGAGAAGTCGTGACTGCGTTCTTCACGCTCTGTGGCCTTAACCTCAACCAAATGCCCAGGGAAAGAGAAATCAAATCGGTCCGTGGGGTCGTTATGCCATGCGGTGACCGCGGCCTGTGGATCGACTGCAACTGACATTAGCCAAAGTTCTGCCCACAGGCCTGCGACGGCACGTGTCGATGGAAGCGACAGCGCCCTCAGAACCTCGACAAACTCACGGACAACCTTCTCAATATCCGAAGCCGAGGGTGTATCAGGCAATGCCGCGAGAAGGGCGTCTGCTGCTAGGCAGAACGCTTCGGCAAGCCCAAAGTCGTCTCCCCCAAGGGAGATCACTACGAAGTCATCATCCACAACGCCGGCAGGTGCACGCACGCGAAAGCGAATCCCAAACTCGACAGTCAAATGCTGCAGGCTGATTGGTGGACGCTTGAGGCCAACAGATGAAGCGCAGGACAGTAGCAGAATCGGTTGCAACTGCTGCCCCAAGGCGATGTAGTCGTGCTCGCGGCCAGGTGCTACGGATGCCGGCAGCACCCCATCATCCCCACGCTTAGTAGATGCCGCTTCACGGTAGGCGTCATAGAGCTTGCTGCGCATTTCAGAGTTCTTCGATGACGCAGTCTTTCGCGACGAACTCAGGGAGATGGATAGAGAACCACGGCACGCAATTTGCAACGCTCGAGTCTACGCGAGCATCCTGCTTGAATACCAGGTAGCGCAGATGCAGCGTTACACGGCCTGGGGTAAAAAGTGCGCGATCACCAACATAGTTGAGTTGGTCGATGGATATAGCGCCTTTAGGACTCTCGCCGACAAAAAGGTTATTGATTTTCCCCGCTGCTGTCAGGCTCCGGCCGGTGAGTCCGACAGTGCTAAGACCACCTACCAGGATGACATCCACAAGTGGCGGCACCTCAGCATCATCCCGATGTTTAACCAGGGAAATCGCGGCGGCAGTGATATCGGTCGAGTCGTCAAGGTTACGGAGTTGCGTGTTGAGCAACAAGTCAAGAACCTCGTCGATGGGTACACCTTCAATCAAAATGTTGCGACTCGAGTCACGACGCACATCCTTGAATTCAGGCCGCTGCGCCGCATCGACAGCACCATATGCCTGCCTCCAACTGGTAGCCTTGTGTTCGAACAGCCCGCGGTTGTGAAGAACTGCATCGGCATCGAAATACAGCGAGCCGGGCACAACCCACCCTTCATCCATTTCCACCGGGACAACACTTCGACCAATGACAGCCTTTCTTGTGGGGCTCAGCGCACGATTCAGAATGAAGTCGCGCTTCCATTCCTGAAGTGGCTTACCTCGATGCGCGGCAAGCGCATTCCGCACGAACTCCTCAGACTCAACGTAACTCTCGAACGCATCGATGACGTCGTCGAGAAGAAAGACACGACATAGGCCCTCATAAGACCTTTTGTATCCAAAGAAACGGGCGCGCTGCTGCAAAGTATCGGCGTTCGTTGAGGCGGTTCGCGGCATGTAGCTAATGGTCAGACCTTCAACTGTAAAGCCCCGATCTAACTTCTGACCGCCCACCAAAATCCAGTACGGCCAGTCGTTCCACTTGACTGCTTTCTGACCATCGGCGTTCGAGTTCACCTTCACGACCTTGAGTTCGCTGAAAACCTCCGGCAGCGCGTCCACAAGCGTATCGAAGGGTTCAAGCGCCGGGAACGTCCTCAGCAATTCATCATAATTCTCAAGAAGACTGCGCTCGAGTTCCTTGCGTACGGCACTGCCTTTGGGTTGCTCCAGGAAATCTCGCCAGTGCTCAAGCAGCCCATCCAACCATTCCTTGTAGTCGGTGTGCGGCGCAGTACGCTGAGATGGATGAACCATCATCGAACGATTGCCTTTACCCCGGGTCACGCTGTGATGTGCCGCTCCCAAGATAAAAAGTTGTAGAGCCTGTTGGAGAGTCTGCGGTGCCTCGGTCAGCGGATTCTGCACCGTGGGTACCTCTTGGAGAGGAATCTCGAAGCAAAGTGGCTTTTCTTCACTGAAGAAATCGCTGCCACCGACATAGCCGGCACCCGGTGAAACCAGTTCAGCGAACGACGGACTTAGGACGTCAGCGACGGCAATCAGGAGGTTCGCTTGCGGGGTTGCCGTGTACTGCAAATAGGTGTGATGAGGGATGACGGCCTTGAGCTCGAGTATCCGCTGGTACGTCGAACTCAACTCTTTTGAGCCGGTCTTCAGATTCTTCCCCGCTTTGGCATTGAGACCAGCCTGATCGCTCTCATCATCGATGATAAGGACCGGGATACCGGTTAGGTCCACGCGTTCAAGGACCTCACGTAGGTTCTCGAGGCGCTTGTGATGCTTGAGTACCGTGATCAGAACAGAGCGTTTTGCTGTCCCAGGGGCACCACCACGGCTGCCACTCCAAGTGCGAAGAACCTTCTCGATATCGGCCGCGTGGCCGGCCTTGATATCGGGGTTCTCGAACTTGCGCCAGTCATGCTGGATTTCGCTCATACCCAGATCAATCGTAAGCCGATCCTCGGATTGTCCCTTGAGCGCCACGGCCGTGCCAGCCAACAGGATGACCACGCCGTAGCTATTGTCCCTCGCCAGCGCCGTGACGGTGGTGAATGACAAAGTCTTACCGGATTGAACGTAACCGACGACAAGTCCTGCATCCTGGCCGGCCGGCTCGGTCGGGGGAACGCAGCGTCCAAGAATAGTTGCCGCCTCGGTCACGACGCGCTCCATGGCATCGGGGTCCGGAGCGCTACGCTGCTTCAGCTTGCGCTCGATGAATTCTTTAGTGAAAGGCCCAACTTTCGGAGTCCAGCGGGTATCTAGACTGCCACCACCAAGGCGTTCGACGACGATGTTCATGGCTAGGGTGCTGCGAAGGTTTCGCGGAGAAGGTTGTTGAGATGATGAAGGAAGAATTGCGGCTTTCCACCAGACACCGAACTGAGAGCCGCAGCCAGGGCGGCTGCGCTGGCAAAACGAACGAACACTTCGATGTTCTCGTTACCACCGCCGACAAATCGCTCCACGAAAGGATGAACCAATGACACTTCGACTTGTACGCTGCGTCGGCGTAAGCCATCGTCGCTCGGCTTCGTCGCGTCGCCAACCCTAAGCCAGTCACTCACGGTCGGGTCCGTACCTGCTTTGATGGTCAGCACCCAGAGGGTCGTCGAAACACGAACTTCAACTGTGCGCTCGAAGCCCGACGCAGAGGGCGCCGCAATAACCGGGGGAACGGCAGGTGGATTTGCCGGATGTTGTGCCTCATCCTCGAGGACAGGTGCAAGCTCACGCTCGATAACGTCGGCCACATTGTTAGTCGCCGTCTCAGCAACCTTGTCAAACTCACGTGTACGCTTGTGCTGTTTAGCCCGGTAGCCCTCTGCCTGATCGAGGAGACTCATGGGCGCTGCCTTGAGTTCATCCTTCAGCAACTCTAGGAATAGTTCCTCGTGCTCTTCCCAGCGGAACCCGTCTTTCGTATGGCTGACGTCGAACCCCGAGAGGTGAAGCTCGCCAAATAACCGCTGAAACGTGTAGCTGTTGCTCTTGCCGAAAATCTGCTCTGGCCGGTACGACTCATCGGCACTGCCCTCAATGAGTCGCCCTCGTCGAAAGAGCGCAAACCCGGCGTGCGTTGTCGAGCCCACTTCGCGCAGCGCAGCGAAGCCAGTCACCTTGTGCGGCCCACCGAGATCCATCTCGATAGCCTTGCGCCATTCAATCGGCGCGCTGGTCTGCTCGCGGTATGGAGCCGCCTTGAGGATGAGCGTTTCCTCGAAGGTAAGTTCTTCTCGCCCGAATACCAGTGTCAACGTCTCATCGCGCAAGAAAGTTCGATAGATACTGGCGAGATGCTCTTTAATCTTGCCTATCGTGCGCTTCTTTGGCACATGGCAGAGATCCGTGAGTTCGAGAACGGTGTAATGCCTCTGTGGTGTTGACGGAACCTCAAGAATCGTCAATTCCTCGATACGATCTTCGACGATTTCGTCGATGTCGAACTTGACGACGCGCTCAACGCTTTCACCGAGGGCCTTAGTGCGAACGCTCCACTTCTTCGCGAACCAACACGCGGCACTCTTCATCCCCATACCAAACTCAGACAAGCCGCCACGATCTGGCGGTGTCTGCGCTGGCCTGAAGGCACGAGGGAAGTCGGCTAGTGCGATGCCTGCCGCATTGTCAGTGATAGTAATTCGGCCCGCACCCTCAGGTTCGATGCTAACTTTCACGCAAAGCGAGGAGTCGACTCCGTCAACCGCTCGCAGCGACTCCCGATTCGAGACATAACTCTGAATGGAGTTATCAACGAATTCAGCTAGTGCAAACCAGGGCCTGTAATTCAGGTGCCGCAGCACAGAGAGGATATTGACTTCAGGCCGAATATTGACTTTGTTTGTTGCTCCGCTCATGCGTGTGCAACCTGTCGGTAAGCGTGCCGCACCTCATGTGGGCGTGGTGTCTTGAAGCCTGAGATGAGATTGGACGCAATGCCGCCGACAACGTTGGCATTAACCGCGTTGCCGAGCGCAGCAAAAGCACGACTGCGATTCTCAGGTAGAGACAGGGCTCCAAGGCTTTGCAGCCCTGCACACTCGCGCGGCGTCATATAGCGCTTCTCCCACCCGATGATAGGTACTTGCGTGTCCGTCATTGCGATTAGGCTTGGAGCAGTGGTCGGTCGCTTGATGCGAACACCTGAGGCGCGGAACTGAATCACGTAGCGCCAAATATCTCGCTCTCCGCCCTTGGCGTTCCACTCGAGCTTTTGCAGACTGGAGGGAAATTGAAGAATTTTGGACAGCCACGGATCAATCCACTTTCGATTATTCGCGTAGAACGCGCGATTTTGGCGGATGAAGTCTTGCTTCCACTTCGGAAACTCCAATTGCTCGGTGCGCGCATGACTGGGCATTGCCGCCCAACGCTCAGCAGGTTCGAACTGCCTCAAAGGAACGCCATGCGACCCGCGAAATTTCGTGAGGCCTCGCGTCCCCTTCTCGGAAAGCACTGAGTAAGGCGTACCATCTGCGTAAGGGTAGTCGGCTCCGAACTCCATGGACCATATGGGAAACGAAGGCAATTCAATGTCAGACGGGCTGCGTCGCAAGAAATCATCCCAGACCTCAAGACATCTCTCGACTTGTGGCGAAAGGAGCTTCGCATCAACAGGTTGCTGCTCGAGTACCGACTTGATGTTGGTTGGTTCGTTAGTCGGTTCTGGCCATGCGAAGCCTGCTAACCCCATTCGCGACCCTACGATGTAGACGCGCTCACGGATCTGGGGAATCCCGAACTGATGTGGCGAAAATCGACGCGCGTCAACCTGGTAACCGAGTTCGATAAGTATGCTCTTGATGCGCTCGAACGTCCTACCCCCGTCGTGCTGTAGCAAGTTTGGAACATTCTCAAGGATGAAATAGCTCGGAGTCTTCGCCTCGATAATGGCCGCAACGTTAAAGAAAAGATCGCCCTGTCGCGTGCATTCGAAGCCGAGTTGCTCACCGGCCTTAGAGAAGGGCTGACATGGAAATCCTGCGCAGAGAACATCATGGTCTGGCACGGAAGCGGGGGACACCTCGCGAATGTCGCCTTGCGGTCGAAGACCAAAGTTCTGAAAATAAAGATCTTGTAGATGGGGCTGCCACTCTGCGGCGAAGACACACCTACCGCCAAGCTTATCCAAGGCAATATGGAAGCCACCGAGACCCGCGAAGAGGTCAATAAACTTAAATCTTTGCACTCTGTGTCCCATGATTACCCTGCATCAAGCCCGCTGCCGTCGGATTTTCCATTGTGACTGAAGTTATTTCTTTGTAACATACGCCGATGCAGAAGCGTGTATAAATGTACAGCATTTCCCGTCTGTTTCGCGCTTCGGGCTAGGCTCTAGCGATGACTACGAAAAGAGCGCTGCCACCTATTCGGCGCCTATCATCTTCGATGAGGCCATCAATCTGCTATATCGAAACCGAACATGGCCCTAGACAACTTGCGATCCCTGCCGCTGAATCATCTAGCCGCGCTGACCTGGTTCCATGAACGTACGGGTCAGGACATTGGCTGGCCCGCACCGCTAGATGGCATCTTTCTAGTGAACAAGGCCAAAGGCATTCACAAGCCACAGGGCTTCGATTACGCGCTAAGTGTTCGCCAGTCTCTAGACGGCCCGTACGAGGATGCCCTGAATTGGGCACCCGACGGATCTTGGCATCTGCACTACCACCACGAAGGCAGCAATCCGGCCTATTTCACGAATCGGGCTATGAATGCCTGTCGCCTAGATGGGGTGCCTGTTGGCGTGCTCTTACAGGTCAAGCAAAAGCCCAAGCCGGTCTACAGGGTACTTGGCCTTGGTCTGGTGGAGGATGATGAGGACGGCGTATTCACGATTCGTCAATATGGTTCACGGCTTGAGCGCACCGAGGCAAGCGTTGCTGTGCAACTCCCATTGGAAGCGTTCGATGCATCGAGTCAAGTGGATGCCCGGCGAAAGACGCTAAGGGCCATCGCGATTCGTCGAGGGCAACCTGCATTCCGGAGACGTCTCCTAGAGGCTTACGGAGGAGCCTGCGGGATATCCGGTTGTACGACTAGCGTGGTTCTTGAAGCCGCGCACATTAGTCCATACCGCGGCCCTCACACGAATCATGTTTGCAATGGCATTCTTTTGCGTGCTGATCTCCATACCCTCTTCGACTTGGGCCTCCTGAACGTTGAACCAGACACGTACACCGTTCGCGTTGCCCGTGCCCTGCATACCTCTGAATACTTTCCGTTTCATGGATTGCGCCTTCGCCTACCAACTGATCCCGCATGTTGGCCTGACAACGGTGCTCTACGTGCCAAATTCAACCTGTCGGTGGAGTCAGGCGACAGGCCTGACCTCTCAAGCAATCAGCAACCCACGGCGTGGCGAGCCGTTTGAGTTCGTTGCTCGCACGGCAAAAATGGCGAAAGTTGATGATTTTCGCTAAGTGCCATTGCACATATTGATAATTGTTTGAGCGTTACTGACCTTTCAGAAAATCGAGTAACTCCCTACGACCACCTTCTCGATAACGGAATCCAAGCGGAGGGGTTCCATTCTGAGGGATGACAAAACCCACCCCAAAAAGTGCGTCAGCCTTCGAAGTGCCGAAGCATCCATGCAGAAACTGATATTCATCTACATGGACAGTACCGATCTCTGTTTGCAGAGAGAACCTTGGCAACGAATCAACTTCACACCCGCTTGCGGCAGCCGCAGGCAGAATGATCCCAGGGTTGAAGTCCTCCAATACAAAGCTCTTCCCCCTCCTTGGACGGAGTTGTCCCGGAGACGAGGCAGCTCCTGTCTGAGCTTTCTGATTGGAGTTCTCCGCAGTTTCTTGCGCAGCAATTACTGTGTCGAGCCAAGCGTCCATTTGATCTTCCGTTTCATTAACGAAGGCTTGGCTATCCGAGACAATTTCGGAGAAGAGCCCTTGCCTGGGCGACACGCAAGACAAGTTTGCCAGCGTCTGATCGTTCTTAGCGACCAGCACCCCCGACCGCTGCCAACCCCTCCCTTCTCCCTCATAGACGGTATAGGCGTATTCACCGTTGGCTACCCGTATGTGTGTGTCCGCCCATGCCGGCCCACGCATCACGCCTAGTCGACTGAACGTCGTAGGGTGCTGTGGTTGAGCAGGGATCTTGAGTTCAATCTTCCCTAAAGCGCCGAAGCGGTATTGCGCCGTTCCTGATGCAGGACCAAGGGTATCGCTCGCGCAGATCGACACAACCTTCTTGCCTACGTTGCACGAGAAGATCACCTGCTCTTCCGACTTGCAGTGCGTAGGCGTTGCCGCCTGGGCGAGTGCCGGCATTGCGCAGAGCAGTAGAGCAACTATGTTGGGCTTTCGTGCACCTGCGCATCTGAACGACTTCATTTCACCCCCTTCGAAATTTCCGTAAGTACTTTTTTGAACGCAGCGGCCTTGTCGGCTTGGTAATCAAACAGGACGCAGATGGCTTGGCCATGAATCTCCGGGCAGCGAACCCGATCAAACCATGCGAGAGCCGCGATCAATCCAGCGATTACGACAATGCCTTGGGCAATCAATACATGAGACGACTTCATAAACACTCCATTTGGTAGAAATACACACTTTAGGTTTGGTTTGATGGCGAATTTACACCAAACCAAACTCAAAGTGTGTGGAAATGGGCGAGCCTGTCGGAAACACTGCCGGCATGGTCAACCCAACGTATAAGTGTGGGGCGCAACAACTGTTCGCCGCCAACATGCGACGCATCCGTTTGCTGCAGAAGCTCACCCAGGAAAAGGTGGCTGAAGCGGCGGAATTACACGTGAACTACATCAGTTCGGTGGAACGCGGCGAACGCAATATCTCTATCTGCAACATCGAGCGGATCGCCGTTGCATTGAACGTCTCTATGGGTGAACTGCTTGCGCCGCTTGATAGCAGCAAGTGAGTCAAGAGGCCACGTATTCGAACGACACTGCCGCGGCAATTCTTACCTCAGCGCGATGAGAGGATGGCACCCGATAGATCCATCTTGGCTGTTGAGCTCGCATCCCCCGCCGAGACCGCGGCATCATCGCCAGCCAAGCGTTGTAATGGCCAAACGTCGTGGCCTCGGCGCTTGAATCCATGAGCAGGATTTGTGCTGGCCGAATCTCCGACATTGCACCAATCGCCGCGATGCCAACACCGAGGCTCCAATGATTCATGAAGGCGCCACTTGTACTCACCAACTGAACCATCGTCAGTCTTCTCTCCAGCAGTTGTTCCAACGTGAAAACGGACGCGCACTTCGACTGGCCAGCCTCGAACGAGCTACGCAGTTGAAGAGGAAGGTCCAATTCCGAGCACGCCGCCATCAGCTCTTTCGCTCCAAGCCCTGTAAAGAATGAGCTTCCCAACGTCCGCCATATTCTCGCGGGCAGTCCACGGGTTCGATAGGCCATGTCACGTAACGAGTGCGCCGGCACAAGGCCATGCAATGCGAGCACAGAGCTAAGGCAGCAGATCCCGCAAGATCCTGCATAGACGCCTTGGGAAAAATGAGCCTGCCCGAAGCGTTCTTCGTCGAACCACCACGATGAGTCGGAACTCAAAGCGCAAAAGCTTAGGGTCTTTTGCAGCCTTTCATCTGTTCGATCTCTTGCAGCCGTCGCCCTGCTCCGCTTTGCTGAAGTCTTGGGCATCTGTTCAGTACTCCTCAGGCAAGAGAAGCGTTGTCGCGCTTCGATCAGCCTCGGTGATGACCCAAATCCGCTCCTGTGGCGAAAGTCGATATGCAGACAGTAGGCGCTCCCCACTTCTGATTGCTTGGCTATTCGCCTGCAAGTCTTCGATGCAGAGTTCGCCCCAATCTTCCGCAGCATGACGCCGAAGTAGATCCAAGGGCGAGACGGAATAATTCTGGCAAGCAGCGAGCGCGCCCTTGGTCGCGACGATGCGGCCAAGACAGAACGATGAACGGCTCTGGCGATTCATAGGATGATTCCTTGTATGGACGAGCGAACGCGCGCCATGGCGACGCCGATCGATCGGGCTCGGGGAAGTTTCTTGGGGAAGGGAGAACGGGCGCGAGAGGCCCTTGAGGCGGGCTGAGGACGTAACGACGTCAGCCTTGCAAGAGTAAGGGCAAAGAACTTGCACAGACTCTTTGATGCGTCCCTATTTTAGGCTAATTTTCCAGCGAAATCCAGGATGTTCCAGAGCCAACCGCCAAACTTTTGATAGTCGTTTTGTAAGCGGCAAACAAAAAGCCCTTGATTTCTCAACGAAATCAAGGGCTTAGATGCATTCTTGGCGGACAGAGGGGGATTCGAACCCCCGATACGCTTTTGACGTATACACGCTTTCCAGGCGTGCGCCTTCAACCGCTCGGCCACCTGTCCTTGTCGCTTGCTGATGAACACAACATCAACACTTCACTATGCGTAAACCAGCATTGCGAAATTTGCGAATCCGCGATTCTAGCAGATTCCGGGTGGCGGACACAAGCGACCCCGGCGGGAAAAGAAAAAGGGACGTCACAAGGCGTCCCCACTTCCATCACCCGGCCTTTACATCGACGCCGGCGCTTCCTGTTCACGGTAGGAACTGATCGTGCCATCCGGCTCGGTCTCTTCCAGCCTGACCTTGAAGCCCCACAGCCGCGCCAGATGCTTCATCACCTGTTCGGCGTCGTCACCCGCCAGCGGGCGGCCCCGGCTCTTCAAGTGCCGCAGGACCAACGAACGGTCGGAGTCGCGGTTAAAGCGCACCACCTGGATGTCCGGCACCTGATTGTCGCGATTGTGCTGCGCGGCCAGCAGACGGCGGATGTCACGATAGCCCTCATCGTTATGAATGGCCGCCACTTCCAGCTTCGGATTCGATTGATGATCCGATATGGCGAAGAAGCGGAATTCGCGGATCAGGCGCGGCGACAGGTACTGCGAGATGAAGGACTCGTCCTTGAAATTGCGCATGGCGAAGTCCAGCGTCTTCAGCCAGTCGCCGCCAGCAATATCCGGGAACCAGCGGCGGTCTTCAGGCGTGGGCGCTTCGCAGATGCGGCGTATGTCCGACATCATCGCAAAGCCCAGCGCATAGGGGTTGATGCCGCCATAGCCGCGCTCGTCAAAGCCGCGCTGGCTGACCACGTTGGTATGGCTTTGCAGGAACTCCATCATGAAGCCGTCGTTCACCAGCCCCTTTTCGTGCAGGCGGTTCAGGATGGTGTAGTGCCAGAACGTGGCCCACCCTTCGTTCATGACCTTGGTCTGCGTTTGCGGATAGAAGTACTGGGCGATCTTGCGCACGATGCGCACCAGCTCCTTCTGCCACGGCGCCAGCTTGGGCGAGTACTTCTCAATGAAGTACAGCAGGTTTTCTTCGGGCTCCGGCGGGAAGACGGACGCATCCACGCGCGTGTCTTTGTCGGCTTCCAGACGCGGCAGCGTGCGCCACAAGTCGTTGTACTGCAGACGCGCGTGTTCCTTGCGTTCGGCCTGGCGCGCGGCTTCTTCCTTGAACGACATCGGCGCCGGCCGCTTGTAGCGGTCAACGCCGTGATGCGACAGCGCGTGGCAGGAATCCAGCAACGCTTCCACTGCATCAATGCCGTAGCGGTCTTCGCACGACATCACGTACTTGCGCGCGAACACCAGATAGTCCAGCACGCCGTCCGCGTCCGTCCATTGGCGGAACAAGTAGTTGCCCTTGAAGAACGAGTTGTGCCCATAGCACGCGTGCGCAATCACCAGCGCCTGCATCGTCATGGAGTTCTCTTCCATGAGATACGAGATGCAGGGGTTGGAGTTGATGACGATTT
>Ga0256897_1000060_pt1 | contig 31192 bp, 57 predicted proteins | sample MC6MC0670MT_FD_186336 | JGI IMG/M metagenome (GOLD analysis project Ga0256897, IMG submission 186336) | Metatranscriptome of enriched soil aggregate microbial communities from Iowa State University, Ames, United States - MC6-MC0670-MT... | ecosystem: Environmental > Terrestrial > Soil >... | reverse complement strand
TTGCCACGGATAGTGATACTTCCCGAGATATACTCATTAAGGTTTCCGAGAAAGTTTCTGAATTCTTCTTCATCGTTTTCAGATAGTTTACCTCTGATAAGGTCGTTACTTTGAAACCCTGCAATGTATTCAGCTCCTCCAATGTTTTGCTTTTTAAGTTTTGCATTTCCTGAGATAAATGAATACGCTCTAGAGATTACCTCGAAAGTTGACATCTCCATAGACCAAATCAATACGTTTGCTCCGTTGAATTGTGCTTGATAGCATGCTTCATCTAAAGTGACTGCTGATTTACCTCTACCGGAACGACCGTACCATGTGTACATATTACCTGTGATCCAATTCCCAATAGCATCTCTCATGGATTTATGCTTAGGAGCAAAGCTCCGGAAGCTCTTACCTGCCTTACGAGTGTCATACTCTTCTAGATACTTAGAAAAGTCGGTCACAAGATTTGTGCCTACATGTTGACGAGGAGCAGTATCTTTATTGATTGAATCAATTCCTTCTAAGAGAGAGTTTGTCCATTCGTCTACATTCCCTTTTCCCCAATTGTCAATATGTTTATTCATGAAAGTTTCAATCTCACGAGATTTTCTTTTTCTTTTTGCTGTATTGATAAGATACTCTAAAGAGTCTTGCACGTCTTCACGGTAGGTAAATCCCTGTACTTCACTCATAAGAGTTCGCCAATCCGGATTCTCTCCGTATCTGTCTATGTATCTGAGAAGGAAACTGTATGCTTCCTTCTCAGTAGCTGTCTGGAAGTCTTCTAGCTCAAGACCTAGCTTTTTAGCCTCAATGTCACTATTCTTATTGTCAAGCATTTTAGATAAAATCATTTCCCCACTGAATAAACTCATGTGTTAATCCTCCTAGTTTGTTACTTATTATCTTGGAATGTGCTTCCATGTCTTATTGTTCCATATATTACCTATACTATCAGTGCAACAGTTAAACATTTTTGAAACTTCTTTTCTAGAATGTTTTCCATCATTAAGTTTTATTATATTCACTACTTGGGATTCTGTCAACTTACTCATCCCGTTTTTCTCTCCTCGTAAGACTAGGTCATTTACTTGTTGATGTTGTAAGTTATACTCTTGAGTGCACCATTCTAGATTATCTACATGGTTGTTTACCTTATTACCATCCTTATGGTTTACTTGTGGTAGGTTCGAAGAGTTACCAAGAAAAGCGGTGGCGACTAACCTATGTATGCTAAATACTTTCGAAACATTACCATTGCTCAGTCTAACTGAAAAGTACCCTTTGCGGTTATCCTTTTTAAGTATTCGCATAGTATCCATATTTATAACTTCCCCATAGTCTGATACGTAATAGTTAGGGTATCCCTTAACAGGTAACCATATCCACCTCATCGCATTTCACCTCGCTTAGATTCCCCTATGAAGTTGAACTCGATACAGTAATGTCTTATGCGATCCCATAACCTTCTATCATAGATATCAAGCATATCCTTTAAAGGTAAATTACTTGTATATATATTAGTAAGATTCTCAACCGCTCTGTGGTTAATTAACTCATGAATGTCACCTCTAAATGCTTCAGATACATCTCTCAAAGCCATCTCATCGAACACAACCAAGCGTGACTTCTTTGCCTTTCCTAACATGTTGTAATACTTTCGAGATGCCTCTTCACGGATATCTTGAGGAGTTCCGCCTCTGTTTGCTTGTAAGTAAAGATATTGCAATTGTGGTACATCCAAAAAGTAAATAGGGTCTTTAAAGGCATCTGGTTCTTCTAGCATTACAGAACGCAAGTAGCTGTATTGTAAAAACTCATTAGCTAAAGCACATGCAGTAGTTGTCTTGCCTGTCCCAGTCTCTATTGAGTAAAAGAATAAATCCTTCAAGCGGTTCTCTTTGTCATTCCTCTTAATGTTGAAAGCTTTCTTAAATGTCCCTACATATTTTTCTAGGTCTCTATAGATATGCGACTGATCTTCTCGACATCTTGAAGTTTCTAAATCTGTTTGACGATACTCCGAAGGAATACCACACTCTCTCTGTTTACCCCCATTTCCGTCTAATCCTTGCAGTTGGATAAAAGCAGGACACGGAGAGTTGCACGTTTTAGCTTTATCACATGAGTTTCTTAAATTACATTCTTTCATTATTAAGTTCCTCCTCAATTTCTCTTATATACTTTTCTATAGAAGTCACAAGCCGTTTAGCATCTGCAAGCTGTTGTCTACTTTCCATCAATTCCAATCGTAGTTCTGTCTCTCGAGACATCCTTGACGATTCTACACGTTCTGGCTTTGTAGCTATTTTAATTTCAAAAGTGAAATCACTCATATGTTTCTCCTCCTTACAAGTATCTTACCATAAAATTTTTAGACAACGTCGTTTAAAACATATCAGCCATACTTTCAAATTTTACATTCTTCTGAGCTTCTAACTCTTTAGCTCTTTCCTCCGCTTGTTGAATCTTCCAAAGAATCTGTGGCAGCTCACGTTCTCTCATGTAAGAATACATAAAGTTGAATGTCGGATAAGGGTATTGCTTATTACCTTTGTAGGATTTCATTGAAGCGTAGATGAAATCTTTCAGAGCTACTCTTCCGTATTGCTTGATAAAGTTACTTATGAGTGCATTCTCTTGACGGATATTATTGCATACATACTCACATTTGAATTTCGCTTTCGTGCAAGATGTTAAGTATGCTCTCGCTGTTGTGCTGTTCCATCTTGAAAGTGGGCATGCCCTCCAGTCTTTACGGATAGCCGTCTTCTGCTTAGTGTTTAGTTCCTTGAAAAGAAATTCTTTTTCTTCCTCTTCAGCCGCTCTCATGTCAATCACATATTGTTCGTCTATCACTTTTAAGATATCTTCATGTATCATATTTATTCCTCCTATTGTATCCTTACGGATACTTAAATATATAAAGTACTTAAAACCTTTGTGAGTATCTTTAGATACTCACGTGATACTCTTTAGAGTATCACAATATCTTTTATGTTTTAATCTTTTATGTTTAAGTTCTTTTCTAACTGTACTAATACCTTAACATGTAATCTATTAAAAAGTCAACACTCTATTAAAATTAATTTATTTTGCTATAAAAAGTGCCATCCTCTTGAGTTAACGGTAAACTACTAGTGTAAGGCAATCTACTAACAATACTGAAAGGGTTGATTATTGATGACAGTACTAAAAGGATTTGATTTCAGCAATCCAGAATCTCTTAAGAAAGCAGAAGAGAACAACGAAGAGGAAGTACATTTTTTGCGATATCTAAAACGTGGTGAAGAACTAACTGTAGGGTTATTGAGACCTACTGAGTATGCCGCTGTTGAAGTATATGACGTTTATCCACTTACGGGAACTGTCGGAGTTCCTCAAGAGAATGACCTATTCCCTGAAGCTATGAAGGAAATGTTCAGATTAGCTGATGAGCTAAAAGAAGAATGTGGAGCTGAAGAAGCTCGAAAGAATATGACTCCAGAGCAATACAAAGACTTTAAAGAAACTGAAGGTGCTAAATGGATAGCTAAATTGAAAGAAGCTTACCGCTTTAAAGCTCAAACACGATTCTTATTCGGCTTCTACGACTTCATGACAGGCGAACCTTTCGTGATGCAAACTACTCAGAAACAAGCAGAGGGAATCTTCAAGAAAATCTCAAATGCTTGGACTTCAGTCAATGCAGGTACTCCTTGTCAAGCTGAAATGTTTGGATACACTCTTTCTAAAGGTACTGGAGGTTTCTCCGTAGATGTAGACACTAACACGATGCTGGCAATTATGTCTCCAGAGGATCAAGAAAAGCATAAAGAGTACCGCAAACAAGAGATTACGGCTGAAGAGTTTTCTGAAGCGCATCACACTTTATCGTTAGAAGCTCAAAAGGAAGTAATCAAAAAGTTTGCAGTATCTCATCCGGGATTTGATACTAAAAAGGTGATCGGAGAGACTGTCATCAATGTAGATTTAGATGTAAAGGTTGACGATATTGTCGGAACTGTGTTGGATGTAACTGATGAAGAATTACCTTTCTAATAAGGTATTCTTCATCTCCCTTTAATGGAAGAAACTAAAACTAAGGAGTGAAACATTTATGAAAACCATTGAAGTAAGAGAAGAAGATAAGCGTTGCTTTAGTAAAGAAACAATCTGCACAATCGAAGGTGACATACTAGTAGAAGAAACTCGAACGTTTCGCATAACTACAAAGAAAGTACTTGAGTCACATGACAGATTCATTACTACTAAGCGAGGAAAACCTTTAGCACTAATTCCTCCTAACGCTTTATTCTTCGTAGGTACAGACGCAGATTATGAGCATAACATCTTCACCTTAGAGTACGGAAACCGTTACTTCGAGAATGGCTTTTCAACTCTAGAAGAATTATCTGACGCTATTATCGAAGAGTTTGATGACTTTAAAGTTCATTATTTCGATGACTTTAGAGAACCTGAAGAGTTGATTTAAAAGAATCTAAATAAATATACTAAAAGTAGTTGACAACCTCCTCAGGTTGCTGTAAAGTAGGACTCAAGAGGGAAACCTACCATTGAGAAAAAGGACGAGCTAATAAGACTTCAACAATGACAGGTTAAAATTGAGGAGGAGATAAACATGAAAGAAAAATACAAGCAACTAAGTATCTATGACTTTTTGAATGAGTCCCAAGAGCTTCCGCCTTCCGAGACGGTTGCCAAAGTGGATGAAGCCCAAGAGCCTATACTTCGGAACTGTAAATGTGTAGGAGTAAGCCCAAGCAGTGACCTAGATACTAAACCTTCACCATGTTGTCCGAACTGTAGAGAATATAGATGGACATGTGATTGTGAAGTATATGAACCTACGGAGGATACCGACTTGCCTCTATTCTCCGTAGGTGATGTTTTAACGGTAAGACAAGCTTCAGAGGTTTATTCTTATCAGAATGAAAATTATGATTGGATTAAAACTTATGAAGGTAAGTCAGCTAAGGTTTTATCATTCGATGGTAAGTCCTACGAGTGTGAAGTGATTGATACCATTAAATTAATTCTAAGATTCTATCCTAATGAGCTTAAGTAACTTGGAAGGAAAACCAAATAAACCCATCTACTAGCCATAGATGTAAAAGGGTTACAGCCAACCCAAAATGTTAGTAACATGATGATTATCCTTTCTTGTCAAGGAAAAGACTGTAAAACCCGTGCACAGTTACGTTAAGGCTGGATGTTAAGGAAAAAGCATTTGAAAACCCGTGTTGATGGAAAATCACGTTAAAAGAACCGCAAATAAAATTAGTTTGTTTTCGTTGACAGTGGGAAAGACCACAAAAATAAGGTAAAACATCTTGTTAAAACACTTGACTAATAGGAAAGACTATTGTTAAAAACTTATAAAGATCAATAAGCTGAAGTGTTACCGAAACGGATAAGAAGTTACTTATAAGAGTAACCACGAACCGTCTTATCCATCAAGTAGGAAACACTTCAAAGTCTAACTAAGCAGTGGACGACATGTCTACAAAAATATTCACTCTTTTATTTTGTTCCTAGTCTCGTCAACTAGGTTGTCAATCAAGGTCGCTCTACCTTAAGAGCCGTCTATAGGGCATGGACGTTAAAGCTGTGAAGCCAAAACTTAACTTGTGAGGTGAAACAGAAAAGCCCTACTTCCGTATCGTGGAAGCCTTCAGCAAGCTTTCATGATTTCCTAACTTTTCGAAGGGTGCAACTCCCTCAATACTGACAGTCTGGAAAGACGGACACAAGATATATTTTGATTCCCTCAGGTGCTAATTCACTTGAGGGATTTTTTTTTATAACTTAAAAGTATATGCTATTAATTTAATTATATTCCAAAAAGTTAATTAAATGTCAAAAAAGTTGTTGTAATCTCAAAAGTAATGTGATAAGATGAGGTTAGTTGATACAAACCAAAGGAAACTAAGGAGGATGTTATGATAAACTATAATGAATTAACTAATGAGGAACTACAAAAGATAGCTAAGGAGTGTCTGAAACAGATTCAGATGAGAAAACTTACGGAAGGGAGAACACAATGAAAGCAACTGATCGCTTTAAAGAGGTAATTGAAACACGAGCAAGACGGAAATATGGGATTGTCCACATGAAGCAAAAGAAACGCTTATATTCTGCAAAGAAACCTATCGGCGACTTAACTAAAGGCGACTTATGGCTCAGAGACTTTAATCCTATCAGCCTAGCAAATAGATGCCGAAGCTTAGAAGATAAATTTGATAACTCGATGCCAATTTATGAAGTATTGGAAGTACACACGACAGGGGAGGTCTTCCGAAGTTACTTTGAAATTCATCTAACCCCTAAATTCGATTGGTCGAAGACAAGAGACGGTCGAGAAAGAACAAACTTTTGAGCAAGTAAACTTTTAAGTGCTAAAACTTTTGAGGAGGAAATGTAATGCCACTTGTATGGATTGGTAAGCACCGTGTAGATGTCGACTTAGTGGACGAGCTTCAAAGCTTCCATTGGGAGAAAGAAAGGTGGACTGATGAGAAACTTACTGCATGTAGTCCGTTCCGCTTTGATGGAAATCCTAGCTTCTTTGTAAACTTAGAAGACATTGGAAACTTAGAGATTGCAGGCTCATGGAAAGACTCGGGAGCGGGAACTTCGGGAAACTTTGTAGAGTTGCTTGCTCATCTCCAAGAAACAGATTACGAGTCTGCTATGGAGTATTTGCTCGAAAAGTACATGCCAGTAGCTTATGAGGAAGCTCGAAAGTTACACCCTTGGAAGGACATCAAAGAAGAAATATTCTTTGAAGACGTACTACTAGGAAACTCTGAGTATCTAAACAATAGAGGAATATCCGAAACTACTCAGAGACGACTAGGGGTTGGTACTAATGAAGGTAATAAGGTTGCATTCCCTTGGAGAAGTCCAAACAGTGTAATCCGGTCTATTAAGTACCGCTCAACAGATTCAAAAATATTCTCATACGCTTCGGGAGGTTACCGTATCAATCAACTCCTATTTGGTATCGACCAGGTGTACAACTCCAAAGCAACCACTCTTTGGATATGTGAGGCTGAAATAGATGCCCTTACAGTTTGGGAAAACGGATATGCGGCTGTTGCTCTAGGAGGTTCATCCATCTCAGATAGACAGGCTGAAATGATACTTCAATCCGGAGTTGAACGGATAGTAATCGCTTCGGATAACGACAAAGCAGGTCATAATCTTTTTAAGAAAATATTAAATAAATTAAATGGTCACCTGTTCATCTATAGTGTAAAATGGGAACTTGAAGGTGACGACATAAATGCATACTACTTAAGAGAAGGGAAGCTCCCGAAGATTTTACACTATAAGAGAAGAATAATCAATAAACTTGGAGGAAAGTAAAATGGCTAAAAGAATCTGGGAAGAAATTTATGCAACTAAAAGAGGATTGAGTGACTATGAGTTTATTATTTTAGTTGATACCGCTAAAAAGATATTCAATGCTACAAAGTATAAAATATTTCAAAGAGAACATGATGAGTATTTGAGTTTTCTTTATCAAGAAGCAATGATTTACACTTACAAGTGGGATGCTTCAAAGGAAACAAACTTCAAGAAATACTTGACGGTATCTTTAAGCAATCGAGCAAAGACTTTTAGAAGAGACATCTATGCGCATACGTATAAGAATTCCTTAGTAGATGAATCAGCTCCATGTGATGACAACTTCAAAGAGGATAACTCAGTGTTTGAAGCTGATGAGAATTTTTATGAACTAGAAGAGGACAAGATAGTTGTCAAAGAGTTTATCCGCTCATTAGCTCCTTTACCTCAAAAGATAGTGAAACAACTTATGAGCGGAATGACCTTCAAAGATGTATTTACTTATCACGGATTCAGTAAGAATAAACTTAGAAATATTCTAGATGAGGTCATCACTGATGCAATGAGAGCAGGATTTTCTGTTCAGTATATGGCAACTTTTGAAATGTATCTAAATAGACAAAAGAAGAGAGGAAGATTATAATGAAATATTTAGAAGTAACTTCTTATGCATTAGAGACTCCAAATACCTGGTATGTATCATCAAAGAAATTAGAAACTTTAATGTGGTACATTGAAGATTTGAAAACCAACAGTGATGATATTGAATATCGTGAGATAACTGAAGAGGAATACAAAACAATGGAGGAAAACTAAAATGAGAATAGCTCCTTTAAGGAAAATGCTAAGAAGTTTAGAGAAACGAAGCGTATTAACTTACAAGAAAGACTTAAAATCATTTTTAGATAGAAGACCTTACTCAACTGTTAAACAAATAAGGGAATACTGGGGGATGAAGTAATGAGAATTGCACTTTGTGGAGAAGCTCGTAGTGGGAAAGATACGGTAGCTCGTGAGATCAACAAACTAATGGGTTGGTACTTCAACCGTTTAGCATTTGGTGACTACATGAAGAAAGGATACTACAGAGATAACCCTCATATGGTTGGAGCTGTAAAGGATAGGGATCATATGATTTCGTGGTCACAACCTATCGTCGATGCCTACAAGTATGTATGGGTTGACCAATTAGCCCTTGAGCTTTCTATAGCCGACCAAGATTCTTGTGGACCTTATAATTGGATTATAACTGATTTAAGACAACCCCATGAAGAAGAATGGTGTCGAGAGAATGGTTTTCACATTGTAAGAGTGCATTCACCTTTAGAGCAAAGACTTCACCGTATGCAAGAGCTAGGAGAGGTGAACGGCAAAGACTTACCTTACTGGGTAAACGCTGACTTTCACATCTACAATGACGGAACTCTTGAGGATTTACAAAAAAGTTTGGAAAAACTATTGCCAGTCCTAAAAATATCTGATAAGATAAAGTCAGAGCTTAAGTAATACAAGCAAATGAACTTGAGAGGGAGATGTACATGAGAGTAAAGGACAAGCTAATAGTTTCAGAGAGTAATATGAAAGAATTCAACTTAGAGGTGATGAGGGATACAAACTTATTAGCTTCTCTGGTTTATCAAGACTTACGAGAAATAACTACAGGTGCAAGATACAGAGCATTCAACACTCAGAAGTTGGCATTTAAATACTTTCAAGGAAACAAACACGGAGTACATAACATCTTAAGAATAATCCGTAATTTAGCTTCGAAGGGATACCTTGACTATCAAAGGGAATTTCAGAATTTGCCACCTAAGTTTAGAATCTTAAAAGACCTTTACCCAAACGCTGATATCGACCTAAGATGGATGTCAGTGTCTCAAAAATTCAGCGGTGTCAAGCTTTTAGTTTTAACTACTTTAGAAGCCCTGGAGCACGCCACAACTAAAGAGATAGGAATGCACAATCCAGAGTTATCAAATACAGCTATATCTAGAGAGCTTGTATCTCTAAAGGAATCCGGGATAGTTACTTCTGTAAAGGCAAACAAAAAAGAGTACGCTTGGAGCATAAACTTCGACAATATAACTATATTGGAGGGATTCGAAATGACAAGCAATCTATCACGTTTATTGGAACTGAAGGAAGCATACGCAAAGAAAGCTGAAGAGGCAATGGATGCTGTAAAGTTTTATGAAGAACAAATTACGGAAGCTATTAAGCTACAAAATAAGAAAACTAAGGAGATGGAATAATATGAAGGATATAATCTTATTAGTTGCACTGTTCTCTCCTATATGGACAGTATTGGTGATCGATTCTATCTGGAAGAAAGTAAAAACTAAGGAGGTAAACTGATATGGCAGGACAATTCTGCGACAGATGCGTTGAATTTTCACCTATGATATCACTTAAAGGATTATGCTACGAATGCGAAACTAAGGAGGAAAATAAAATGAATATTGGAAGAAGCGAACGAGTATTGAAAGGAAATACAGGTTTAGGAACTACACGAGTTAAAACAATCGAGGATAGCTTATCCGTTGCTCAAGAGGCAATGAATAATGCTTACATGGCAATCAACGGAATCTTACAAGCTCATGCTGAAAAGAATGGCGAAGAAGTTTCACCTATTGAGACAGTATTCACTTTTGATGATTTCGACAAATCAGTTTCTCGTACTTGGAAGAAGCAAGACTTTAAAGACGCTGTCTCAAATGCTGCATTAGGCTTAACAGGGGAATCTGGAGAGGTTGCCGACCTTATCAAGAAAGCTGTATATCACGGAAGAGGATGGAAAGATTATAATGGGATTATGTACTCAGAGTGTCCGACTGCTAATAGTATCAATCCTTTGGACGTAAAGGATGAACTATCCGACGTATTGTTCTACGTGTCGGCAATGGCTCAAGAGTTTGGTTTCACCTTAGAGGACATTGCCCATCACAATAAAGAGAAGCTTGAGAAGCGATACAAAGAAGGTTTTACTACAGAAGAATCAGCTAATAAGGCGGACAAGCTTGTAAAGATTTCAGAAAATAGAGAGACAGGTGAAAGCTACTATGTATAAAACTAATATGTATAAAACTAAGGTGAATTACATTACAGGTGGAGATGCTATTGACTATGTTTTGGAGGGAAATACTTTACTCTTCCCTCCGGGGTACGGAATGAAAGGTTTGATCTACAATGATGATGTCTTTTCTTACTACTTTGTAAACTCAGAAGATCAACTCATCAGAACAAACTGGAATGATGCCCGTATCGCTAATCTTATGTGGATAATTGAGGAGGAAAACTGATATGAATAATAAATTAACTGTTGAGTTTTTACATGAAGATGGTACAATCACTAAAGTGTCTAATATTGTAGATAGTAAAGACTTCCGAGATTTTGCAACAAAGAATATTAAAGCTGAGTGGAGTCTATATGATAATATTGCTATTAAGATGTCGACTGTATTGAAATTCTGGGAGGTAGAAAATAAATGACAACACCTTTAGAGTTTTACACCAAAGAGTGGAAGCCTGACGATGACAAAACAATGCTTCACTTAAAAGCAGTGATAAATAACTACCGTCAACTTGACGATTTAGTTTTTCGTAAACAATTAGAGGTAACCTTGAAAGGTCTCTTAGTAGCCGGATATTCCGAATATGTTGCTAAAGGGTTAATATGTACCGCTTTAATGTGGGAGGGAATCACTTATGATGAATGGGTTAACTGATGAGCAAAGAAAGAGATTATCTCTTATTAGTTGCTTAGAAGAGGATCAAAAAGATTACTTGATAGCTGGAATACTTGGAAAGTTGGATGCATTGTCAAGTTACAACTTTTCATTATACACTCAGTCAGATGTAGCTGAAGAGGTTATTGACTGTATAGACGATATGCTTTATAAAGCTTACGAAAAGGGGAGATATCTGTGAAAGCTGAATTGTTGTATGAATTCTTAAAAGTTGACTATGAAGATGCTGACGGAGACGGTTACACTGATGAGTGGTTTTCTGGTGAGATTGTCGACGTATTAGCGTATGTACCTGCCGAGGAATGTCAAACAAGTAATAAATGGGCAGGTGGTGCTTATATGGTCCAAAACTCTAAAGGTGACATCCAAGCCTTTGACGGTCAGTTTATAAAGTTGTTGCCAAATTGATATAAAAACTTTGTACAAACCCTTTACTATTAATCTATTTAGTGTTAAGATAAAAAAGAACTAAAATATAAAACTAAAAAGTGAAAAGAGGAAACTTTAATGAAACCAATTAAAATTAAAATTTTTACTAAAACTGTATGTCCCAACTGTAAGATTGCTAAACAGCAACTCTCATTCGTTCCCGTACCTGTAGAGATTGAGGAAATAAACATCGAGACTGAGGATATGTTTACAGACTTCTCAGGAGTCAATCACAATCCTATGGAGTATTTACAAACAAGATTATCCAGTATGTCAACTCCAACTTTTGAGTTTGAATCTGGAAAAGTCATAAGAGGTTTCGAAATGGGTGAACTCATGCAAGAACTAGGGCTTTAAATCATAAAAAAAACTAAGGAGGGAAACTGATGGAAGTGATATACAACAGTGAAGAAAGAACTGTCGATAAGATAGATTTTACAGATGGAACACTAAGAGTGCTTCTTGATGGTGGAGGATATATTTGGGTAAGACCTAGCGAGATAACACCAGTAGATATCGATATATTATACTAAGGAGGGATTAGGCAATGAATAGAACTAAAACTCAAATGTTAGTACTGAACTATATAGAGGCTGTTAGGATGTCCCACATATACATGGAAGATACCCCGTCTTATAAAAAGTCTATGGAGTACATGTATGAGTGTGAAGAAAATTTAAGAAATCACATTTTGAGGGAGGGAAAAGGTGATGAGTAAAACACGTGAGCTTAAGCACCAAAAGAGGAAAGCCAAGGAGGGAACATTTCCTTGGCGAGCTAAAGAGGATATCTACATACAAACCATCGGAGGAAACAAAAACGTAGCCTTCGAGAAAGGTAAAGTGTACGACATGCACGTTGCAGGGTATTACGCTTATAAGACATCTTCCGAGCATGATGAATCTCATTTTATCACTCGAGAATGGCTTAGTAGTAACTTTGAGGAGGTAACCAATGCTTAAGAGGGAATACATGAGAGACAGAAAGAAACTTATCAAGGAAGTCGAAAAAGGTAATATTTCCATCAGTGAGTTTTCTGAAAAGATGGCTGTGCTTGCTACAAACTTCAAGAGCCGATGGAGTAAAGATATATCTGAAAAGGGTCAGAACCTTGGAAGTAAAATTATGAAGTACTATGGGAGTGCTCAAGAGGAGGAAGCAAAATGAAAGCAATGAATATCTTAACAGGATTGATCTTATTAGTTTTAATGGTAGGAGTGATAACCTTAATGTCTAACCAAGGAGAAAGTACTTCTTCTATGTTGTTTCCTATGTTGATTTCTATGTATGCCGTATTTTCTATAGTGGTTAATGCTGTAAAGGAGGAAAATTAAAATGAAATTTGAAAAGGATGTTATGGAAGTTGCATTGTACTACAGAAGTGACAAATTAGAGGAAATAATTTATCATAGGTTAATGCAAGGAAAAGACGCTATTGATATTCCTTCTAAGATTGAAGGAACTATCTCAAAGTTTAATCTAGATGTTGATCGTGAAGTAGGCAGGCTTAAAACTGCAATTGAACTAGGATCAATGATTTTCCTTGACGGTGATACTTATGGTACTTCCGGGGATGTAGTTGAAAGCTTTGAAGTATTGAACTATTTAGATTTAAAACCTGAGGAGGAAGCAATATGACAAACTGTAGAGGATGTAAGAATGCAGTTGACTCAAGAGATTCTCACCGTAGAGGTATCCAATTCCGATGTGGAAAAGCTGAAGAGTTATTCGGAGGTGAAAGATGGGTGGATGACTTACCAGTCTCCACTTGTGGTTATCGTGAGAGTATTGTCGAACAAGTTATGACTGAAGAGGAAGCAAAAGAGTTGGTTACCCCTTGTGATATCTGTAAAGATAAGGGAACTTACACTTCTTATTTCGGACATGAAGTATATTGCTACATCTGTGATAAAGAAAATAGAGGAGGAAAACTAAAATGAAAGAAAAAAATATTGTAATTTTCACTTATGATCCAGCAAGCTTAGACGAATTAAAACTTGTAGATGCACGAGTTAAAACCTTAAAAGTATCCGGCTACAAAGAATCATCAAGAATATTAAGCCAAATGGGTAAACTTATTCTTGAGTTCTCCCATGAAACTGAAGAGCAATACTATCAAGAACCTGCAAGTACAGAACCTACACTTTCAACAAATTTATTAAACACTTATGATGACGTATTACGTAAAGAATTTAACGTATCTCAGAATTGATAATATAAAATATAAATCCAAGGAGGTAATTACTAATGCGACACACTCGTAACCGTCAGATGTTTAAACTTACAAAGCATAAATTTTGGAAAGAAACGTACAACCTTCCTATATGGGAAGTTAGAAAGTGGACTAAAGAGTTAGACCAGACTTTTAAGTGGCATCGAGAAAGCTATCCAATGTGGGGACATTATGTAGAGTTCGAAAAAGAAGTGCCTACACCGCTAGGGAAGATTGAGAAGAGAGTGATACGGAAAAGAGTTAAATAAGGAGGTAATTAAAATGGCTCGTTCCATCCATAAAGTAGCGAGAAATCTTGCAAGGAAACAATTAAACGGGAAAGATATTCGAAGTAAAATTGCTTCAGAGTGTAAGCACAATAGCTTCAATAAATCTCAGATGGACGAGCTTATAAAGGAGTACATCCAGATAGAGGAGGAAAAACTTAAATGGTAACACTTGTCTTATTAAATTTATTGTATTTCATTGTAGGATTTATTGCTTTGATGTTTATCATGGTAGCTTTGGTTTTTATAGTAGCAAGACCCGACCTTTTCTTATTTTCTATATGTACAACAATATTGGTAATCATTTTAGGAAAATACATTGTAGGCATATTTATTTAGATTAAACCTTAGGAGGAAAACAAATGATTCACTTATACGCTTTACTTGTCGGTATTGTTTTAATCGCATTAGTGATTGGGATACTTTACTTGCTGTCATTGTTAAATATCTCAATAGAAACAATGTTTATATTCATTTTAATCGCTACAGTTGTACTACTTTTTGCATATCTCTCTGGAACTTTAATCTTAGAAGGAATATTCGGTATCCGATTAGTATAATTAAAATCAAAAGGCTTCCCCTTCGGAGGTCTTTTTTTTATTGCTTATTGATACTTATAAGTGTAAAAATATGGAAGCTTATAGTATGTCATTTTAGTATACACTTTATGTTCATACCATTGATTCACATCATTATAGGTAAACTTGTAGGATCAAGCTGTCGAGTATTGAGCTGACAAGATTTTGTATGGCTTTACAGCTACGTTGTATACTTTACAGATAAAGCACATACAGTATCCTTATAAGCTATTTTCTCATTGGAAATGTACACATATTACGGATGATTCTTTGGCTTGTAGAGGGAAAATCTGTCGGTTTTAAAGCTATATTGTGTATTGTACTGGTATGATACGGATAAACTATAAAGGTATTTCTCAGAAGTACAGGATACTACCGAGTTTGTACCCCTTTAAAGGTACAACATTTTAGCCAGATACTTGAAGTAGCAACACTAAAGCCACCCTTTTAAGGTGGAACTAAATAGGGTGTTTTGCGCTAACGCTTTTTACCCTATTGTGTAGGTGGACTGGATAGGTGAGGACTGTGTGAGGTTACTTCTACAGAGGTAAACTTATAAAGCTACCGATGCCCACCAGATATACTACATACATATAGTACTACTACCGAGCTACTACCCTCCCGAGTGTATATACCATACACTACTATGCACTCATTACCCTCTATGCTCTTACCTCTTAGTACCACAATACAGCATCTTACTGCTTATGGTACTCTCCATGCACCCTCCTCTGTGTCTCTAATGCTTACAAACGTTGATGTCATTGCCTTCTTAGCTTTCAACTTCCGATAACATGCATTATGTTAACTGAATAGGATTTGAATAAAAAGTAATTTTCTTTTTTGCTTGGATAGGTGGGGGTAGCTTTAAAATTTTAAAAAAATTTTGAAGGGTAGTCAGCTTATATAGTATCCCTACATGCGAAAAGCCCTTCCGAGGTAAAAATTTCCTACGTGTGTTTAGCCGCAACAAGCTTTCGCTGACGCTCTCTCAACAAGCTCCAATACTTCCAAGCATCCTCTTCCGAGTGTACAAGCTCCCGTGATTTACTCTTAGAGCAGTCCAAACTTAGAGTTGCGCGCGACTTTAATGGTACATCTTTATAGGCACACTTTGCAGGTATAAATCATCACCATTTCGGACAACCTACATAAGAGACCAGATAAAGCTGACAGCGACATCACGTCAGTGTGGCGCAGGTCTTCCAGTTCCCCTTCCAAGATTGCCTCGTACTAATTTCTAAAAAGTGTAATAACCTCCCGAGCGCATGCATACCATGTAGATATACTCGATAAGATACCACCATAGGAATACTAAAGAGAATACTCCAGAGGTTGCTTAAACCATATGTCTTTATAACGGATAAGCAAACCTTAAGTATGCTCGAAAGGAGAAATACTATATGATAGTTACTGTGGCGTGCGCCTCTATTCTTCTCTCTTCCCTCATAGTCAAAACCGCCTATGAAAATACGAAACTTACAGACTATGAAAAGATACAAATAATCTTAGGAGGTAACGGAGAAAAAGGGGAAAACGGATTGCAACTTAATAGAAAAACAAAACACAATTGGGGAACAGAATACGTTTTTAATTTTCCTCTAGGGAAGACCTTCCGAGATTATGAATCTAAAAAGCAGGCTCTAGAGGATGGACTTGTCAAAGAGGTTGCCCTTACTTTTGATGGTTGGATAACTTTAAAGGTGTATGACAAGGAGTTTCCTGCTCAGGTTCACCACGAACCTAACCCTTCAGAGTGGAGCTTCATTGCAGGTATCGACCGAGATTTCTCTCCAAAGAGAATAAACTTCGAGAAAATCCCTCATTTAATCATTGGAGGAGGTACTCGATACGGGAAATCTAATATGATTCATACAATTATTACGAGTTTACTTGAAAGCAAGCCTGATTCTGTAAAGTTTACATTGATTGACCTTAAAGGAGGTATTGAGCTTTCGGAGTATGAAAACTTAAAGCAAACCGTAAAAGTAGCTTATGAGCCATTCGAAGCCGTCGAAGCGCTTGATGTAGTGTATAGACTCATGAGAGCCACTCAGGAACAGCTTAGAAGTAAAGGACACCGTAAAATACAAGATTCTCACATAAAAGAACGCCATTTCATCATTATAGATGAGGTCGGTGAGCTTAATCCCTCCGAAGCTGTATCAAAAGAGGAGAAAGCTCTCAAGATTGAATGTCAAAAGTATTTGTCCCAGATAGCTAGACTTGGAGCAGGTCTTGGCTTTCGAATGATTCTTGCTACTCAGTACCCTACAGGGGATATAATTCCCCGTCAATGTAAGCAAAACTCAGATGGTAAGATATGCTTTAGAGTACAATCCGGAGTTGCCAGCCGTGTGGTGTTGGACGAAGAGGGAGCGGAGAAGCTTCCAGACATCAAAGGAAGGGCTATCCTTCAAGCAGGAACGAATAAGACAATCATTCAAACTCCACTTGTAAGCTACGACACCATAAGAGAACTTGTGAGCAAAAACTTAAAAGAGGAGAGTGTGCCAGATGAACAAGAAAACTTTACAGGTATTGAACAGCCGCCAAGAGGGAATACTTTTATCATTGAAGAAACTCGACTTTCTGACTAGAGACCAACTATCAAGCATACACAACTTAGGTCAAACGAGAAATACAAATAGAATTCTATCAAGCTTGTCACAATATACACAGACTTTTAGAGAGGGATACTCCACAGTTTACTATTTGAATAGATTAGGAAGGGAATACACTGGAGCGAAAAGAAAGCTTAGAAAGTGCCAATTCGTGATGCATACACTCATGAGAAACGAATGGTTTATCTACTCAGGTCTTCCGAAGTATTGGCGTAATGAGGTCAAAATAAGTGACTCCGTGGGTAGCCGTGTATGTGATACCCTTTATAGAGAAGGCGAATACTACAAAGTACTTGAAGTGGATCACCTCCAAAGTATGAAAGAGAACTCCGTCAAAGCTAAAGAATACGCTGAGATGTATCATCGAGGGCTGGCGGCTAAACAATTAGGGTATTTTCCTTTGGTGATATGGCTTACTGTGAGCGAATTTAGACGAGAAAAGCTGAAGAGTATATGTTCGGAGGTTGGATTACCTTCGGAGGTCTATACTATGAAGGATATTCAGTGAATAAATGCCACCTCATAAGATAAAATAAATAACAGCAAAACCCTTGTGAGTATTGACTTTGCAAGGGTTTTTGTTGTATACTAATAAGTAGAGAATGAAACCTAAAGAGGAGGAATTATTGAAATGATTAACTTTAAATTCGAACCGTTTGGAGGCTATAAAGGGACGATGCTTTATTACAACGATGTGATTATAACTGTTGGTGAGCCCGACCCTTGCAGATTGCAATATAAGTGTCACCTTCAAAACTATAATAAATATATAATGCTATCTCACGAGGTAATTGCCTCGCTACTGTACTTGCAAGCAACTATTAAGGAGGAAACAAAATGACGTCATGGAATACTGCACTAGCTGAAGAGATGGAACGTATTACCGCAGAGATGTTGATCGTAGAAGAAGAACGAAATGAAAAGGTTGCCAAAGCCCGTGAGTCTGTTGACTACGTGGTTGCTACAAAGAAGCCGTTTAATCCTAGAAGTTTTACCCGTAATAAGTTTGAAAAGTGGACAGACGTAGACGGCTACAATGGTTGGTACAAAGTATCTACCGCCGGTAAGGTTTGGTCTGCTCATTCCAATAAAATTTTAAAACCTGTAGAGCATCCTTATAGTGGATACTTGAAATTGCGCCTCAAAGACCCTCACACCGGGGACTTCAATACTCATTACCTTCATAGATTAGTAGCTACCCACTTTTTAGACAACCCTGAAGGGAAACCCGAAGTAAATCACAATGACGGCAATAAAAACAACTGCTCAGTGTGGAATTTATCTTTCATGACTCGTGAAGAGAATATGCGTCATGCTCAAATGCACGGACTAGGTAACGTCAAGTTGAAACCTATTGAGGTACAATCTATTTATTATTTAGCATGGGCAACTGATATTAATCAAGAGGATATTGCTAAAATGTATGGAGTAAGCAGAGGAGTGATCTCCTCCATCAAGAATAGAAATACATGGGAGTTTATGACCGACTCGAATGTACAAGCTCAGATGGGGTTATTTGAATGAGTATATTTTTCCTGTTGTTATTACCTTTGATGTGGGCTTTAGGATTTATATGTGGTAAAATATCTGAGATGTGTAAGAAGTAAAGAGGGAGCTGAAAAGCTACCCTCTTTTTTGTGTCCCCATTAAAGTTCCTATAAGTTCAAATTGCTTCTCGATTATCTCTTGCTTCTCATCAACGATACTTTGAATGGTTTTCTTATCATCTTTTAAGGTAATTATATTATCCTTCAAATCCTCTACCTCCTTTTTTAAGGCTTTTATCTCGGCTGTGAGTGATTCTATAGCCCTAGGAGGGTAATTGACTTCAGGTACTTCTATCTCATCAGACACGGCAATCTCAGCGTTCTCATGCACCTTCTGAGCAAGCTCACGAGTATATGCGTACAACATAGCGTTTACATCTAGTTCTGCTTTGATGACAATTTCCTCAGTTTCCATATTCAGATAAGAAATCATAATCTCACCGTTTTCTAAATAGCGGTTAACTATTTTGATTCTACCCTCTAAAGTATTGTACTCTTTGCCGTATGCATACTTTTTAGATTTTTTAAGTTTTTGCACCTTATTGGATTCGCTCATCTTTCTAGTTACGCCTTCTCTTCTTACTCTTGCCATTTGAATTCCTCCTTGCGGCTAGTCGCCTTTTTTGCTTGCTTGGTAATATCTTACGCAGGTTGTCCAAAAAGTATACTCACTTTAGAAAAAAATTTTAAAAAATGTTGACGTCTCTTTTTAGCTGTGTTAAATTAGAGGCATCAAAGGAAAACACTTAGGAGGAAATTAAAATGAAAAACACTACAAAGAAATCATTATCCGCAATTGGAATCAGCATAGGAGTAGCCGCAATGTTGCTAGGAGCTTCAAACTTATTAGATATTTACGAAATGGATAAAACTCCAAAGGTAGATAACACTCCGAAGGTAGAAATTATCACACCAGATGCAGATGAGTTTATAAATAACTTGTAAGCTGGGCATACTAAACGTATTACATCTAGGAGGTACAGATATGAAGTATAATGGAATATGGAGCAACGATAATGACCGTATAGCTATATTTAGAACTGTGGATGATATCATTATTCATTACCGCAAAGTGGACAAGAAGGGAAATAAACTCAGCGAGATATACAAGGAAAGGGTGGATAAAGTCCTCACGGAATACACTAAAGAGGGTTCAGGTATGAGCTACGAAGAGTTTTGTGATCTACATAAAGAAGGATAAAGTTTTGGTCATATCCCGAAAGTATCCTACATAGAATAAAGTATACAGCGAAGCAATAAAGTATACAACAACAAAGGGAGTGGATGACATGCAAAATGAAAGATGTGCTAAATGTTATTGTTTAATCTCAGCGTGGTTATACTGGAGAAAGAATGGATATGTTTATTGCTCTGAAGAATGTGCTGAGAAAGATGAAGATTAAAACTATTAGTGATAAAAATATTATGATGAACCCTCAAAAGTGTATGGCTAAAAAGCTATGCACTTTAGTTTTGTTATGTCAAGTAAAACTTTATAGTGTTCGTATAAAATAGAACACAAACGCACAATTTTATGACACTTTTAAGAAATTTGCCAAAAAGTGTTGACTTTTGCTTTTTTGTATGATAGCATAAGAGTATATCTTTTAAGTTCTTTAATCTTTATAGGTTTTAATAACTTAAAAGATAATAACTTAAAGATAGTGAGTATCAAAGATACTCACGTCATGTTCTAAAGAACATGACAATATATTTAAATCTATATAAGATATATACTTTAATAGCCGTCTATGTTATACTATAAGAGAATCTTAATAGAGGAGGAAGACGGATATGATATTTAAGACAACTACGGAGTTTAACAAATACATCTCAGAAGTACAGAAACTTATTAGTGACTTTGGAGAATACGGAGCTTATGCGTATCTCATTGGTGAAGGAGTAACAGAAAGACAAGCTCGACAGTTTGTCATCCAAGCACGAAACCATACTGACGGGAGTAATCACATATGAGTAAATTACAAATAGAGTTAAGCGTACAGTTGTACAAGCTCTCTCAAGAGATACGAAGAGCGGAAAACTTAACAGACTGTGACTTACATGATTTAATCGATATGTTAATAGACTATGAAGAAGACTTTAAAGAAAGGGATGAGCATAATGGCAATATCAAAGCACGAAGTGAGGGCAAAGTTTCCTGCTGACCCTGATGAGTTTAACGGCGTAGATTTAACTAAGATGTCAGACAAACACAAAGTACTCAACAGGGAATTACTAGCTTCAGGAATGGACTACGAAAAGATAAGACTCAAGTATGGATACGCCAAAGGATCACTTTACCGTATTGCTCGCACAGAGACCTCTAGAGCGTACCGCGCGTGGCTTGGAGCAGGCGACAGGGATAAGATGATTGCTGACGGGCAAGAAGTCCTCCAGAGGCTTACTAGCATCATTAGAGAGGATGCTTATGATGAACACATTACTCCTCGAGGGGACAAGATTGACAAAAAGGTCGACAACAAAGATGTCTTGAAAGCAATGGAGCTTCTTATGAAATCATACGGCATGTTGATCGAAAAGCAAATTGAGAAGAAAGAGCAAGTCATCATTGTTGACATTGAGAGCGACGAAGAAGATGACGAAACTATTGAGGTTGTAAGCGAGCAGTAAAATAAATTTATTTTTTTTTACTCAAAAGGCTTGACTTATATATACGAGTTGTGCTATCATGTATACAGATGAAAGAGAGGACTTAACCCTTTTAGGGATAATCAACCTCAAGTAATCCTTCCTCCTGAGGTCTCCACTTTCGTGGATTCCTTTAAGGGTTCTCAATAAATTAAAAACTGGCTGATGTATCGATACGAGCGAGCAGACACTATATACATTGAGAGAACCCTTAAAGGGATATACGAGTCCCCTCCTCAAGAGTCTTTTTGTCAATATGATTTACCTCCTCCGCCTCCCTTTTTGGGAACTAGAAAGGTTTATCCCCCCCTCCCTCCGAAGACCTTGTGTCCCCTCTCAAGGCAAACACCTTTCTAGTTTCGAGAAAGGAGAGATGCAATGCCAGAACCTCTAAAGATTGTCTTCAAAAAGAGATTCTTCAATGAAGTTTATCTCCCTACTCTGAACAATACCAATCGCTTACTTCTCTTCTACGGAGGGGCTGGAAGTGGAAAATCTGTATTTGCATTTCAACGACAGGTTATTCTTTACCTTAAAAGCCCTGTACCCCGAAAGTGTTTGGTTGTCCGTAAAGTAGGGGCGACTATTCGAGAATCTGTTTTTGCTGAATTGAAAAACACCCTCTCAAGCTTTAACATCCTCGACCTCTGTAAAGTATCAGAGTCAAACTTCACAATTACACTCCCAAATGGATCACAATTTATTTTCAAAGCAATGGATGATTCTGAAAAGATTAAATCTATTTCAGGTATTGATGACATCATGATAGAAGAAGCTACCGAGTTAACTCTCGATGACTTCTCTCAGTTGAATCTTCGGTTACGTTCTCGTAAACCAAATAATCAGATAGTAATGATGTTTAATCCAGTATCCAAAACCAACTGGATATACAAGCGTTTCTTTGAAGGTAACCCCGAGCTTGTTGATACTACTATTATTCACACTACTTATAAGGACAATAAATTCCTTACTAGCTCCTTTATAAACTCCCTTGAAGATATGATGCGCTCAAATCCTACCTACTATAAGATTTATGCCCTCGGAGTATTTGCATCACTCGGTAAGCTAGTCTTTAATAATTGGGAAACTCAAGAGTTCAACCATTTTGATCTCATGAAGAAAGGATTCGTCTCACGTTTTGGAATGGACTTTGGATTCTCCGCTGACCCGTCTACTTTGGTTTGTACCTTCGTAGATAGAGCAACTAAAACAATCTATATCTTTGATGAGATGTATCGGAAAGCTATGACAAACGTTGAGATATTCGAAGAGTTACAGCTCCGTGGGTATGTCAAGCAGGAAATCATTGCAGATAGTTCTGAGCCTAAAAGTATTGAAGAACTCAAACGATACGGAGTTAGAAAGATTAAACCTGCACGGAAGGGAAATGATAGTGTGCTTTGGGGGTTGAACTTCCTCCAAGGGTACAAGCTTATCGTTCACCCTCGATGTGTAAACATGATAGAAGAACTAGAAAACTATGAGTATCAAAAAGATAAGAAAACTAATGAGTATCTTAATAAGCCGATTGACTCATACAATCATCTTATAGATGCTTTACGTTATGCCATTGAACCAGAAATGCCTTCTAACCGTATGAATACTATGGAGAAAGGCGCATTAGGGTTTGGTATATAAAATTAGAAGAAAGGAGAAATCAACTTGGCTATCGACTTACAAGATTACCGTTACAATTATTACGCCCCTGTAGTGTTTACATCCCCTCGAAAGTATTACTTAGCAGATAAGAAAAGCTTGAGAGAAGTCGTATCTCAAATTGTCTCACATGCTCCTCGCCAAGAAGAGTATAAAACTCTAGAGAAGTACCACCGTAATATTACAAAGATAAACACAAGAGTCTTTGATGATGACACAAAGCCAAATAACCGTATCGGACATCCCTTTGCAGAAGTAATTGTAAACACGGCTACTTCTTACTTTACAGGCGAACCTATACAGGTCTTATTTGACAACAAGGACAGAGAGAAAGACCTCAAACGTATTCACTACTTTAATGATGTCGATGACGTTAACTCTGAGCTTGATAGACTGTCTAACTTGTATGGACATGCTTATGAGTTCCACTGGAGAGAGAAAGTACAAGGAAAACCCCTCCCACGATTTATCCCATTAAGTCCCCTCAATTGTATTGTCTTCCACTCTATGGAGATAGATGAAAAACCTATTGCGGCTGTTGTCTGGAGTGAGCGTGTAGATGAAGCTACAAAGATAAAACATTTCAGTGTTACTCTTTACGATGAAGTAACTGCTACTAAGTTTTCATTTACTCTTAATGGAGCTAGTGAGGCAGATATCGGACCCGGAGTAGATGAAGCTCACGGAGTTGGGTATCTTCCAGTTATTGAGTATTTAAACAATGAAGACAGAGCCTCTTCCTTCGAGAAAGTAATCCCTTTAATTGACTCTTACAATGTTGCCATATCGGATACAATCAACGATGTTGAATACTGGGCAGATAGCTATATGGTTCTTACTAATATGACAGGAACTGACTCTGAAGATATCGCTCGAATGAAAGCCAATCGAGTTATGCTTATTGATGGTGACGGCAAAGCTGAATTCCTTCAGAAGAATACTAATGACAGACATCTAGAGAATATCAAAAATAGACTAACTCAAGATATTCACAAGTTCGCTCAAGTTCCAAACCTACATGATGAGCAATTTGCTACTAACTTATCTGGTGTAGCTATTCGGATGAAGATCAAAGACTTGGAAGACAAGACATCTGCCAAAGAAAGAAAGTTTGAAAAGTCCCTCCGTAAACGATATGAAATTATCTTCAACTTCCTCGATAAAGTTTCCCTCGATAAAACAGACGACTTTGTCACTTTCGTATTCACACGAAACATTCCTACAAACTTAGTTGAGATTGCTGAAATGGTTTCTAAAGCTCCAGAAGGTTTATTCTCATACAAGACTCTCCGTACAATGTTCCCAATGGTTCGCTACGTAGAAGCTGAAGAGGTTAAACAAATTGAGAAAGAAGCTGAAGAGAAAATGTCTGCTGAAGCAGGTGCCAATCCTTTCAAAGCTAATCCTTTACAGCCGCCTCAAGGTAAAGAAGTTGCACAACCTCCAAAGCCAACTGAAAAGACCCCACCACCTACAAAGTAAAATCACTACAAGGAGTTGACTATCAATGTTATCCAAGAAGCAACAATGGCTCATTGATGAGTCACTCAAAGTTCATACCTCGATAGATGACAACTTGGAAGAATGGCTCTTAAAAGCTAAAGCTTCATATGACAACATCAATGATATTCTTATCTCCGAGTTTAAATCATTAGAGAAAGAATTCTCAAAAGGTAAAATCTCAATAGAGCAATTGAGAGCAAGATTCTCCTCCCTAGCATTCCAAGCTCAACAGAGAACACAAGAGATAGGAATCGAACTTACAAATGCTTTACCTGAGAAGATGGCACAATACGCCAACTACTCATATGAGGAAATGAATAAGATTCTAATCTTAGGGGGCTTCACTCAGCTTCCTACTTTCGCAATAGAATTCTTATCAGGTTTTCAATATAGTGCCTATGACTTTCAAAGCTCAGTCTTCAAGTCGTCTATACGACTAGGGAACAAGCTCAACAAAGTCTTAGAAGAGGGACTCTCCAAAGGTTGGGGAATCCCTCAATATACGAAAGCTTTACAGGCGGCGGTTGCTTTTACTGACTATGAAGCTAACCGAATAGCAAGGACTGAAGTATCAAGGGTATCTAATGAGGGCGCAAAACGTTCATTCAAGGACTACGGCGTCCAAAAAGTCGAATGGCTTGCTACACTTGAGAAGAGGACTTGTTCACGGTGTGCGGCATTGCACGGTAAGAAATACCGTCTTGGAGATGAGCCTTCACTTCCATTGCATCCACATTGTAGATGCACATTAGTTCCGCTTCTTGACGGAATGTAAAAACTTTCAAGGAAAACAAAAAAACTACTTGGAAGGACTCTTAGAGGACTTCGAAAGGAGAAAACAAATGACAGAAGTACAAGTAACTTTAGAGCAGGTACAAGAATTAGTTCAAAACAATGAAGAGGTTCGCAAATCTTTACAGTCTACTCTTTTAACTCCAGAGGCATTCACTGCATTTATCGAAACAGAAGACGGTAAGAAAGTGATCCAACCTATCAAGGATTCATTTGCTTCACAAGCAATCAATGCTTGGAAAAATAACAACTTAGATAAGGTTCGCCAAGAGGCTATCTTATCAGCAAACCCCTCAGATACTCCAGAGCAAAAACGTATCAAGGAGTTAGAGTTACAGTTCCAAGCTCAACAAGAGAAAGCAATCTTTGCAGAGCAAAATGCTTATGCCTTCCAGTTAGCTAACCAAAAAGGAATCCCAACTGAATTAGCTTCACGCTTCGTAGGTAAGAACGCCGAGGAAACTCTGATGGGCATTAACAGTCTAGATACAATCTGGAAAGCAGCTTTACAGGTAGAAGCTGAGAAGCTTATGGGACATTCTCCTCGTGGTGCAATGCCGGACTTTCAAGACAAGCAAGCTCCTGCGACACCTTCAAAGAGCTTTAAAGAGTTAAGCAATCAAGAAAGAAACTACTTGTATACACATGACCGTGCTACTTATGAGAGAATGAAAGCTCAAGGGTAAGCTAACAAGCCGCCTTTGGTGAGACTCCAAGGGCGGTAATAAATCTAAACAGAAAAGGATGATTAATACATGGCAATCAAAATTAAACCTTCAGCGACTGGTTTTTGGGATGTAAACGGGACAGGCATTACTGGCTCTACAGATACACAAGATGTGAAAGCAATTATCCCTCAAGTCGTAGCCGACTCTATTGAAGCTAAACTTATCGACTTAATTAAATTTACACCATTAGCAGATGTCAATACTCAACTAGTGGCATCAGCAGGTATGTCTGTATCTTACCCTACATGGGAATACATTGGAGATGCTGCTTTCTACGATGAAGGTGCTGACGTGTTACGTGAAGAAATCAAAGCGGCTTCAAAATCTTTCGTAGTTAAAAAGATTGCTAAAGACATCCAAATCACTGACGAAGCTTTACTGGGTACTAACGGTGCTGTATCTAACGAGATTGACAGCCAACTAGCTAAATCTATCGCTCAAACAATTGACAAAGATGTGCTTGCACGTTTACGTGAATCTAAAGCATCAGCAGGTGGCGCAACTGACCCTGTTAAGATTCCTACTGACACAGTTGAAATCACTCAAGCAGGTCTTGCACTATTACGTGTTGCTTTCGGTGAAGATATCGAAGATACTGTTTTATTAATCTCTCCTAAGGACTACGGTAAGATTTTAGCTATGAAGGAATTCGTTGCAGTTGTTCAAGGACAAGCTTTCATGTCTGGACATGTAGGTCACGTAATGGGATTAAACATTGTAGTTACAAACCGTTTAGCAGAAACAGAAGCTTACTTAGTACGAGCAGGTGGATTGGGAATCGCTCTTAAGCGTCAAGTACATGTTGAACAAGAGCGCTTAATGAAATCACGTTCAAGTGTCGTAGGTGCTGACGTTCACTTCGTGTCTTACGTTCGTGATGCTACTAAGTTACGTGCGGTAGTGTTAAACGTACCAGTTGCACCCTAAGCCTCCGGAGGGCGGAGACCTTCCGGCTGAAGAGGAACAATCTTCTCCGGTGATGATGATGTCTAGAATGCTTGCACCTGAAGTAACAACCGAAGTAATAACTGAAGAGCCTAAAGCTTACGAGGACATGACACCTTCTGAGAAGAGAGCATACACCATCGCTAAGAAGAAAGCTGAAGCAGAAAGTACAACTGAATAGGGTAGCCGTAAGGTTGCCCTTATCTTATTAAATGAAAGGAGTGGAAACATGCGAGGATATATAACTGATGAGTATGCAGATGTCGAACAATGGTATCTTGATGAAGTAACCACTGAGATACGTAAACTTGTAAATATTCTAGTCTCATATGAACCTTCGCAAGCTCCTATTGTTGATGCATCTATCGAGTCTACAATCTATAAAGCTTTAGTTTACATGAATAGACTTGAGCTTCCGAAGCCCCTCTACTTCGTTACCGCTGAATTGGTTGCCCGTCAACTTCCAGACTACTTTAACAATCTTAAGAATGATAAACCTCAAGGAGTTGTCAAGAAAGTTCAACGTGGTGGATTCATGGAAGAGTATGAAACAAAAGGCTCTGAAGCTAATACTCCAAGAGGGACACTCTTTACAAGTGATTACATCAAGTATCTCAATAAGTATCGGAGGTTGAGAACTATATGATTACCTCTATTGAGAAAACATTTGATTCCACTTGTGCTGTATGGAGAAGCGTTAAAGAGAAGCAACCCAACGGATCAACTAAGATGGTTTACAAAGAAATCGCTAAAGATATTCCCTGTGGTGTTTACGTATTCCGGTCTGAAGAGTTTGACGGACGAAGAAGTGTACAGCCTGTAACAGGTGACTATCAACTTTACGTTGGACTCTCTCAAGATATCACAAAAGGAGATACCATATATGTTACATCTTATGGGAGAACACTTAGATGTGTAGCAGGCATGCCTTCGAGATATCAATCTCATCAAGAGGTAATTTGTCGCCATGAAGATTTAGCTGACGAGGATAAAAGCCTATGAGTATTTCAATCAATTATTCTTCTCTCTTGGGAAGGCTCAACAGAATACAACAGAAGTTCCCCTCAGAGGGTGAGCAACTTGTGAAGCGTTTATCTGTCATAGGTGTCGCTGAAGCAAAAAGAAATGTCCCTGTGGATACTGGTAATCTTAGAAGCTCAATACAATTAAAGTCAATCACAAAGTCTCCCGGAACCATTAGAGGTGGATATGGTACGAATGTAGTCTATGCCCCATACGTGGAATACGGACACCCTGTCTACGGAAGAGGTTTCATCCCCGGAGCTTTCTATATGGGTCAAAGTGCTATCAAGGTAGATAATGCCGTTGACAGTGAAGTTGAACTATTTATGAGGAGGTTACTAGGATGAGTGCCGATATGAATTTCGTTACCTCTGATGTGATGCAATCTTATGAAGACTCCTTAGTGGCTGAACTCCTTAGAGTGTTTCCCGACTATGAGATTTTTGTAGGACAAGTAAGGGAGAGACTACCTCGAAAGTCTGTCATTGTAGTTATCAAACAAGCGTATCTCCAAAGGGCATCCGTAGATGTTCAACGTAGAACGCTTATCACCGACATTGCAGTTGTATCTCCCGAAAGTGATAACTGGGTGAATAACCGCTTTGCAGAAATCAAGTCTATCAAGCTAGGCAATGTAGAGAAAATCATCAAAGACGGAAGGTTCAACATTGTTGACGGTATCAACCACATGAGCTTCACGACTTACCTCAGCGAGATATCTTAGAAATAAATAAACAGAAAAGGATGATTATTACATGTCAACTACTATTATCGGTATCGACAAGTTTTATTTTGCTAAAATGCTTGATGAGCAATTAGAGACTTATGACACACCAGTGTATATTGCACCAGTGCAAGAGCTATCTATTGAGCCTGAAACAGACTCAGCTTCACAATACGGAGACAACCGTGCTATCGAGACAGCATCGGCAATGGGTTCTATCAAGGGGACTGTAAAGTTCACAGGTATCTCAGGAGAGAACGAGGCTTTAATTTTAGGGCATAAACAACAAGAAGGAAAACTTATCAAATCAGCTGAGGACGTTGCACCTCTTGGAGCCGTGCTTTATCGTCGAATGAAAGCTGATGGTTCATACCGCTACAAAGTTTTATACCGTGGACGCTTCTCACTTCCTAAAGAAGAAACAACTACTAAGGAAGATAAGATTGATTTCCAATCAGCAGAATTTGAAGTCAACTTTATGCCTCGCTTAAAAGATAGCATTTATGAATTCCAGATTGATAACCCTGATAAAGATACTGACCCTTGGAAGACAGCCTTCTTTGCTAAAGTAATTGAACCAAGCTTGACTGCATCACCTACACCTTAAACTAAAATGTATCCCCTCTACGGAGGGGCAACTATTTTCAAATCAAACTTAAAGGAGAAATACAAATGGAAATTAAATTATTCTTAGACGGTGAATATAAAACTTTTAAAAATAATGGACGCATGTCTGCATTACGCTTCAAGCAATCTTTAGCTTACAGCCAAGCATTGGACAAAGACTTCTCAGACGAAACAATGGAAGCGGCTGTAAACTTTATCGCAAACGATTTATTTGAACAGCAATTCACCGCTGAAGATTTCTGGAATGGTGTTGACGTAGAGGAATTTACAACTGTATTGTTAGAAGCTTTATCTGCACCTTCTAAGCGTATGCAAGCTAAAATGCAACCATTAAAAAACTAACAGGAGTCCAATCTTCCAAAGGTGAAGACACACGAGTACCTGAAGAGTGGGGCATTGATGACAGTCCCTCAAATGATTTCATTATGGACTTTTATCAAAGTAGGCTCGAGCAAGGTTGGACTCTTAATGAAATAGATAATACAGACATTATTGACTTTGTAGAAATAACTGTATACAAAGCTGTCAAGGAGTATCACAAGAAACTCGCTAATCTTGACAACTCTAAATATTGAGGAAAGGAGAAATAATACATGGCAGGTAACAATGAAACTATTTCCGTTGACGTCGTCCTCAATGACCAGAGGTTTCAAGCGGGTATTCGTAATATTATCACTCAGCTTAACTCAACAAATAGAGCAACAAGAGAAGCCGGAGACGGTGCTACTAATATGGGAAATGCTTTTTCATCAGCTATTAAGGCAATGGCTGGCATTGGGGCAGTCGTCGGAGGTATTAATACTGTAAAGAAGGCTTTCGAAGGTGTCGTCAAAACAGGTATGGAATATACTAAGCAGATGTCAACCGTAGAAGCTATCTCGGATTCCACATCTCTACAGATGGCGGAGCTTGGAGCTAATGCTCGAGAGCTAGGTGCTTCTACTGTATGGAGTGCAACTAACGTGGCTGAAGCTTATGAATATATGGCAACGGCGGGTTGGAGTGCTAACGAGATGATTGCAGGTTCTAAGCCTTTACTGAATCTAGCTACAGCGGGAAATCTAGACCTTGCAAGGGCGGCTGATATAGTAACCGACAGTATGACCCCCTTTGGAATGAAAGCTGATGAAGCAGGAAGAGCGGCTGACGTGTTCGCAAAAGGATCAGCAGCGGCAAACTTAAACGTTGAACAGCTTGGGGAAACTATGAAGTATGCTGCTCCTATTGCTGATACCTTCGGTATGAATATCGAGGAGACTACAGTATTAGCAATGGAGTTTGCTAACGGTGGGATTAAAGCATCTATGGCGGGTACTGCGCTTCGTGCAGGTTTATCTCGACTAGCTAAACCTCCGAAGGCGGCGGCGAATGCTTTAGCGGACTTAGGTCAAGAGACAACCAACGCAGACGGCTCTATGAAAAATATCCGTACTATCATTGATGAACTATCTCCTAAGTTTAATGCACTATCAAACTCCCAACAGATAGCAGCGGCAAAGGCAATCTTCGGTGAAGAAGCTTATGCAGGTTGGATAATGGTCTTGAAAAATGGAGTAGGCGAATTCGATAAATTTAAAGGGATGCTAGATAAGTCTGAAGGCTCTGCTGAAGCAATGGCGAAAGTAATGTCCAACAACTTATCTGGTGCGGTTGCTAATACGCAATCAGCTCTTGAGAATTTAGGACTTATCGGTTTTTCAAAATTGGAGCTTATGCTCACAAACTCAACTAACGGGTTTGGTGCTTGGATAACTAAGATGTCAGAATCTATTGACCCT
>Ga0256897_1000043_pt1 | contig 42638 bp, 38 predicted proteins | sample MC6MC0670MT_FD_186336 | JGI IMG/M metagenome (GOLD analysis project Ga0256897, IMG submission 186336) | Metatranscriptome of enriched soil aggregate microbial communities from Iowa State University, Ames, United States - MC6-MC0670-MT... | ecosystem: Environmental > Terrestrial > Soil >... | reverse complement strand
GGCGACAGCCGTGGTGGTGAACGCGGTTCCTACGGTTCCGATCGCCGCGAAGGCCAAGGCGGCCGTCCGGATTCGCGCCCGTCGTATGGCAATGGCCCGCGTGGCGACAGCCGTGGCGGTGAACGCGGTTCCTACGGTTCCGATCGCCGCGAAGGCCAAGGCGGCCGTCCGGATTCGCGTCCGTCGTACGGCATTGGCCCGCGCGGCGACAGCCGTGGTGGTGAACGTGCTTCCTACGGTTCCGATCGCCGCGAAGGCCAAGGCGGCCGTCCGGATTCGCGTCCGTCGTATGGCAATGGCCCGCGCGGCGACAGCCGTGGCGGTGAACGCGGTTCGTATGGTTCCGATCGCCGCGAAGGCGAAGGCCAAGGCCGTCCGTCCTTTGACGGTCCGCGTGGTGAAGATCGTGGTGAACGCGGCCAATACGCCGGCTCGCGTGGCGGCGATTCGTCGCACGGCCATCGCGATCAGGCGCCGCAAAAGCCCCAGTTCAATCGTCCGCGCCAGTCTTACGCCGCCATCCGCATTGATCAGGTGCAGCGCGTGCTGGGCGAAATCCTCCAGTGGACGTACCCGGCGGACGCCGCGTTGTCGCACTGGCTGCGCCACCATCCGAACCTGGGCGCGCGCGATCGTTCCGAAGTCGCTGAAGCCGTTTACGACGTGCTGCGCCATCTGCGCCGTTACCGCCAATTCGGCGAAAGCGGCGTGGGTCCTGCATCCCGCCGCCTGGCCATCCTGGGCCTGAACGCCACGCTGGGCGCCGAGGCGCTGGAAGAGGGCATGGATGCCGCCGAAGCCGAATGGCTCAAGCGCGTGTCGCAGATCGATCTGGCCACCTTGCCCCGCGCCGTGCGCGGCAGCATCCCGGATTGGCTGGACGAGCGCCTGGCGCTGATGGACAGCCCGGAAACGCTGGTCGAGGCCTTGAACCGCCAGGCCAGTCTGGACTTGCGCGTCAACCCGCTGAAGGCTGAGCGCGATGCCATGTTGACCGAATTGCAGCAAAGCGCGGGCCGTTACGAACCCGTCGCCATGCCGTTTTCGCCCTGGGGCATCCGCATGGAAGGCCGTCCGGCGATCAACCGCTGGCCGCAATTCGAAAACGGCAGCATCGAAGTGCAGGACGAAGGCAGCCAATTGCTGGCCCTGCTGGTCGCCCCGCGCCGTGGCGAAATGATCATTGATTTCTGCGCTGGCGCGGGCGGCAAGACGCTGCTGTTGGGCGCGCTGATGCGCTCAACCGGCCGCCTGTACGCGTTTGACGTGTCGGCTGCCCGCCTGGCACGCGCCAAGCCGCGCTTTGCCCGCAGCGGCTTGTCGAACGTCGTGCCTGTCGTCATCGATAGCGAAAACGATGCCCGCGTGAAGCGCCTGGCCGGCAAGGCCCAGCGCGTGCTGGTCGACGCGCCGTGCAGCGGTATCGGTACCCTGCGCCGCAACCCCGACCTGAAGTGGCGCCAGCACCCCGAGGCGCTGGCCGAACTGGGCCAGTTGCAGGAACGCATCCTGAACAGCGCCGCGCGTTGCGTGGCCCCTGGCGGCCGCCTGGTGTATGCCACGTGCAGCCTGTTGGCCGAAGAAAACGAAGTGCAAGCCGAGCGCTTCCTGGCCAGCCACCCGGATTTTGAACGTCTGGATGCCGCTGAAATCCTGGGTGCGCGTTGCGAAACGCTGAAGCTGGAAGGCCCTTACGTCCAGCTGCGTCCCGACGTGCACGGCACCGACGGCTTCTTCGCCGCCGTGTTCGAGCGCAAAAAGAAGGGCGCTGCGGCCGAGACGGCTGAGGCGGCAGTGGCGGCTGATGCCGATGCTGGTGTCGACGCTGACGTTGACGTCAAAGCGGATGTCGAGGCTGAAATGCCGGCCGAAGCCATCGCCGACGAGGCGGAAGCCAAGCCCGTGGCAGAGCCGGTGGCCCAAGCCGAAGCTGAGCCCGTTTCGGTGGGCGAGCCGGCCGACGACGCTAAGCCGGCCTAAGCGTCCGTGCGAAGCCGCGCCGGCTCAGGGAGCCGGCGCGACGCCGACCGTGGTGCTGTAGCGGCGGGTGCCCAACGCCTTGGTCTGATATTTCACTTCCCAGCCCAAGGTGTCGGTGCCCGGCTGATCCGCCTGGTACACCACTTGCGACACCGCGACGGCCTTGTAGGCGCAGCGTCCAGAGGCGGCGGATTGGCCGCGCGTTTGCACGATGCTGGCCTTGCCAAGCTGGGGCTGCTGAGTGATCAGCACCCGCGGCGCCCGCAGCGCCAGGCAATCCGACCCCCGGATCTCGTAGTAAGAAGCCAGCACGACCACATCGCCCGACTTCATCGTCTGGGCCACAGTGGGCGCGGATAGCGCCATCCCCAGCAAGGCCAGGGTGGAAAACAAACGGGGTCGGAACATTTTGGGAGACATCAGTGGGACAAAAGAGACAGTTTGGTCTGCGGTAAGGGCGAAAAGTGTGCGCCACGCGTGTGGCGTTCTCAAGACGAATTCCCTTTGCTGACAGGAACTTTAGTAGCGAAATGTAGCCAAAACCTGGTGCCATTGCGAATACCCCCCACTTTCATGGGGTAGCCGGCCCAAGTGCCGGATGTCCGCAAGGCCCGGCCTCGCGATTTGCCTGAAGTGATCGCGAGAGTGGCTTTTTGTGCGCTCAAACTGGGGCTTAGTCCTTGATTTCGCTCAAAAACTATTTTGAAACTCCCTTGTCATAAGCAGACAAAGGTAAGCTAAACTTCAGGCACTTCTCAAGCGAGGCTCATAACAGCTTTATGGATTACATCCTCTCCTTCATTGCCGGCGGTCTGACCCAAGCCACTTGGTGGCAGATTGTCGTATTCACCTTGGTCGTGACGCACATCACGATTGTTGCGGTCACCGTCTTCCTCCATCGCAGCCAAGCGCACCGCGGTCTGGATTTGCATCCGGCTGTCATGCACTTCTTCCGTTTCTGGCTCTGGATGACGACCGGCATGGTCACCAAGGAATGGGTTGCCATTCACCGCAAGCACCACGCCAAGTGCGAAAAGGAAGGCGATCCTCACTCGCCCATGCTGTTCGGTATCTGGAAGGTGCTGTTCCGCGGCGCGGAACTGTATCGCGAAGAATCGAACAACAAGGAAACCATGGCCAAGTTCGGCCACGGTACGCCTGACGACTGGCTCGAACGCAACGTCTACAGCAAGCACAGCTTGTGGGGCGTGCTGTCCATGCTCGCCATCGACGTCGCCCTGTTCGGCGCGGTCGGTGTCACGGTGTGGGCGGTTCAGATGGCCTGGATTCCCTTCTGGGCAGCCGGCGTCGTCAACGGTATCGGCCACTACTGGGGCTACCGCAACTACAACAGCCCGGACACCAGCACCAACGTGTTCCCGTGGGGCATCGTGATTGGCGGCGAAGAGCTGCACAACAACCACCACGCCCACGGCACGTCGGCCAAGTTCTCGGCCAAGTGGTATGAGTTCGACATCGGCTGGTGCTACATCAACATCCTGAAGTTCTTTGGCCTGGCCAAGATCAAGAAGGTTGCGCCGAAGCTGAAGCTGGACGACACCCGCACCGGTATCGACCTGCGCACGCTGCAAGGCGTGATCACGCACCGCTACGAAGTCATGGCCCGCTATGCGGACGTGATCAAGAGCGCGGCTCGTGAAGAACTGACCAAGCTGAAGGCCTCGCGCCAGGAAGGCAACGCAGATTGCGGCTACACCAAGCTGCATCAAGTGCGCCGCGCCATCCACCGCAACGAAGACATCCTTCAGCCGGAACAACTGGCTGCCGTGGATAGCGCCATCGCCCAGAACAAGTCGCTGTCGACCCTGGTGCAGATGCGCCGCGAACTCGGCCGCATCTGGGAAAGCTCCAGCGCCAGCAGCGAACAGCTTCTTCATGACCTGCAGGCCTGGTGCCAGCGCGCCCAGCAAAGCGGCATCGCCGGGCTCGAGCAATTTGCTCAACATCTGCGCCGCTACGCGGCATGATGCTAGAGAAGCTCAACCCTGAACAACGCGCCGCAGTAACGTTAGAACCGCAGCACGCCCTGGTCTTGGCCGGGGCGGGCAGCGGGAAGACCCGGGTACTTACCACCCGCATGGCCTGGCTGATTCAAACCGGCCAGGCTTCGCCTTTTGGGCTTCTCGCGGTCACGTTCACCAACAAAGCCGCCCGCGAAATGCTGGCGCGCATGTCGGCGATTCTTCCGATCGATACGCGCGGCCTGTGGATCGGTACGTTCCACGGCCTGTGCAATCGCATGCTGCGTGCGCACCATCGCGATGCCGGTCTGCCGCAAAGCTTCCAGATCCTGGACGTTACCGATCAGCTTGCCGCCATCAAGCGCCTGATGAAGGCCAATGGCGTCGACGACGAAAAGTACCCGCCCCGCGATGTGCAGCGCTTCATCAACGGCGCCAAGGAAGAGGGCCTTCGTCCGCAAGACGTCGAGGCCTATGACGCCCATCGCCGCCGCCTGATCGAGATCTATCAGCTCTACGAAGCCCAATGCCAGCGTGAAGGCGTGGTGGATTTCGCCGAGCTGTTGTTGCGCGCCTATGAACTGCTGTCGCGCAATGCGCCGGTGCGCGAACATTACCAGCGCCGTTTCCGCCACATTCTGGTCGACGAGTTCCAGGACACCAACACGCTGCAGTACAAGTGGCTGCGTCTGTTGGCCGGTGGCGGCGCGGCCATCTTCGCCGTGGGCGACGATGACCAGTCCATCTATGCCTTCCGTGGCGCGAACGTCGGCAACATGTCCGACTTCGAGCGCGACTACGCGCACGGCACCGTGATCCGTCTGGAACAGAACTACCGTTCCTTCGGCCACATTCTGGATTCCGCCAACGCGCTCATCGGCCACAACAGCGGCCGCCTGGGCAAGAACTTGTGGACGGACCAGGGCGAAGGCGAACCCGTGCGCGTCATCGAGCAGCCCTCCGATGGCATGGAAGCCCAGTGGATCGTGGACGAAATCCGTTCGCTGATTCACGAAGGCAGCTTGCGCCGAGAGATCGCCGTGCTTTACCGCAGCAACGCGCAGTCGCGCGTGCTCGAGCACGCCATTTTCTCGGCCGGCATTCCGTACAAGGTTTATGGCGGCCTGCGCTTTTTTGAGCGCCAGGAAATCAAGCACGCGCTGGCCTATCTGCGCCTGATGGCCAACCCCAACGACGATACGTCCTGGATGCGGGTCGTCAACTTCCCGACGCGCGGCATTGGGGCGCGCACGCTGGAGCAACTGGCCGACGCGGCCCGTGCGCATGACACCAGCCTGTACGCGGCCGTGGCGCTGGTGGGCGGCAAGGGCGGGTCCAACCTGGCCCAGTTCGCGCAATTGATCCATCGCCTGATCGACGAAACACGCGACCTGCCGCTGCCGGAAATGGTCGAGCACATGCTCGAAGCCAGCGGTCTGAATGCCCATTACAAGGCCGAACGCGAAGGCGCCGAGCGGCTGGAAAACTTGAACGAATTGATCACGGCCGCCGCCGTGTTTGCTTCCGAAGAGAATTACGACGGTATGCCGGCCGGTGTGGTGCCTGAACAAGCCACTTCGTCGACGTTGATGCCGGGCGTGGTCGATGCGCCCATCGTGGCGTCTGACGGCCTAACGCCGCTGGCAGGGTTCCTGTCTCATGCGGCGCTGGAAGCGGGCGACAACCAGGCCCAGCAAGGCCAGGACGCCGTCCAGCTCATGACGGTGCACGCCGCCAAGGGCCTGGAGTTCGACGCCGTCTTCATTACCGGCTTGGAAGAGGGGCTGTTCCCGCACGAGAACAGCATTCTTGAGCAGTCCGGGCTGGAAGAAGAACGCCGCCTGATGTATGTGGCGATTACGCGCGCACGTCAGCGCCTGTACATCAGCCTGGCGCAAAGCCGGATGCTGCATGGCCAGACGCGCTACGCCATGCGATCGCGCTTTCTGGACGAGATTCCCGAAGAGCATCTGAAGTGGCTGTCGCCCAAGGCCGGCCTGGCGCCGGTCAGCAGCACCGGCGCGGGGTGGGGCGGCGGCAATCGTGGCGACGCCTTTGGCCGCAAGGCCACCAACACCATTGCGCCGCGTCAACCTCGCGGCATTGCCAGCGGTGTCACGGTGGGCGACAAGCAGTATCGTGTGGGTCAGGGCGTGCATCACGCGCGGTTTGGCGATGGCACGATTATTGGCTTGAGCGGCGCCGGTCAGGACGCCCAGGCAGAAATCCAGTTCCGCGATGTGGGCGCCAAGACCTTGGCGCTGGGTATCGCGAAGCTTGATATTGTTCAGGGTTAAACATGGCTAACAATGAGTCCCCGAAAGCCGAGCTGGCATCACTGCGCGCTGAGGTCGACGAAATCGATCAGCAGATCATGCTGCTGTTGGGCGTGCGGTTTCGCTGCACGGACATGATCGGCGAATTAAAGACCAAGCACGACATGGATCTGGTGGACCCCGTCAGGGAATCCCAGCAGGTCGAGCGCATCCGCCGCCTGGCCGAAGAGGCGGGCGTGCCGCCTGCCTTGGCTGAAACCATCCTGCGTGAAGTGATCGACACCGTGGTCGATCATCACACCCGCCTGCGCGAGCGCCCGTACTCGTAACGGCAGGCCAGCGGCGTTTTCGGACGGGCTTCGCGCCAACTCCGGGACGCCGCTTTTCCCTTTCTCTACAAGACGTTCAAAAACGCCAACAAGGCGTCGATGTCATCCGCGCTGAGCGCCAGCGGCCGGATGTGCTCGGACTTGCGCGGCGCGTAAACGTCAGGCGGCTCGGCAGGCGCCGGGTCCCGTCCCATGCCGGCGTTGTACATGCGCAGCAGACCCTTCAAATCCGTGAACAGGCCGTTGTGCATCCACGGCCCGGCTTGCGAGACATTGCGAAGGCTGGGTGTGCGGAATGTGCCAAGATCGGCAAGATCGCGCGTCACCTCAAACCGCCCCAGGTCCTGATTGCGCCGGCCGTAGAACGACAGCCCGATGTTATGGAATTGATGGTCCGTCAGCAGCGGGCCGTGGTGGCAGTTCATGCATCGGGCTTGGGTACGGAACAGATGCAGGCCCAACAGTTCGCGGTCGTCCAGGGCATCGCGCTGGCCATTCAGAAACGCATCGAAGCGCGTGGCTTGCGGACGGATCGTCGCGACGAACGCCGCCAGCGCGCGGGCGAGCCGATCCGTGTCGACCGCAGCAGCATCAACCGCCACACCATCAACCGCCGCGTCCTTACTCACATCCCCCGACCCGAACGCCTTTAGAAACTGCGCGGGATACGGTGGCAAATTCCGAAGACGGGCGATCGCGTCCTTCAGATCGTGGTTCATCTCTCGGCTGTCCTGCACGGGTCCCAGCACCTGTGCTTTCAGCGACTCTGCGCGCCCATCCCAGAACAGGCGCGGTGCAAAGGGCGCAGCGAACAGCGGCGTTGAACGCCGCCGCCCCATCAGGCGGTCTTCACCCACGGCAAGCGGACTCCCGTCCGTGAAGGCGCGTTGCGGTTGATGACAGGACGCGCAGGACACCTGGCCCTTGCGAGACAAGTGCGCGTCGAAGAACAACATTTGCCCCAACGCCACGACGTCGGGCTTCTGAATGTCTTCTGCAAGCTGCGTTCGGCCGGCATTGGCCGCCAGCCATGTCGATGGCGGCGCGCTGGGCGGCGGCACGGTGGTCCATTCGGTCCACGCGATGCCGGCATCGATGTCCGGCGCAGGCCAGTGGCTGGCTGGGCCGGCATATTGCGTGCGCAAGCAGGCGATGCTCCATTGCCCGCCATCGAAGCAGGCTGCGTACGAGCCCGCCGGCTCCGCCCGCACAGCCGGCCCCCAACCCATGGCGACAATAAACGCCGCGCCCAAGAGACGTCGTCGAATAGGAGCGCGGCGCATCAGAAGCGGTAACTCGCTTGGACCCATATCTCGCGGCCGACCTGATAAGTGCTTTGGTTGGTCGACAGATTCGGGTTCGTGGCGGTAATCGCAGGCGTCTTGTTCAAAACGTTCAGAACATCCACCGTGAAGGCAACGTTGCGCGCAAACGTGGGCTCCCAGATCAGCCGCGTGTCCCACGTCCAGTACGAAGCCAGCCGGGCGCTGCGGTAGCTTTGCAGCGATTCCGGGCGCGGGCCATAGCCCACGTATACCGACGACATGCGCGAGCTGCGCCACTGGATGCTGTTATCCCAGGTCAGGCCGGCCTTGGGCCAAATGCCCGTCAGGCTTACCGACGCCTTCTGGGGTTGATAAAACGACGTCGGCGGGCGGTCGATGGCGCGCATGCGTTCGCCGTCATAAAGAATGTATTCGTCCGGGTCACGCGCGCCGCCCTCATAGCCTTCGACTAAATCCGCGTTGACCTTGCGCTTCTGATAGCTCCAGTCGGCGCGCGCCGTCCAGCGCGTGTCCATCAGCCGCCACGGTTCCAGCGTGCGCAGCGTGAGGCTGATGGTGTCGGTGGTGGACTTGCCGTCATTCAGATAGCGATAGCCCTGTACGCTGTCGCCCGACTTGCTCACCTGGTCGCGGCCGTTGCGGTGCACGTAGGCGGCTACGCCTTCCATGCCGCCCATGCGCTGCCTGACCGATAGCGCCCACTCGTCGTCATACGGCGTGCGCAAACCCTCGTACGACACGTAGTACGGTTTGGAGCCATCGGCCACCGGGTTGCCATAGCGATCCAACACTTGGCGCCGCAGCGTGTTGATGCGTTCTTCCAGCGCAATGTTCAGCACGTCGGACCCGTAGTAGCGGGCCCAGCCGCCGCTGAGCACCGTATTGCCGTCGCCGAACGCGTCCCAGTCAAGACGCGTGCGTGGCGACACATTGGTGTTGTTCAGGAAGGTTTCGCGGTCGGCGCGCAGGGCGCCGGTGAAGGCGACGCGGCCCAATTCCACGCGGTCTGACAGGTAGACGGATGCCGTGTTGTACTTCGTCGCAACCGTGCCCTGAATGTTGTGCACCTTGCTTGCCTGACGTTCGGCGCCGTTGGGCAGGTGCGTGGCAATGTACGAATACGAGTCGCTGAATCGCTCGAAATTCACCGCAATGCGCTGCACGTCTATGCCGGCATAGGGCGTATGGGTGAAGGGGCCGGTGCGCATCGGGTCCAGGTCAATTCGGCCTTTCAAGGTCCAGGTGTCCTGTTCCTTTTGTTCTTTGCCGTAGCCTCCCGTGGTGAATTGGGGAATGGACGGGAATTTGTGCGTGACGAGCTCGGTGGCGTCGGATGACCGGTTGCTAAGCGCGTTGTCCCAACCCGCCTGCACGGATGCGCGGCCGCCCTGGAAGGCGTGGTCCAGGTTCCAGCCGATACCGCGCGCGGCGTGCGTGTTGTCCCATTGCGTGTTCCGGAACGTATCGCTCGCCAGCGTTTCGCGGCGGTCGCTGTACTTCAGGGTCAGGTCGGAAATGGTATCTGCCGTGGCGCGCACCGTGAACTTGCCCAGGAAGTTGTCGATGCGGTCGGTGTAGTTGTCTTCGCCTTGCGTGGGCTGGTCGGCGTTGACGCCCATGTTCCAGCGCCGGATGCTGGATTCGCGCCGCGACATGCTCAGGACCGCGCCGGTTTTGTCATTGATGGCGATGTCGCCAATGGCGGTATAGAAGCGCTTCTTCCATTCCGGCGAAAAGCCCGGCTTGCCCTGGCCCCATCCTTTCTCATCGCCTTCGGCAATCTTCTGCTGGGTCATCTTCGACGTGTTCCAGCGATAGTCCAGTTGCAGATGGTTTTCACCCGTTGGCCGGCGCAGGCGGGCATCAACCACGCCGCCAGTGAAGCGGCCATATTCCACGGGCACAAAGCTGTCCATCACGCGCACTTCGCCCAGCAGGTTCGTGTCCACGAAGTACGACTGCGAGTTGCTCGGGATGTTGCCGATCTGCAAGTTCAGGTTTTTGCTGGCGGGATCAACGCGGTTGGTCGCATCCATGCCGTCGATCTGGAACAGGTTCTGATACGGGCTGGAACCGTGGAAGGAGATGTCTTCCACATTCATCGAGCCACGGTTCGTTGAGCCATTGGCCGTTGCGTTCGTTCGCACGGCGGGGTGGGTGGCAACCAGCGATGTCAGGTCCTGGTTGGCGGTCGGCGTGGTGGCGATCTCTTCCTGGGTATAGATGCGTTCGTCGCTGTGCTCGCCATAGACCTTCACCGCGTCCAGCCGCAGCGCCGAAAACTGGTTGGTCTTGTCGACGTAGATGATGTAGCGGCCCGGGCCATCCGTGCGCAGCGCGAGACCCGAGCCGCGCAGCAACTGGTCCAGCGCGTCCAGCGGCGACAAGGTGCCATGCAATGCGGGCGCCGATTTGCCTGCAACGGCCGCCGGCACGAACGATACTTCCAGGTTGGCCTGCTGCCCCAGCGCGAGCAAAGCGGAACCCAGCGCCTGAGCGGGAATGTCGAACGTGACAGGCGTGGCGCGCGTTTGGGCCAGCGCCGGGTTTGCCAGTGTCAGCGCCAGGCTCAACGTGGCCAGGGCGGCGGCGCCAGCGGGCAGGCGGCGCAGGGAAAGGCGGGAAGACATGCGTAAGTCCTAAGCAGTAATGTCAGCCGTAGGACGTCGGCACTGCCCAAACCCCTCATCAAATTCGTGATGAATAATTTATATCGATTCTCATTTACCAATTGAGAACGCGCACGGCGCGCGTTAACGCAAGAGCAGCAAACCAGGCAAATCCGTCACCTGCACCGGCGTCTGCGCCAACAACAACTCAAGCGCGCGGCGGGTGTCCGCCACATTGGCCGTGCCTGATACGCGTTGCGCCCGGGCCGCATCGCCCATCACCACGATGTGCTTGCCGCTGTAACGCGCCAGCGCCTGCACGGCGGCCGGCAAGGGCACATCGTCAAAGCTCAACAGGCCGCGCGTCCAGCCGGGCGATGCCGTGCCGGCTTCGGCATGGTGTTTCACGCCCGCCTTGGACACCTCGACGGCTTCGCCCGCCGACAGCGTCATGCCCTGGTCGTCGGCGCAAGGCAGGCAGCGCACCGCGACCTGATGCGATTGCACGGCGACCCGGGTTCCACCGTCTTGCACGTCAACGGTGAACCGTGTGCCAAGCGCCGTGGCGGAAGCGTCGCGGGTAAAAACGGAGAACGGCGCCATGCCCTCTTGGCGCGGCGTCGGCTCGAATTGCGCGCGGCCCGCCAGCAACCGGACTTGCCGCCGGCCACCGGCGTAGTCCACCGCCAGCGCGCTGTGCGCGTCCAGCACCACGGTTGAACCGTCGGGCAGGGTGACTGGCAAGACGTTGGAGCCGGCTAGATAATCGGCCTGCTGCGTCGGGTTCGTGGACCCGAACCATCCCGCAAACGCAGCCGTCAGCAACGCCAGCATGGCGGTTGCGCGCAGCTTGCGGGCGGGGCGCTTCGCGAGCTTGCCACGGTCAATTTCACCCATGCGCCGCCACAGCCGAGACAAGCGGTCATACGCCGCTGCGTGTTGGGCATCCGCGCGATACCAGGCTTCAAACGCCGCATGCTCCGCATCGTCTAAGCGCTGGCCGCTTTGCCGGATGACCCAGCGCGACGCTTCTTCAACCGGGTCCGCGCTGCGGGTGCGGGGCGGGGCCATCAGTGGGCCAACGCCACATCGCAGGCCAGCAGGATGCGCATCATGTGCTTTTCGACGGCGCTGATTGATATGCCAAAGCGTTCGGCAATTGCGCGATACGTCAGCCCTTCATGGCGATGCAGCACGAAGACGTCCAGGCTGCGCCGAGGCTGGGCGAGCAGGGCAGCTTCCAGGCGGCGCAAGATCTGATGGGCCGAGGCGATGTCGAAGGTGTCGGCCGCAAAGGCCGCAGGCTGGGCGGCGGCGTAGTCAGCAGTGGCCGACATTTCGCGCGTGCGGCGGCGATGCCAGTCGGTGGCGATGTTCGCGGCCACCCGAAATACGTACGCGCGGTCATTGTCCGGGCGGGTGCGGTCGTTGAATTCCGCCAGTTTGATCCAGGTGTCTTGCGCGCAGTCCTGGGCCACATCGCGCGAGCCCGTGCGCATCGAGAGAAAGCCCAGCAGTTCGCGGTAGTGGCGGAGAAATACGTCCGTAAGCGTCGACATGTCGCTGGCGTCCGGCGCCAGATGGAGTCAAATTCGCGACGAAGTATAAATGATAATGGTTATTATTAATAGATAGAGGACGGCAGCGATGGGCGGCACGCAAACCCGCCGTCCATCGCTGTGCATCAGGCTTCGCTCTGGTCGATCTCTTCCAGGGAACCCTGGATTTCAAGCCATTGCTCTTCGAGCTCGTCCATGCGTTTGCCGTGTTCGCCATGCTCCGCCATGACCTTTTGGCGTTCCGCGCGGCGTGCATCGGAATACAAGTCCGCGTCGGCAATGATGGCGTCCAGCGCGTGCAGTTTGGCGCGCAGTTTTTCCATCTCGGTCTCGACCTTGGCCAGCTTTGATTCCAGCGGCTTGCGCAGGGCGGACAGGCGTTGGCGCTGTTCGGCTTCGGCCCGGCGTTGGGCCTTGCGGTCCACGACCGGCTCGCTGCCGTCGGCGCTTTCCCGAGCGGCTTCTGCGCGTTCGCCCGCGTTGCGGGCGGCCAGCCAGTCTCGATAGTCTTCAAGGTCGCCGTCGAATTCGCGCACGGCGCCATCCGCAACAATCCAGAAACTGTCCACGGTGGTGCGCAGCAGGTGCCGGTCGTGCGAGACCAGCAGCATGCTGCCGCCAAAGTCGGCCAACGCGGCGGCCAGGGCCTCGCGGGTTTCGACGTCCAAGTGGTTGCTGGGTTCATCCAGCAGCAACAGGTTGGGCTTTTGCCAGACGATCAAGGACAGCGCCAGACGCGCCTTTTCGCCGCCCGACATCGGGCCGACTTTGCTGGTGACGGTGTCGCCCGAAAAGCCGAAACCGCCCAGATAGTTGCGCAGCTCTTGCTCGCGCGTTTCGGGCGCCAGCCGCGCCAGGTGGGCAATTGGCGTGCTGTCCACGTCCAGCATGTCCAGCTGGTGCTGATGGAAGTAGCCGATGGCCAATCCGCGCGAGGCGCGGCGTTCGCCCGCCTGCACAGGAATTTCTTCCGCCAGTGTTTTGATCAGCGTGCTCTTGCCCGCGCCGTTCGCGCCCAGCACACCCACGCGGCTGCCCGCGCGCACCATCAAGGTCACGTCGCGCAGGATGGGAATCGCATTGCCCGCCGCGTCGGTATAGCCGGCCGACAGATGCTCGAGCGTGAGCAGCGGGTCAGGCACCTGATCGGGCGAGGGGATGCGGATATCGATGCCGGCTTCGGCGTGCAGCGGCGCCAGCACCTGCATGCGCGCCAGCGCTTTGACGCGGCTTTGCGCTTGCTTGGCTTTCGAGGCTTTGGCTTTGAAGCGATCGATGAACCCTTGCAGGCGCGCGGTTTCGCGGGTCTGGCGTTCGTAGGCGATATTGGTCTGGCGCAAGCGCTCGGCGCGTTGCGTCAGGAAATCACCGTAGCCGCCGCGATAGCGCACCAGCTTGGCGTGGTCGAAATGCAGGATGGACTTGGCCACCGCGTCCAGAAACTCGGTGTCGTGGGAGATCAGCATGACGGTGCCCGGATAGGCGCCCAGCCATTTCTCCAGCCACAACATTGCGTCCAGATCCAAGTGGTTGGTGGGTTCGTCAAGCAGCAGCAATTCCGACGGCGCCATCAGCGCGCTGGCCAACGCCAGACGCATGCGCCAGCCGCCCGAGAAGCTCTCGACGGGCAGCATCCATTCGCTGGGCTTGAAGCCCAGGCCGGCCAGCAATTGCTCGGCGCGCGAGGCCGCGCTCCAGGCGCCGGCTTCGATCAGCGCGGCTTCCACTTCGGCAATCTGCGTGCCTTGGTCGTCCGTCAATTCGGCGCGGCGCGCCTGCAATTCGCGCAGGTGCGTGTCACCGTCGATGACGAATTCGCGGGCAGGGCGGTCGTCGGCGTCGAGCTCTTGCTTGACGCTGGCAATGCGCCAGCCAGCCGGCAGGTTCACATTGCCGGCGTCCAGGTCCAGCGCGCCCGTCAACAGCGCGAAAAGCGAGGACTTGCCCGCGCCGTTCTTGCCGACGATGCCTACGCGCTCGCCCGGGTGCACGACGAATTCAGCGCCGTCCAGCAACACTTTCGTGCCGCGGCGCAGGGTCAATCCAGTAGCGCGTATCACAGGGTGAGTTGCTCTCGGGTCAACAGCAGAAGCTGGTCGGACGCTTCTTCCGTATCCAGCCAAACGGGCGACAACTGCGGGAAGGCGGCTTCAAAGAAGTCGCGTTCGTGGCCGATCTCCAGCACGATCACGCCGTCGGGCGTGAGGTACTGCGGGGCCGCCGCCAGAATGCGCCGCACGAGGTCCATACCGTCTTCGCCGCCAGCCAGCGCCAGATGCGGTTCGTGGCGGTATTCCTGCGGCAGCACGTCCATGGAACCGCTGTTCACATAGGGCGGATTGCAGATGATGACGTCGTACTGGCACGCGGGCAGGCTGTCGAACAGATTGCTTTCGTGCAGGTCCAGACGGTCTTGCAGGCCGTAGTCGTCCACGTTGCGGCGAGCGACTTCCAGCGCGTCAGCCGACACGTCCACCGCGTCAACATGCGCGTAGGGGAAAGCCATGGCAGACAGGATGGCCAGGCAGCCCGAACCCGTACACATGTCCAGCACGTTTTCCACGGCCGTGGCGTCTTGCACCCAGGGCGACAGCCCTTGGTCCAGCAGTTCGGCGATGGGCGAGCGCGGCACGATGACGCGCTTGTCCACGTAAAAGCGGTGACCGCGCAGCCAGGCCTCGTTGGTGAGGTAGGCGGCCGGCACGCGTTCGGTAACGCGGCGTTCCAGCAGATCCAGCACGCGGTCGCGCTCTTCACGGACGACGCGGGCGTCCAGGAACGGTTCCAGCGTGTCCAGCGGCAGGTGCAGGGCGTGCAGCGTCAGGTAGACCGCCTCGTCCCAGGCGTTGTCGCTGCCGTGCCCCAGCGCCACCTGGGCGCCGTTCAGGCGCGACACCCCGTAGCGGATGAGGTCGCGCAGGGTGTGCAATTCTTGGCGGGCGGATTGATACATAACAGGCCTTGTATTCCCGGTTCAGCAAGCCGAACCGGGAAAAAACACCCCCCTCTGAAGGGGGGCAGAGCGTCCGCGTAGCGGCGTTTTATTTAGGCAGCAGCAGGTTTTCCAGCGTGCGCCGATAGATGTTTTTCAGCGGTTCCAGCGAGGCGACTTCAACGCGTTCGTTAACCTTGTGGATCGTGGCGTTGCCCGGACCGAACTCAATCACCTGCGGACAGATCTTGGCGATGAAGCGGCCATCAGATGTGCCACCGGTGGTGGACAGTTCGGCGGTCACGCCCGTTTCGGCGTGAATTGCCTGCACCAGCGCGTCCGTCAACGACCCGCGCGGGGTCAGGAACGGCTCGCCGCCCAAGTCCCAGTCCAGGTCGTATTCCAGGCCGTGTTTGTCCAGCACCGCATGCACGCGGGCCTTCAGGCTTTCAGGCGTGCTGGCCGTCGAGAAACGGAAGTTGAACAGCGCCACGGCTTCGCCAGGCACCACGTTCGTGGCGCCGGTGCCCGAGTTCAGGTTCGACACCTGGAACGTCGTGGGCGGGAAGTACTCATTGCCCTGATCCCATTCAATGCTGACGATCTCGGCCAGCGCCGGCGACAACTGGTGCACCGGGTTGCGCGCCAGGTGCGGATACGCCACGTGGCCCTGGATGCCCTTGACCGTCAACTTGCCCGACAACGAGCCGCGGCGGCCGTTCTTGCAGGTATCGCCCAGCACGTCGCCCGAGGTCGGCTCGCCGACGATGCAGTAGTCCAGCTGTTCGCCGCGTGCTTTCAGCGCGTCGCAAACGATGGCGGTGCCGTCGATGGACGGGCCTTCTTCGTCGGACGTGATCAGCAGCGCGATCGAACCGTCATGTTGCGGGTGGGCCGCCACGAACTCCTCGGCCGCCACCACGAAGGCGGCGATCGAGCTTTTCATGTCGGCCGCCCCGCGGCCGTACAGCCAGCCGTCGCGTTCAGTGGGCACGAACGGATCGCTTTCCCACTTTTCGCGCGGACCCGGAGGCACCACATCGGTGTGACCGGCGAACACGGTCAGCGGCGCGACGCTTCCGCGCCGGGCCCACAGATTGGTGACGCCGCCCTGTGCGATGGTCTCGCACGTGAAGCCGATGCGCTCGAGCCGGGCGGCAAGCGCCGCCTGGCAGTCTTCATCCGCCGGCGTGACCGACGGGCGGGCGATCAGGTCCTTGACCAGATCCAGTACGGCTGACGTGCTCATTTACGCCCTCAGCAAATCATTGATGCTGGTCTTGGCGCGCGTTTGCGCGTCAACACGCTTGACGATGACGGCGCAAGCCAGGCTGTGCGAGCCATCGGCCGACGGCAGCGAACCCGGAACGACGACCGAACCCGAGGGCACGCGGCCGTAGGTGATCTTGCCGGTGGCGCGATCAAAAATCTTGGTGCTTTGCGACAGGAACACGCCCATGGCCAGTACCGAGTTTTCTTCCACGACCACGCCTTCCACGACTTCCGAACGGGCGCCGATGAAGCAGTTGTCTTCGATGATGGTGGGGTTGGCTTGCAGGGGTTCCAGCACGCCGCCGATGCCCACGCCGCCCGACAGGTGGACGTTCTTGCCGATCTGGGCGCACGAACCGACGGTGGCCCAGGTGTCGACCATCGTGCCTTCATCGACGTAGGCGCCGATGTTCACGTAGGAGGGCATCAGGATGACGTTGCGGCCGATGAAGGCGCCGCGGCGGGCGACGGCCGGCGGAACCACGCGATAGCCGCCTTGCTTGAAAGCGTTGTCGCCGTATTCCGAGAACTTGAGCGGCACCTTGTCGTAGAACTGCAGCGGGGCCTGGCCCATGATGGCGTTGTCGTTCAGACGGAACGACAGCAGCACGGCCTTCTTGATCCACTGGTGCACAACCCAGTCGTCGTTGATTTTCTCGGCCACGCGCAAGCGGCCCAGATCCAGGCCGTCGATGGTGTGTTCCACCGCTTCGCGCACTTCGGCGCTGGCGTCGGCGGGCGACAGGTTGGCCCGGTCGTCCCAGGCTTTTTCGATGGTGGTCTGCAGGTCGAGAGTCATATCGGCTCAGCTTTTAAAGGTTGATCAAACAGAAGTATGTACAAAATGGGCGATGCGTTCGGCTGCCTGCACGCAGTCAGCCAAAGGCGCCACCAACGCAATACGGATGCGGCCGTGGCCGGGGTTCACGCCATGCGCTTCCCGCGCCAGGAAGCTGCCCGGCAGAACGGTAACACCGGTGCGGCCATAAAGGTCGCGCACAAACGCCGTATCCGAGCCCGGCGTGGCCGCCCATAGGTAAAAAGACGCTTTCGGGCGTGACACATCCAGCACTTTTTCCAGGATAGGCACGACCGCGTCGAACTTTTCACGGTACAGGCGGCGGTTGTCTTTCACGTGCGCCTCATCCGTCCAGGCGGCGATGCTGGCCGCGGATACCAGCGGACTCATCGCACTGCCATGATACGTGCGGTACAGCAGGAAGCGGCCAATCAGCGCCGCGTCGCCCGCCACGAAACCCGAGCGCAGGCCCGGCACGTTGGACCGCTTGGACAGGCTGGAGAACGCCACCAGATTGCGGTAGTCGTCCCGGCCCAAGCGGCGCGCCGCCTGCAAGCTGCCCAAAGGCGCATCGCCTTCGTCCAGGTAGATTTCGGAATAGCACTCGTCTGACGCAATCACGAAGCCGTAGCGGTCAGACAGCTTGAAGAGCGTTTCCCATTCGTCCAGCGACATCACGTTGCCCGCCGGGTTGCCCGGCGAGCACACGAACACCAGGCGCGTCTTCTTCCAAACGTCGTCCGGCACCTGATTCCAGTCGCTGGAAAAATTGCGCAGCGGGTCGGCGTTGACGAAATAGGGCGTGGCGCCTGCCAACAGCGTGGCGCCTTCGTAGATTTGATAGAACGGGTTGGGGCAGATCACCACCGACCCGGCCGAAGGGTCAATCACCGTCTGCGTAAAAGCAAACAGGGCCTCGCGCGAGCCCAGCGCCGGCAGCACCTGCGTGTCGGCGTCGGGGGCGGGAATGCTGTAACGGCGCGCCAGCCAGCCAGCAATCGCCTGCCGCAACGCGGGGTCGCCCTTGGTCGACGGGTACACCGACAGCCCGCCCATGTGGTCGCGGATGGCTTGCGCCACACGCTCCGGCGCGGCGTGTTTAGGCTCGCCAATCGACAAGTTGATGGGCGTCAGACCGTTCTGTTGCGCGGCGGCCGAAGCCAGCAACGCGCGCAATTTTTCGAACGGATAGGGGTGTAAAGCATCGAGGCGCGGATTCATGACGCAAGATTTTAACAAGCAAGCTACAATAGCGGGCTTGACCTTTAGCGAAGGTGGCGAAATTGGTAGACGCACCAGGTTTAGGTCCTGACGCCGTAACAGGTGTAGGGGTTCGAGTCCCCTCCTTCGCACCATTTTTTCCCAATAGATTTTCCCAATAGAATCAACAGCCTAGTTTTTTTAGCTTCGTTGATCTGGAATTTTGGGTGTGCTTTGGGTGTGCTTCGGGTATGCCTTTTGGGGCCGTTCTGGTTCCAGAACGTCACCGTAGTCCTGCCTCACTTGATGCCCGCGTTTCCCGCCATAGGCCCACGGCCTTGCCTCCGGCACCGGGATCAGCGGTCGGCATCCCTTTCCCGTAGTCGCCGATGATCATAGCCCCGTTCCCAGGGGTTCATTTGTTGCGCCTCCGAACGATGCGGGCATGCTGACGCCTTTGCGTAAAAGCACAGAGCAGACCCCATCTTGCATCGGCATCAGAAGCGGGGAGGGATGTATCATTTGGAAACGGTTATATCTTTGCTGCCGCCAAGCGCCCATAGTCTGCCCGGGAATATTTTTTCCCTGTACATCTAGGACTTACATTGAAGATTGAAACAGGTATCGTGAAGTGGTTTAACAATGACAAGGGCTACGGCTTCATTTCGCCGGAACTTGGTGGAAAGGACCTCTTCGCGCATTACTCGGAAATTCAGGGTGACGGGCACAAATCTCTAGAAGAGAATCAGCGCGTTTCATTCGTTGCCGGCCAGGGACAAAAAGGTCCTCAGGCGACAATGATCAAATCGATTTAAGCGCTGAGCAGCTTGCTGTAAAGCAGGCAGCTTGGTAGCACGTGTGGGGCCGAATCCTTTGAAACATTGGATTCGGCCCTTTCGTTTTGGGCCCGCGCCGCCGCCTTGCCGCATCGACGTCCGGTAACATCCGGGCTCGATCAACCAATTCTTGGGTGTCAGGATGCTGCGCGATCTGGGCTGGTCGTTCTCGAGTGTCTGCGCGCTGCTTTGCGGCGCTGCGACCGCCTACCTGCATTGGTGGGTGGTGATGCACCTGGGGCTGTGGCCGTACATCATCTTCGAATTGATACCCGGGCTGCCGGGGCTGGCCTTCGGCTTTTATGCCATCCACCAATCGAATAGCAAAATTGCGTGGCTTGGCGTGCTGCTGTCGCTCTCGCCGCTGGTGACCTGGCTGAGTCTCTGACGCTGGGTGCATTCAGCGAGGGCGCTGCATGCAGCAGCCTTTCGCCTTCGACGTTTCGAATTCCGTCTTCAAGCTTCCGCGTCCGGCGCCGGCCGGTTCGGAAAGACGTTCAGCGACATGATGTCGCTTTCGTATTCCGTCATCAGCATGCCGACCAGGTGGCCGTGCAACAGGCCGAAGCGGGTCCAGTTCAAGGGTTCGCTGCCCGGCAGCAAGTCCAGCAGCAGAAGCTGACCCGTGCGCACAGTGCCTACGAAGTAAGCCCGTTCATCCAGGCCGCCCGCAGCGGGCGCATGGAAAATCTTCACGGCGCGCCCGGTGTCGTCTTTGCGCCAGGCGCTTGTGCCGCGGGCGCTGGCGTCGTCGGTGCGCTTCAGATTGTTCTGGATGGTGGTCCAGAGGCCTTTGGCGTTCGGGGTGTGGACAACGATCGTCATGGCGCTGGGTTTCCGTATTGGCGGGCAACACGGAAATTATCCAGATCATGCCGTCCAGGACAAGCCCCCATCACATCACACGCTTCGGCCTCTGGAAAATCCGCACTCAGTTCTTGATCTTGATGCGGTCGCGGCGCTTCTCGGTTCTGGGTTCTACATCCCGGCCCAGTTCCACATCCATCAAGATTGCCGCATGGACTTTTGCGCGGCTGGCTTCGATGCGATGCGCGCATGCCCAGCCCCGGTCGGCGGCCACCGACAACTTCTTATCCAGCTCTTGATGGCGGCGACGCTTGTTTTCCGTCGACATATTGCTGAGTTCTTGATCGGTGATTAAACGCATGGGTTTCTCCTTGGTGAAACGCGAGGGTTGCAAGACTGAAACGGGCAAGCGCCCGCATGGCGCGCGTGAATGTCACGTCGGGCCACGATGTGTTTTTTTGTTATTCAGTGATTGGGCAAGCGTCGAATTTCGAAGCGTGCGCAGAGAAGGCAAGATCAAAGAGCGGGCGTAGTTTGACAGCTTAAATGTTTATTGCAAGTCATTGAAAAATAACGAGAAAAAGATATAAAAATTCGCCGTTCCATATACTTTCAAGCGGCTTTGGATACTTTTCCCGCACCGAAAAAATCCGCGCGAAACAGGGTTTGTCCTGATGCCCCAACGCCTTGACACCCCTACGCGCAACCCATAAAGTCACCGCACAGATTTAGATAAAAGACCATCTGTAGGGTGGTCTTTTATTGCGCGCAGTTTGCGTCGACCTCTTACAGAAATAATTCCAAGAGGAGACGACTGTGCAATCATCGACCGTAAAAATACGTGGCATCGACGATGTCATCGCTTTTATTGATTCACGCCCAGGTATTACTGGCCGAGCCGGCCTGATTTGGTGGCTGGCGCTGGGTGGCCTGTTCCTGGACGCCTTCGCAAACTCCGCACTGAGCGCGGGCCTGGGGCCCATGACGCGCGACCTGGGCCTGAAAGCCGGTCAAGTTGCGTTGATGACGTCATTTGCCGCCTGGGTCGCCATTGCGTTCAACCCCATCGGGGGCTGGATGGCGGATCGCTGGGGCCGCATCCGGCCGTTGATCATCGCAAAGTTCCTGGCCGTCATCGGCGCGCTGCTGGTGATGTTTGCGCCCAGTTTCGAAGTCATCCTGGTGGGCCGCTTCTTTGTCGGCGCGGCGTATGGCATCGATTTCGCAATTGCCATGGCCGTGTTGGCCGAGTTCACGCCGGTGAAGTTCAAGAGCCGCCTGAACACCTGGCAAGGCATGTGGTACACGGCGGTCTGCACGAACCTGCTGCTGGCCTTGCTGTTTTTCTCGTGGGACGTGGGCGATTCGATCTGGCGGTATTCGGTTGCGGCCACGGCCATCTTTGCCGTCGTGATTCTGGTGCTGCAACTGAGCTACATGGTTGAAAGCCCGATCTGGCTGGCGCGCAAAGAGCGCGTGGAGCAAGCGGCGCTGGCCATGACCAAGATCTACGCACAGCCATTCGCCGCCGCGCCTATGCATGAGCGCATTCCTGTCACGAACCAGGCCAAGCGCGGTATCGCCAACGTGCTGCTGATCTTTCGCGGCGTCTACCTGCCGCGCACCATTCTTGCCGCCACGGTCCAGATCGGCCAGTCGATCCAGTATTTCGCGGTGGGCTGGTATCTGCCGTTGATCAGCGCTGCGCTGTTCGGCAAGGATTTCGTCTTCGCCACCATTGGTGCGCTGGTGTTCAACGTGTTCGGCATCTTCGGCGGCTTTTTGTCGCCGTACATCGGCCGCAAGCTGGGCCTGCGGCGCGCCTCGGCGTTCGGCTTTGCGGCCGTGTTTTTGATGCTGCTGATTCTGGGTACGTTCCACGGCAAGATGCCGCTGTGGCTGGCCGTGGTGGTGCCGTCGCTGTTCATCCTGTTCCACTCGGGCGGGCCGGGCGCCAATGGCAAGAGCCTGTCGTCGCTGTCGTTTCGCAGCGAGCTGCGTGCTGGCGCCAACGGCATCATCGGCGCGCTGGGTTCCACGGGCGCCGCGATCGGGCTGCTGATCTTTCCGCTGTTCCGCGAAAACTACGGGCTGGAAAAGACCTTCCTGATCCTGTCCATCGTGCCGCTTGTCGCCAGCATCATTTGCTTCGTGATCAAGTGGGACCCCACCCGCACCCCCATCAACCCGGATAACGAAGCCGGCGCGCCGCAGTTCAAGGACGACGCCGTGCTGCCCGCCTTGAACCCCGTCATTGGGAAAGCCTCGCGATGATGAATAAAAAAGTGATTCTGGCCATTGACGAAGGCACGTCCGGCACGCGGGCGGCCACCGTCGCGGCCGATGGCCACGTGTCTTGCCTGCACTACCAGACGCTGCATGTGGAGTCGCCGCGGCCGGGTGTGGTGGAACAGGACGCCAACGAGATCCTGGATCGAACCATTGACGTTTGCCGCAGCGCCATCGCACAGGCTCAGGCCGACGGCCAGGAGATCGTTGCGCTGGCGCTCGCTACGCAACGCGCCACGGCTGTGCTGTGGGACACGCAGACCGGCCGGGCGCTGGTGCCGGCCATGGTCTGGCAGGACACGCGTTTTGTGGACGAGCTGTCGCAGCTGGCGCCTGAGTGGGATGCGCGTCTGCGTGATCGCGTGGGCCGTCCCGTAGGCGTGCGTTCGCTGTACCTGTGGGCGGCGCGTCACCTGCGTGACACGCCGGACGTCGCCCGCGCCTGGGCAGAGAAGCGCCTGGCGTTCGGTACGGTCGACACTTGGCTGCTCTGGCATTTTTCGCAACGCCGCGAATGCGTGACCACGCCCACTAACGCCACGTCAGCCGGCGCCTATGTGCTGGCCGACCATCGCTACTACCTGGAATGGGTGCAGGAGCTGGGCTTTCCGCATGAGCTCTTGCCCGTCTTGCGCCAGGATGCCGACGACTTCGGGCCTACCCGCTCGGACGTCCTGGGCATCGATGTTCCGATCCTGGCCTCGGCGGGGGATCAACACGCGGGGGCGATTGGGCTGGGTTGCCTGGACCGCGGGCAGGCGATGTGCGTGCACGGCACCGGCAGCTTCGTGGACCTGATCGTCGGCACCGAACCGCCTGCCAATCCCGGCATGGCCGACGGTTCGCTGACGATGACAGCGCGCCGCCAGAATGGCGCCTCGCACTTTGCCGTCGAGACCTTTGTGGCCACTACCGGTTCCGCGTTGGACTGGGTGTGTGAGAAGTTGAAGTGGTTCAAGGACGCGCACGAGATCAGTGCGTTGGCGCAGACGGTGACATCGTCGCAAGGCGTCACCTTCGTGCCGGCGTTGACGGGCCTGCGCGTGCCGCGCATGGAAACCGGCGCGCGCGCGTCGCTGACCGGCGTGTCGATGGCCACCACGCAGGCCGAAGTGGCCTACGCCATTCTGGAAGGCATTGCGCATTCAGTCGCCAGCTGCATCGAAGCGGATGAAGAGGCGTCGGGCGTGCGGGTGTCGGAATTGGTGGTGGGCGGCGGCCTGTCGCGCAGCGATCCGCTGCTGCAGATTCAGGCGGACCTGATCGGCATTCCCATTCGCCGCATGCAGGAGGCGGACCGCGCCAGCCTGCGCGGCATTGCCTACCTGGCCGGATCGTCCGGCTTGCTATGGCCGTCGCTGCAAGACGCCCGCAAAACCATCGTGGCCGACGCCGTATTCCACCCGCTGGCCGATGCAGCGCAACGCGCGCACCGCCGCGCCTTGTGGCACGCCCGCGTGGGGTCGGAGCTGGGCCACGTGAAGCAATTCAAGCAGGACAACGAGGAGGCATTGCAGAAATGATCGGTTGGCTATCCAGAAGGCCCAGCAAGGACCGGGCCGACATGACCAGCACCGAACCGTTACGCCTGATACGCCAGGAGCAATTGGACCGGTTGGGCAGTGAGCAATTCGACATCCTCATCATCGGCGGCGGCATCACGGGCGTGTATGCCGCACTGGACGCCCGCCTGCGCGGCTATCGCGTGGCCGTGGTGGAAAAAGACGATTTCGCGTCCGGCACATCATCGAAATCTTCCAAGATGGTGCACGGCGGACTGCGCTATATCGAACAGGGAAACCTGGGCCTGGTCCGCCATTCGCTGCATGAACGCCAGCGGCTGCGGCGCAATGCGCGGCACCTGGTGCAGCGCCTGCCGTTTCTGTTTCCCATCCTGGAACGCGATGGCGTGTTCGACAAGCGTTTGTCCAAGGCCTTTGAAAGCCTGCTTTGGACGTATGACGTGGCGGGCGGTTGGCGGGAAGGCATTCTGCATCAGAAGCTGACGGCGGCTGAGGTGCTTTCGCATTGCCCGACGTTCAAGGAAGAAGGCCTGCTGGGCGGCTTCCTGTATTACGACGCCCGAGTGGACGACGCCCGGCTGACGCTGGCGGTCGCGCGCACGGCGGCCTTTCACGGCGCTACGGTCATCAACCATGCCAAGGCGATCGCCGTCACGCGCGATACGCACGGCAAGGTGGATGGCGCCGTCATCCAGGCCGATGCACGCGAAATTCGCGCCCGCGCCCGCGTGGTCATCATGGCCACCGGCGTCTGGCTGCGCGATTGGACGGGCGCCAAGGCTGGCGAGCAACCTGCCTTGCATGTGCGCCCGGCCAAAGGGGTGCACGTGGCGGTGCCGTGGATGAAGATCCGCAACGATTGCACCGTGACCATCCCGGTGCCGGGCCGCAGCCGCCGCGCCACCATCACGCGCTGGGGCGATGTGTCGTACCTGGGCACGACGGACGAAGACTACGAAGGCAATCTGGACGACGTGTACTGCACGCGCCGCGAGCTGGACTTCCTGCTGGAAGGCGCGCGCTCGGCGTTGAAGACGGACCTGCAACCCGAAGACGTCGTGGGCAGCATTGCCGGGTGCCGGCCGCTGGTTGCGCCGCCTGGCGGCAAGACGCTGGAGATCAAGCGCAATCACGAAATCCGCGTGGCCGCCGACGGCTTGGTCACGATTGTGGGCGGCAAGCTGACGACGTCGCGGCACATGGCTGAACAAACGATCGACGCGGCGCAGCAGGTGCTGGGCCAGCGCAACGCCTGCGTCACGAAGAAGGCGTATCTGCTGGGCGCGGCGGGCTATGACCCGCAGGCCATTGTGGCCTCGGGCGGCATGTCGGCGCATCTGGGTGAACGCTACGGCACCGAGGCGCGCTTCGTCAGCGACTTGATGCAGGCGCAGCCCGCGCTGCTTGCGCCCATTGTGGAAGGCTTGCCCTACACCGAAGCCGAGGTGCTTTATGCGGTGCGCCATGAACTGGCCGGTACCGTCGAAGACGTGCTGTCGCGGCGCATGCGGGCGCGCCTGATGGCGCGTGACGCTTCCGCGCGCGCCGCCGAACGCGTCGGACAACTCTTGCAGGCGGAACTCGGTTTGCCGCCTGCCACCATCGCGCAGCAGGTGAGCGATTACCTGGCTGCCATCCAGCACGAAAAATCCGTACTCATGGGAGACAAAGAATGATCAGCAAAGAAGCCATCAAGCGCGGCTACAACCGTGGCAACTACGTGGTGGGGGCGCATACGCCGCCGGCCTATGCCGCCACGCTCACGGCCACCGGCACGGAACCCGGGCTGCAACGCAAGCCGGTGCGCGTCACCGATGCGCAGATCGATGCGCTGCGCCATGTGGCCGACAATGTGTTGACGGCGACGGCCGACGTCGTGACGTGGACGCGTGACTGGTGGGCCGGGTCGATGGTGACGGAAACAGGCGGCAAGCCCGCGACGCCGCAAGCGGTGATCGTGGCGGTATCCACGGTCGAGCAGGTGCAAGCCGTGATGCGCATCGCGCATGCCGACGCGATTCCCGTCACGGTGTCGGCGGGCCGCAGCAACGTCACGGGCGCGGCCTTGCCTGTGCGCGGCGGCATCGTGCTGGATGTGTGCCAGCTGAACAAACTGATCGGCGTCGACCGCGAAAGCCAGATCGTCGACGTCGAGGCCGGCATGTTCGGTGACGTGTTCGAAGAGACCATCCAGAATGAATACGGCTTGACGATGGGCCACTGGCCGTCGTCGTTTGGCATCAGCACGGTGGGCGGCTGGGCGGCGTGCCGCGGGGCAGGGCAGTTGTCCACGCGCTACGGCAAGATCGAAGACATGGTGTTTGGCATGGACGTGGTGCTGGCGGACGGCAGCCTCATCACCGTAGGCGGGTACTCGCGTGCGGCGGTTGGCGGTGACGTGCAGCAGATGTTCATCGGGTCCGAAGGCACGCTGGGCGTGATCGTGCGCCTGCGTCTGAAGCTGCACCGCTTGCCTGACTACGGCCGCGCCATCGCCTACGGTTTCAAGACCTTCGCCATCGGCCTGGACGCGTGCCGCGAAATCATGCAGCGCGGCGCCAACCCGGCCGCGCTGCGTTTGTATGACGAACTGGAAAGCGGCGTGCAGTTCAATCGCCCCGATCTGAACGTGCTGCTGGTGGCTGATGAGGGCGCGCGCCAGATGGTGGACGCCGTGATGGAAATCAGCGCAGGCGTGTGCGAGGAACTGGGCGAAAAGCTGGACGGCGACGCCATCTTTGAGCGCTGGCTGGAAACGCGCTATCTCACGGGGAAAAGCGCGGAAGGCTTCAAGCGCAGCCCGGGCTTCGTTGCCGACACGCTGGAAATGTCGGGCCGTTGGAGCGACTTGGCGGCGATCTATACCGAGGTGGTGGACGCGGTGAATGCGGTGCCTGGCACGTTGGCCGGATCGGCGCACCAGTCGCACGCCTATGTCGACGGCGCCTGCCTGTATTTTTCTTTGCGCGGCGATGTCGAGGTCGAGCGGCGCGGCCAGTGGTATCGGGCCGCTTGGGATGCGGCCAATGCCGTGCTGATTAAATATAATGCCGCGCTCAGCCATCACCATGGCGTGGGCCTGCTGCGCGCGCCTTACATGCAGGAATCGCTGGGCGGCGCGTTCGACGTGCTGCGCACGGTCAAGCGCGCGCTGGACCCGCAGAACATACTCAACCCCGGCAAGCTGGGCTTGAGCGATCAGCGCTTTTACGATCAGGAAGATCGATAACCATGGATAGGTCATTCGGGGCATGCCTGGCGCGCCATCCGGTCATTGCAACGATGTTCGGGCTTGAGCAGATCAATACCTTTGTGGGCAGCGTGGCCGAAATCGGCATCGTCGCCAACGTGGAATTGCGCAAACTCGCGCCCGTCATTGCAGCGCTGAACCGGGCGGGCAAGTTCGCCATCGTCAACATCGACAGTTGCGAAGGCTTGTCGCAAGACAAGGGCGGCGTGGAGTATCTGGCCGACATAGGCGTGGCGAGCCTGGTGTCCACCCGCGTGGCTACGATCCAGCGCGCCAACCGGGCCGGCATGGTCACGATGCAGAAAGTGTTCGTGACTGACCGTTCGACCTGGCCGCGCAGCGTCAAGGCGCTTGAGCAGAGCGACCCCAACCTGGTGCAGCTGATGCCCGCGCCGATGCTCACGCACATGGCTGCACAAGACCTGAAAGCCTTGCCGCCGATCATCGCGTCGGGGTTCGTCTGCAATCAGACGGATATCGGCATTGCCATGAAGCACGGTGCGGTGGGGGTGTCGACAAGCGATCCGGAGTTGTGGAGCCTGGACCCTCGGCAGCTCAAGGGCTGAAGGGAGCGGGGTTGGCGGCGGGCCATCGGCTGAATCAATAGGCTGGATATATAACCAGCATTCTGATTCAATCGCGGGTTGCGGCGGCGCTTGCCCTGCGCCGCGCCAACTTCAACTTTCAGGGGATCACCATGAAATTCGGATACACCATCGTTTATGTGCCCGATGTGGCGGCGTCGCTGTCGTTCTTCGAACAGGCGTTCGGATTTTCGACCCGGTTTTTGCACGAGTCCAAGACGTACGGCGAACTCGAAACGGGCGACACGACCTTGTCGTTCGCCGCGCATGAACTGGCCAGCACGAACTTCCAAACTGGCCACGTCGAGGCATCGTCGTCGCCCAAGCCGTTGGGCATGGAAGTGGGATTCGTCACCGACGACGTGGCGGCGGCCCATGCAAAGGCCGTGTCATTGGGCGCCACCGAACTCAGCGCCCCGACGGCCAAGCCCTGGGGGCAAGTGGTGTCTTACCTGCGTTGCCCGGATGGCACGTTGGTGGAATTGTGCACGCCGGTGCACGGCTGATCTCTCGGTAACTTTGCAAGTCACTGCGGCCGGCAGAATGAGCCGTGCCGGGTGATGTGACGCGAGCCTCAGACTAGCGTGCGCAGCGGGGTTCATTCAGCCTCGTTCGTTTGCTCGATGCCGCAATCTGTAGCGTTGCCCTATGGTCGATATAGACCAGGCATCGGACTTATCTTAAATACTGTCAAACATATCAAGCCTTTGAAGCTAGGCCGTTTCCTGCGCGCTACCTTGAACATTTCACTTCAGGAGAGGGTCATGGTTTCGCTTTCGAAGCGTTGTGGCGCAGAGTTCTTCGGCACGTTTTGGCTGGTGCTGGGTGGATGTGGCGCAGCCGTGCTAGCCGCCGGGTTTCCAGCGTTGGGCATTGGCTTTGCAGGCGTCGCGTTGGCGTTTGGCTTGACGGTGCTGACGATGGCGTTTGCGGTCGGCCATATCTCCGGCGGCCACTTCAACCCGGCGGTAACGGTTGGCCTGGTGGCGGGCGGCCGCTTCCCGGCGAAGGAAATCCTGCCCTATGTGATTGCGCAGGTGCTGGGCGCCATTGTGGCGGCGGCGGTGTTGGCGTGCATCGCCAGCGGCAAGCTGGGTTTCGACTTGAAAGGCAGTCACTTCGCGGCCAACGGCTATGGCGCGTATTCGCCGGGCAAGTATTCAATGGTGTCGGCGCTGGTGACGGAAGTGGTGCTGACCGCGGGCTTTCTGTTCGTGATCCTGGGCGCTACGTCCAAGCGGGCGCCTGCTGGCTTTGCGGCGATTCCGATCGGGCTGGCCCTGACCTTGATTCACCTGATCAGCATTCCAGTGACGAATACATCGGTGAATCCGGCGCGTTCGACCGGGCCTGCGTTGTTCGTGGGCGGATGGGCGCTTGAACAGTTGTGGCTGTTCTGGTTGGCCCCGATTGCTGGGGCCATCATCGGCGCCATTGCCTATCGCTTAGTCAGCGAACCGGCAGCGGAACGCGGCTAACGACGCACGTCAGTGGCGAAGTGCTCCAGGAACTTCAAGACACTTCAGGGCACTTCGTCCAATTGCGCGAGCTGTGCGTCTTCCGGAAAGCCTTGCGTGCGGTATCGAACGGGGTAGCCTCGTTCCTCGGTCAACAACGGCTCCAGCAGATGCGCGGCCTGTTCCCAAGATACAACCCGCACTTCACCGATATCGTCTTCGGCGTCGGGGCGGACCAGCGCCAGCCGGTCTACCTTGGGCAATGAGGTGTCGACGCCGCGTGTCCATGACGCCAGCGAGAACGACATCGCCGGATCGTCGTCCGCCGTGAACAGGTTGTAGTTCGCGACGTAGATGTCTGCGCCTTGCTCTTCGTGGATGTGGTCCAGCGCCGCTTTCTGCGCGTCGTACTCTGCTTTTTCCAGCAAGCGGGCCAGATGGGCCAGGCGCTGCGCGAGCCCTGCGTCTTCAGGCACATAACGCTGCGCCTGCCGCTCTTCATAGTGGTACATGTGCGCGCTGACGACGCGGCCGTGTTGCACCGCTTGGTGGCAGAGTTCAACCATGGTGATCAGGCCGGCATCATCGTTGTCGCCCGTGACCAGCAGCACATCACGCGTAGGCATCATGAACACGGGGCGGCCGCGCACCGGCACGCGTTCAAGCATGTCGGGCAACAGCGCGCGGCTGATGTCGTAGCCGTCTGCCCAGGCGCCGCGAAACACCCCCGGCGTCAGTTCGGAAAAATCGTCAGGGGCATCGCGCAGGTTGTCGACGGCAATGGCCAATGCTTGGTCGAACGTTAACTGCCATGCGGCTTCGGGGCCATTGGTCAGGGTGGAGATGGCGTCGGGGTGGTCAAGCGCCAACAGCACCACGCAGTCATCGCCAAACGAAAGAAAGGCAGGGTGAAAGGCCGTGTCGTTGCCTTCGGTGCGCACATGATGCAGGCGGATGTCTTCCAGTGCGCTGCGGCTGCGGATCACGGGGCGGAGCATCGGCCGGGCCTGCGCTGCCTGCTGCGGCGTGGTTTGCGTGCTGCTGGCCAACGCCGAGACGAAGCCTTGCAGCGCGCGCTTTTGTTCCGAGCCGCGCGTGTTGCAGTACGCGTGGTAGGCGTTGTGCAGATTGAAGAACGAGCCTTCGCCCAGCAGCAAGCGGAATTCATCGGCCTTGTAGGTGACGTCTCCGTCAAAGCCTTGCCGCCGCGCCGCCGCCACGAACAGCGTGGCGAACTGATCCGGCGAGGGCTTGCGCCGGAACAGCGTATCGAAGAAACCCATTTGCCTGCCTTTGATTCAAATGCGGGACGGCGCAAGCGCCAGTCCGCGACGGGTCATTGTGGACAGGGATGTCTCTGGCGTCCAGCGATAACGCTGCGCGAGGCGACCCGCGCCTGGCCCGGGTGGGCCGGGTCTAACCTGGCCGGGCGATAATACGTCGCGGCCGCCAGCCCTTGTTCCTTGCGGCCGTTGATGTATCCAAGAAGAATAAGAAGTACCGGTAGTGATCCATGAGTGAATTCTCCATTGCAATCAACCTCGTCCTGGCCATGCTGTTGGGCGGCGCGGTGGGCGTCGAACGCCAGTGGCGTCAGAACTACGCCGGGATCGTGACGCACGCGTTGGTGTCGCTGGGCGCGGCGGCGTACACCTCATTGCCCGCTTTGTTGGACGCCGGCGCCGACATGCGCCTGGGCAGTCAGGTCGTAACAGGCATCGGCTTTCTCGGGGCCGGCCTGATCATGCGCGACGGCCTGACCATCCGCGGCTTGAGCGCCGCAGCCACCATCTGGGCGACGGGCGCCGTGGGTGTGCTGGCTGGCTACGGTTTCGTCGCCGAGGCCAGCGCGGTGACTGGCTTGATTTTGGTTACGAATGTGCTGCTGCGCCGAGGCGCAAAACTGGTCGACCGGCATGTCCCCGAAGCGGAAACGGAAGAACGCTACTACAACATCGCGCTGACCTGCGCCTCCTCGGATGAGGCCATGGTGCGCGCTGAATTGCTGAACGCCTTGGGCAAGCACAATCTGCGCCTGCGGGGAGTTGAAAGCCAGCAGCGCGACAGCGGCCGCTCGGAAGTGCATGCCGTGGTGTATACGACGCATCAGGAAGACGAGCGGGTTGAAAAGCTGGTCGGCAGCCTGAGCCTGCTGCCTCAGACGTATTCGGCAAGATGGACGTCCGACACCGGTGACGCCTAGGCGTTATGCCGCTGGCCGGGCAGCGCGGATCGTCGGGCGCGTCTGTCGGAGCCGGCGCCTGCCAACCGCGGCAAGCGGGTTCCTGCGCGTGGCTAGTACAGGCGTACCCGGCTTTCACTATTACTACCTGCGCCACGGGGGGCTGCGGCGCATGCTGTCCCGCCGGTGAATCCTGCGCGGAACGGGGCAGGGGATGAAATCGGATGCGGGCAGGTTGTACATTACGCACTGTCCCCGCCTTATTTCTAGGATGCACCCCATCATGACCGCCCCCGAAGTCGTTATTTCCTCGTCGATCCAATGCGCAAACGATCGCCCCTTTGTGCTATTTGGCGGCATCAATGTGCTGGAATCCCTGGATCTGGCTTTGCGCGCATGCGAGGAATACCAGCGCGTGACGACGAAGCTGGGCATTCCCTACGTGTTCAAGGCGTCGTTCGATAAAGCCAATCGCTCGTCGATTCATTCCTACCGCGGCCCGGGCCTGGAAGCCGGGATGAAAATTTTCGAAGCCGTGAAAAAGGAATTCGGCGTGCCCGTGATTACCGACGTGCACGAACCTTGGCAGGCCGCGCCCGTGGCCGAAGTCGCCGACATCGTTCAGTTGCCGGCCTTCCTGGCAAGGCAGACGGATCTGGTGGTGGCCCTGGCCAAGACGCAGCGCATCGTCAACATCAAAAAGCCCCAGTTTCTCAGCCCGACGCAAATGCTGAACATCGTCGAGAAGTTCACCGAGGCCGGTAACGACAAGCTGATTCTGTGCGACCGCGGCACCAGCTTCGGTTACGACAACCTGGTGGTCGACATGCTGGGCTTTGGCGTGATGAAGAAAGTCACGGGCAACCGCCCGCTGATTTTTGACGTGACGCATGCGCTTCAACAGCGTTCGGCGCTGGACGCCGCATCCGGAGGCCGCCGCGAGCAGGTCGCTGAACTGGCCCGCGCGGGCATGGCGGTGGGCTTGGCTGGCCTGTTCCTGGAAGCCCATCCGGACCCGAAAAACGCCAAGTGCGATGGCCCCAGCGCCTTGCCGTTGGACAAGCTTGAACCCTTCCTGACGCAGCTTAAACAGCTGGATGATCTGGTGAAATCCTTTGCCGCGATTGATATCGAACCGTGACGCCGGCTGTCATGCCGCCTTCGTCAACTTGTTATACGATCCGGGCCAAACATTAGGGAGGCCTGGATGTCTTTGTACGTGATCGTCGCCGTTCGAAAAGAACCTGTCAGCGGGCAAATCGCCTATGTGCGGTGGGGCCAGGCCGAGCGCGGTGTGCCGGGCTGGGTCACCGAACCCGTCACGGCGGCGGCTTCCGAAGTCATTGATGTCATCAAAGGCGGGGTGGACGTGGAAACGGCCATCAGCGTCGATGGCATGCGCGTGGCGCTGCGTCCGGTGCGGGTGCTGGTCGATGGCGACGGACGCGAGCATCTCGCCTCCGTGCCCGTGCCCAGCTCCACGCTGCACACGCTCTTCGACCTGCCCGAGTTTTAAGCGGCGGCGCGGCGCCCTTCGGCGAAATCGCGCAGCGCGCCGTCCGTCAGGCGGTAACGCACCCATTCATCCAGCGGCCGTGCGCCGATCGATTGGTAAAAATCGATAGCGGGCTGGTTCCAGTCCAGCACGCTCCATTCCAAGCGTCCGCAGCCGTTGGCCACCGCTTCCCGCGCCAGGTGGCGCAGCAGGTCGCGCCCGGCGCCGATGCCGCGTTGCTCGGGCGTGATGTACAGGTCTTCCAGATAGATGCCGTTCTTGCCCAACCAGGTCGAATAGCTGTAGAAATAGACGGCGTAGCCAATGGCCTTGCCGTCCACCTCGCACATCAACGCCTTGGCCGGAGCTTCTGGCGCGAACAAGGTGCGGGCGACGTCGTCGGCGCTGGCGATCACCTCATGGGCGGCGCGTTCGTAGACGGCCAGTTCAGTGATGAATGCGTAGATCTGGGCCGCGTCCGAGACAGTGGCGGGGCGGATGGCGATATTCACGTTGACTTCCTCCAAAAGGGAAGGCCATGCTACCCGCTAATTTCGGTGTTTGCAGGACGGTGTCCCGGCCCGTTTCCGGGAATCCCCGCACTTGCGCGGGGCAGGCCTCGGCGCGACCCTGACCAGGGAATCCGCCCTCGAGTCCGGACGCGTACACAAAGGGGTTGTCCTCTATGGCTGAGTCTGGTTCTGCCGCAGGTCAAACGCCACCGCCTGCTCGGCGCACGCCGCGCCGAGTGTCCTGGATCTGGCTCGTGCCTGCCGTGGCCGCGCTCGCGGGGCTGTTGCTGGTGTTGCAGGTCTGGCTGAACGCGGGCCCCACCGCCACGATTTACTTCCAAACCGCCGAAGGGCTGGAAGCGGGCAAAACGCAGGTCCGCTACAAGGAAGTCACCGTTGGATTGGTCGAGCGCGTGGCGCTGAATCCTGAGCGCTCTGGCGTGGTGGTGACCATACGGGTGGACAAAGGCGCCAGCAACCTGTTGCAGGACGGCACGGTGTTCTGGGTGGTCAGGCCGCGCCTGACGTTAAGCGGCGTGTCCGGACTGGGAACGCTGTTGTCCGGGTCGTACATCGGACTGGACCCAGCTGGCAGCAAGGACAAGGCCGGCGAGCGCCCTGGCCGCAAGACAGAGTTCGTCGGCCTGGAAGTGCCTCCCGAGGTGGCGCAGGATCGGGCCGGCAAGCGCTTCACGTTGATTGCGAGCGATCTGGGTTCCCTGGATGTCGGGTCCCCCGTGTATTACCGCCGCATCGCCGTGGGCCAGGTGGTTGGATACCATCTGGCGAAGGATGGGCAGGGCGTCGAGGTGCAAGTGTTTATCGATGCGCCCAACGACGCTTATGTCAATGAAGGCACGCGATTCTGGAATGCAAGCGGGGTGGATTTCAGCGTTGACTCACGCGGCTTGCAGATGCGGTCGCAATCGCTGATATCGGTGGTAGTTGGGGGCGTGGCGTTTGAAACCTCGGCCGAGCGCAGCCGCACCGCAGCGGCGGCCAACACCGCGTTTCAGATCTTTCCCAACGAAGAGGCCGCCCGGGCGCAGCCCGATGGCGTACCGCTGCCCATTCGCATGCGATTCGATCAGTCAGTGCGCGGCCTGGTCGTCGGGGCGCCCATCGACGCTTATGGCGCCACGATCGGCAAGGTGGACGCGATCAACCTGGACTTCGATTCAGACACCAAGCAGTTCTATGCGGTGGTCTCCGCCACGCTTTATCCCGAACGCCTGGGTGGCGAAACGCTGAGCGAGATCAAGGAATTCGCCGGCGCTGACGTCCGTCACCCCAGCGGCAAGTTGTTGACCGCGATGGTGGCCCGCGGCACCCGGGCGCAACTGCGTATCGGCAATTTGTTGACCGGCCAGCTGTATGTGGCGATGGTGGAATTTCCGAACGCCAAGCCCGTCACGTTCAAGATGGAAGACCGGCCCTTCATCCCGACCGTGCCCAACAATCTGGACCAGTTGCAGCAGCAGCTAAACAGCATTCTGACCAAGCTGGACAAGGTGCCGTTCGATGAGATTGGCACGGAGTTGAGTGGTGCGCTGCGCGGGGCGTCACGGCTCGTCAAGCGGATGGACACGCAACTGGCGCCCGAGCTGCAAGCGCTATTGCGTCAGGCCAACCGGTCTTTGGCGGCAGTGGGCGGCCTGCTGGCGCCTGACGCGGGCCTGCCGGCAAGTACGGATAACACGCTGCGCGAATTGGGGCGTGCGGCCCGGTCCTTGCGCGAGCTGTCCGATTATTTGCAGACCCATCCCGACGCGCTGCTGCGGGGGCGAGCGCCCGATCCGGCGGTCCGCCGGTAGATTTTGCATTCCTTCCTGCATTCCATCGGGACGTTCGCCCCCCGCTTTTGCGAGATCCCCGGGGCACCGGGGCGGGTACGACACTTGCTGAACAGCGGGTGCAACCGGCTGCCGGACAACGGGGCGACGGTGCGGTATTCGAGGGGGGACGATCGAATGGACCATAGTGAAATGATGGCGCGCATGATCTCGCAGCCCGTTGCGCCGGGCAAAGTCGACGGCTGGGATGGAATTCTGTCTGCGTACGCGGATTGTTTATTGCAGGTTCAGGCAAAACTCTCGGATGCCGATGTGACGCGCTTCCTGGCGGTTGGCGCGCTGGTGTTTCGCACTTGCTGTCAAGAAGAGGCCCGGCAACGCTGGACGGCCGAGGAATTGGCCGCCTATCACCGCAAGCGGCAGTTTGGCGTCTAGATGAATTGCGGCCGGATGCCGCGGCCATTCGGGCTGGCGGCCTGCGCCGGCTTCAGTACATTCATCGATTCAGTACAGGCACTGGCTGAGCGCGAACTTGCGGCCAAACGCGTGGACCTCGTCTCCATCCACCGAGGCCGCAACGTCCCAGTGATTACCGCGGGTCACCAGAAACGATTGACCCGTCAGCGCATGCCGCAGCGCAAACTGCCAGAACGCGGATTCCGACCCCATGGGTTCCAGATCGTGCGGCCCGATCAAGAGCCGCGAAGGGCGGGGCGTGGCGCCCATCGTCCATCGCAGCGCAATCGCCATGAAGGCGAAGCGCGCCGATATCGATGATGGTTGAACGCAAAGCACTCGGATCTTATTGCTCATGAACGTCACCCTCTTCAGGTGCCGTCAGCGTAACAAAGACCCGTGTGACGTTCCATACCGCGTTTGGTGGATTTCGGTGCGTATGGTCGCAGATTTATCGCGATGGCTTGGGGTTCAACGTATCGCAGCTGGCGACCGTGTCACGCGCGGCAGCAGCAGCAACGCCAGCGCCGGCGCCACGGCGAATGCGGCGAACAGCCAGCGCGCCGCCTGCTGCGCGCCAGCGATGCCACCTGGGTCGGCCAAGCCGGCGCTGTTGGTGATGACGCCTGCCAACGCGGCCGTTACCGCCGCCGAATAGAGCTGAACGGTGGTGATCGATGACGACGTCAACGTCTCTTCGCCCTGCGGCGCGGCGTTGAACACCTTCGTGAGCAGGTGGGGCCAAGCCAGGCCGATGCCGAATCCCACGCCCGCCAATGCCAGAACAAATGCCGCGAATCCTGCCAGGGACGTCAGGATGGACGCTTGCGGCGTCATGATGGCAAGCCCCACCAGCGATGCCAGGATCACGACCGGGCTCAGCCACACCAATCGGTTGGCGGCCGCGCCGCTGCGCGTGGCGCTGGGCATGGCGGCAAGCGTCCAGCCCGCCGCCATGGCCGCCGTCATGTAGCCCGCCGTCAGCGGCGTCATGCCGTGGATGACTTGCAGGAAATACGGCACGAAGATTTCGGTGGTGATGGCGGCCACCACCAGGCACATCACCGCATACAGCGCGCCTAGCGGCGCCCGGATCGAATAGGCGCCGGTGGGCAGCAGGCGCTTGCGCGCCCGCGTGTCCACGTAGGCGATCAGCGCGGCAATTGCCAGCCCGCCCGCGATTCCCGCCAGATTCCAGCCGAGCTCGGTCGACAGGCTGGCCAGCGTGATGGCCAGCACCGACGCCACCAACAGGCCGAGTGTGCTCAATGGCAACGAGGAAGGCGGGGCAGGGGGGACGGACGCACGGCCGCCGACCTTGAACGTCACGATGAGCGCCAGCGCCGCCGCCACGGGCAGCAGCGCCCAGAACGCCAGCCGCCAATGCCCCGTCTGCGCGAAGATGCCGCCGATTGCCGGCCCGCACAACGTCGCCACGCCCCACATGCCCGACACCAGCGCCATGGCGCGCGACCACAATGACGCGTCAAACACCAGCCTTATCAGCGCGTAGCTCAGCGCAAACAGAATGCCGCCACCCAGACCTTGCACGCTGCGCCCGGCCAGCAGCGCGGGCATGCTGGGCGCCAAAGCACAGATGACCGCGCCCAGGGTGAATATCGCCACGGCCAGCAGATAAGCGGCGCGCGGGCCTACCGTTTCGATCAGCTTGGCTGACAACGCGGACCCCACGATGGACGTCACGACGAACAGTGTGGTGTTCCAGGCGTAGTACTCCAGCCCGCCGATGTCCTGGATGACGCTGGGCAGAATGGTGGTGACGATGTAGACGTTGATGGCGTGTAGCGCCACGCCGCCCGCGAGCGCAATGGAGCGCAGGGCATTTGCCCCGTGCAGCAAGTCACCCCAGGACGCGCCGGGGTCAGGGTGGGGGGTGGCAGCCAAAACAATCTCCGGTTTTATTTATGCAAGGTAAGACTTGGATAATACGCGGATTCTGGCCAGTTGATCACCAACGCGCGGATCGCGGTAGGGATTTACCGGCGCAGCAACCCGCGCAACAAGAGGTCCAGGGCATGCAGCGCGTGTTCAAGACGCACCTCACCGTCCGGAGCGTCGGCAATCCAGAACGCGCTCTCGGTCAGGCTGCCATTGATCAGATGCGCAAGCGCGTGCGGATCAGCCGCGTCGATCACGTGGTCATCCATCAAGCGTTGCAACAAGCCGCTTAGCGAGGCAATGCACTGTTGTTGGGTAGCGGGCGAGGCGGGTCCGAGCACCGCGCGCGCATCCTGCAAGACGATGCGGCGGATCTCGGGTTCAAGCGCCATGCGCAAGTAGGCGCGGCAACGTTCGCGCAGCGCCGTCCAGACGTCGGGCGCCTGATCCGAAATAGCGTTCAGCCGTTGATCGATTTCGTCATCGATTTGCGCGGCGACTGCGGCCAGCAAGCCTTTCTTGTCACCGAAATGGTGATACAAAGCCCCTCGCGTCAATCCTGCCGACGCGGTGAAATCGTCCATGGACGTTGCGGCATAGCCGGCTTGCTGAAAGGCAAGGCGCGCGGCGGCCAGCAGTTTGGCCCGGGTGGCTGCGATCATCTCGGCGCGGGAACGCGACATCCAGGTCTCCTATGACATACGGCGCGTAGGTTAATTGACATACGCAATGTATGTGAATACGATTCGGCCGTCTACCCCCGTTTCAAAGGTTATCGGTGCCCAATCCGTATCGCGAGTTGTTCCAGGCGCCTGGCGCTTTAGGCTTTGTGCTGGCGGGCGCCATCGCCCGCCTGCCGTTGCCGATGATCGGCATCGGCATCATTACGATGTTGTCAGAGGTGCGCGGCGCGTACACGCTGGCGGGCGCGGTCGCCGCAACGTTCGCGCTGGCCACGGCGTTGCTGGCGCCGCGCATTTCCCGTCTAGTGGACCGCCACGGCCAGGGACGGGTGCTGCCGGTGGCGGCCACGGTCTGCGTGCTGGCGCTGATTGGCCTGAGCGCCTGCGTGCATTGGAATGCGCCGGATTGGACCCTGTTTGTCTTCGCCGCCTTGGCGGGCGCCTTGCCCAGCATGCCCGCCATGATCCGCGCGCGCTGGACGGAGATTTTTCGGGATCAGCCACAGCTGCGCACGGCCTATGCCCTGGAATCGGTGGCGGATGAGCTCAGTTTCATCGTGGGTCCGCCCTTTGCTGTGGGCTTGAGCGTCGCGTTGTTCCCGCAGGCGGGCCCGCTGGCCGCCGCGCTGCTGCTGGCGGTGGGCGTCACCGCATTCGTGCTGCAACGCGCCACCGCGCCCGCCGTGCAGCACCGCGAAGCCGGGCGTGTCGCATCCGTGCTGCGCATGCCGCCTATGCGCTCGCTGGTGGCCATGATGTCGGCCATGGGCGTCATCGTGGGCACGATCGACGTGTTGAGCGTGGCATTCGCCCGGGCGCAGGGCGTGCCTGCCGGGGCGAGCTTGATCCTGTCGGCCTATGCCTTGGGTTCTTGCGTTGCGGGCTTGGTGTTTGGGGTGATGAAGTTCCAGATGCCGCTGCCCCGCATGCTGTCCATTGCCGCCGCTGTGACGGCGTTCACGACCTTGCCGTTGCTGCTGGTGAACGACATGATCACGTTGTCGCTGGGTGTGCTGTTGGCCGGCCTGTCGTTTGCGCCGACCATGATCATCGCGATGGCGCTGGTGGAAACCAGCGTGCCGGGTCAGCGTCTGACCGAAGGCTTGACGTGGTTGGTGACAGGCTTGGGCGCGGGTGTCGCCGCTGGCGCGGCGCTGGCGGGTTGGGTGGTGGACCATTACGGCGTGGGGGCGGGGTTCTGGACCGCTGTCGTCGCCGGCGCTATTGTGCTGCTGGTAGCCATGGCCGGGGCGCGCGGGGCGGCGGCGGGGCGCGTGGTGTCGTGACACTGGCCCTTCGTTAGAATTCGGGCTCCGGCGCGCTGCGGGGCGCGCCGTTCACAGGAGCGCAACATGTCCAGAACCGTCATCAATCCCGATACCGTTTTCAACACCGTCCAGTACGGCTTCAGTCAGGCCGTCATCGTGACGGGGCAGCGCAGGATGCTGCTGTCTGGCCAAGTGGGTGTCGACATTCACGAACGCACGGTCGGACCCGGCCTGCAAGTGCAAACCGAAGCCGCCCTCGATAACATCGAACGCGTGCTGGCGGCGGCAGGCGGCACGATGGCGCAGGTGATCATGCTGCGCATCTACATTTGCGACACGGTCCGCGAAGAGCAGGAGGTCATTGCGCAAGCGCTGCGCGACCGTTTTCCGAAAGACCCGCCGCCGTCGTCGTGGGTCATCGTCAGCGGTCTGTCGCTGCCGGAATGGCTGATCGAAATCGAAGCAGAAGCGATGCTGGATTAAGCCGGCTGAGCTTTGTCGCGCCAGGGCGTCGCGGCAAAGGCTTCGCGCAGATGCGCCAGGAAGCCTGCCGTGCGCGCGGAGAGATCCTGGCGCGATTTCACCAGCGCCACCACATTGGCGTCCGGCAAATTCCAGCCGGCCAGCAAAGGCACCAGCGAGCGTGCCTTCAGATGTTCGGCAACGTCCCATTCCGATCGTGCGACGATGCCGTGGCCAGCCAAGGCCCATTCAAGCGCCGCCGCGCCCGTGTTGCTGGACAGCACCGGCGAGATGCGCACGCCCACTGCCGGCCCGCGGCCGCGTTTGAAGCGCCACAACGTGACGTCCTCGTCGTTTTCGCGCAAGGCGATGCAATCATGGTCGCGCAGGTCTTCAGGTTTGGCGGGGGCGCCATGGCGCGCCAGATACGCGGGCGAGGCGCACAGAATGCGGCGATTCGGCGCCAGCGGATAGGCCACCAGCGTTGAATCCCGCAGCTCGCCGATATGAACCATGACGTCCCAGTTGTCGGTCGCGAGCCGGGGCGGGCCATCGGACAGCGTCAGGCTGGCGGTGACTTTTTCCCCGGTCTTGCGAAAGCTGGCGACCAGACCCGCAACATAGCGTTGGCCGAAGCCCAATGGCGCAATGACACGTAAATGTCCCGCCACCACGCCGCGCCGCCCCGCGAGTTCGTCCGCCAGATCGCCCAGCTCTCCACAGATCTGCCCTGCGCGCAGCGCCAGCAGCCGGCCTTCATCGGTCAGTGCGGTGCCGCGTCCGGAGCGGTTCACCAGCCGCACCCCCAGACGCTTCTCCAGCGCATGCAGCCGTTGTGTGACGGCGGGCGGCGTCACATCCAGCGCACGCGCGGCCTGCGCAAGCGACGGCGTGGCGGCCAAGCTCAGGAAAAAGCGCAGGTCATCTGTGGTGATCATTCAGATTGGTATTAAGTGAAAATTAAGTCCACATTAAACACGCAAAGGCGTGGGCGCGCCATACTGCAAACATCCCCACGCCGCACGGACCCGGCGTTCCTTGATTTGCCTGAACGAGACATACCCATGACTGCCACTGCCACCCTGGATACGCTGGAAACTCCCTGCCTGTTGCTGGACGAAACCCGCATGACCCGCAATATCGAGCGCCTGAACGCCTTGATGGCCGGCCATGGCGTGCAACTGCGTCCGCATCTGAAGACGCCCAAGTCAATCGAGGTGGCGCGCCGTGTCATGAGCCGCCCGCAAGGCCCTGCCGCAGTGTCCACCTTGCAAGAGGCCGAGCAATTCGCAGACGCAGGCGTCACGGATCTGCTCTATGCCGTCGGCATCGCGCCTGCCAAGCTGGAGCGCGTGCTGGCGCTGCGCCAGCGCGGCGTTGATCTGACGGTGGTGGTTGACAGCATCGACGCCGCACGCGCCGTTGCCGCCCGCGCCAAGTTGGCGGGCGCGGGCATTCCCGCCCTGATCGAGATCGACTGCGACGGCCACCGCGCCGGCGTGCAGCCGGACAATCACGAACACCTGTTGGCCATTGCGCATGTGCTGAACGACGCTGGCTGCCTGCGCGGCGTGATGACGCACGCGGGTGAATCCTACGGATGCCGCAGCCTTGAAGCCATTGCAGACATGGCCGAACAAGAACGCGCGGCCGCGGTCGGTTGCGCCGAAGCGATTCGGCAGGCCGGTTTGCCCTGCCCTGTCGTGAGCGTGGGTTCCACACCCACCGCCCACTTCGCACGCCACCTTGACGGCGTAACCGAGGTGCGCGCGGGCGTCTATGTGTTCTTCGATCTGGTCATGGCGGGGCTTGGCGTATGCGCGGTTGATGACATCGCAGCCACCGTGTTGACCACCGTCATCGGCCATCAGCCCGATAAGGGATGGATTCTGGTGGACGCCGGATGGATGGCCATGTCGCGCGACCGCGGCACCGCCAAACAGCCGGTTGACCAGTTGTATGGCCTGGTGTGCGACGCCCAGGGCAAGCCGTATCCTGATCTTCTGCTCGCGGAAACCAACCAGGAGCAGGGCATTATCAAATTGCGCGCGGGCAGCAATGCAAGCCTGCCTGATTTGCCGATTGGCGCGAAGCTGCGCATCGTGCCCAACCACGCCTGCGCGACATGCGCCCAGCATGATGCCTACGAGGTCGTGCGTGGCAGCGCCCCTGGCGTGGTGGCCCATTGGGAACGTTTCCGCGGCTGGTAAGACTTGATCTGAAAAGGACGTCGACATGGACATCATCCATACCCCCAACGCCACGCCGCCTGCTGGCCACTATTCGCAGGCGGTGCGTGCCAATGGCTTTGTTTTTGTGTCGGGGCAATTGGGCTTTTTGCCCGCTGCAGAGGCGGGCGCGCGGCCCAGTCTTGCCGTCGGTGCAACGGCCCAGACCGAAGCGGCGCTGCGTAGCGTCAAAGCCATTCTCGAGGCCGCAGGCGCGTCCATGGGGTCGGTCGTCAACGTTACCGTCTACATCCCCGACATCGGCCTGTGGGACGAGGTCAATCGGGTGTACGAACGCGCGTTCGGCAACCATCGCCCCGCACGGGCCGTGGTGCCCACCCGCGAATTGCACTATGGCGCGCTGGTCGAAATCAGCGTCGTCGCAGTTGCCGCTCAAGGGTGATGGCAGGCGCGAGTCGACGCCTATAATGCGGGCGCCTCAATGCCTTCCGGGGAGCACGTTCGCATGCAGTACGAATATCTGTTCTGGTCCATGGCCGCGATGGTGGCGGCCGCGCTGATCGGCGGCTCGCTCTGTGGCCGCTTGCGCTCGGTCAAGCATGTGCTGATGGGGGTTGCCGCCTTGGCCGCCGTCATTTTCGTCGCGGTGCTGCTGCTGGCGCGGCATGGGGGGTTTAGCGACTTGGCGGCGATGCTGTCCATCGCCGCCTTCATGTTCAGCCTGGTGAT